>Ga0194051_1000357_pt1 | contig 26519 bp, 24 predicted proteins | sample SepL2320m_MetaG_FD_161275 | JGI IMG/M metagenome (GOLD analysis project Ga0194051, IMG submission 161275) | Anoxic zone freshwater microbial communities from boreal shield lake in IISD Experimental Lakes Area, Ontario, Canada - Sep2016-L239-20m | ecosystem: Environmental > Aquatic > Freshwater >... | reverse complement strand
GCCGTGCTCACCGCCGCGAGCGCGCGGCCTGAAGCGCTGTCGAGGCCAAGCGCCGGCAGCATCGGCTCGACCATGCCCGCGGCGGTGAGCACGGCGGTCAGCGAATTGCCCTGCATGGTTTTTACGACCGCGGCCGCCAGGAACGGCGTCAGCACGCCGTAGCGTGGGTGCAGCGCGTACTCGGCCAAAAGCTCGGCCATGCCGGTCTCGTCGAACACGCGGGCGAGCCCGCCCGACGCGCCGACCGCCAGCAGCAGCGGCGCCCAGCTGCGGCCGACCAGCGCCGATGGTTCCCAACGCCGGGCGAGCACGACCGCCAGCGCGATCGCGATCGCGGTCAGGATCAGCGGCTTGGAGACGCCGGTATAGAACTCGCGCGCTCCCCCCTTGCCCAGCGGCTCGCTCGGCATCTGGGCGACCGACTGCACGATCAGCAGTGCGACTGGAATGCCGATGCAGAGCCAGGCCCAGCCGAGCCGGCCCGGCGCCTGCGTCGCGGGCTCCAGTCGCGCCACGTGCCACCAGCCCAACACGGCGGCCGCGACGGCCACGGGCACCGCGACCATCACCGTGGCGCGGAGGTCGGCCTTGAGCACCGAGGCCGCCGCGACGGCGAGAGGCGAAGGAGCCACCAGGGCAGCCACGGCCAGAAGCGTGAGCGCCATGCCGAGCGCGCGGCGCGGCGCGTCCTGGCCGGCCGGCTGTAAGAGGGCGAGGCCGCCCGCCGCCGAGCCGCCGAGGCCCGCGAGTGCCCCGGCCGCGGCGGCGGTGCCGGTGCCGAGCGGCGTGCGCAACAGGACCGAACTGACGAGCGCGCCGGCCATGACCAGCAGGCCGACCTGTTCGATCGCCGTGGTGAAGCCCAGGCCAAAGGCCTTGCCGATCGACTGGAAGGTCATGTCGGCGGCGATGCCATAGACCACGACCGTGGCCATGATCGCGAGGAAGGCGGGCAGGCGGATGCGCTGGACCAGAAGCACGATCAGCCCGACGGCGATCGGCACGAGAAGGGAGGCGAGAAGCATGGGCCGGAGCTTAGTCGGCTGTTACAGTGGCGTCATGCGTCTGCTGGTCGCCCTTCTGTTGGTCCTCGGCACCGTCACGCCGGGCTTCATCGCGCCGGTTCAGGCGCAGAGCGGGCTTGTGCGCATCGAGGGCAAGAATTTCGTGGCCCCCGACGGAAGCACGATCCATCTCAAGGGCATCAGCCTCGGCAACTGGCTGATGCCCGAGGGCTATATGTTCAAGTTCGAGGTGGCGAAATCGCCACGCCTGATATTCGCCGCCTTCGAGCGCCTGCTGGGATCGGAGCGCGCCACCGCCTTCTGGAAGCAGTACCGCGACACCTACATCACCGAGGACGACATCCGCTTCATCAAGTCCGTCGGCTTCAACATGGTGCGCGTGCCGCTGCACTGGCGGCTGTTCATGACCGAGGACGGCGTCGTCTCGGGAGAGGGCTGGGCGCTGCTCGACCGCGTCGTCGGCTGGGCTGCCGCCTCGGGGCTTTACGTCGTTCCCGACCTGCACGCCGCACCTGGCGGGCAGACCGGCATCAACCACGACGATGGGCCGGGCTATCCGCTGATGTTCTACGTGCCGCGCGACCGCGACCTCACGGTAAAGCTGTGGCGGGCAGTGGCCGAGCGCTACAGCGGCAACCCCACGATCCTGGGCTATGACATCCTGAACGAGCCGATTGCGCCCTACCACGAGGTGGCGACACTGAACGCGCGGCTGGAACCCTTCTACAAGCGCGCGACGGCGGCGATCCGCGAGGTCGATCCCGGCCGCATCGTGTTCCTGGCCGGTGGCCAGTGGAGCTCGAGCTTCGCCATGTTCGGCCCGCCCTTCGCGAAGAACCTCGCCTACACCTATCACTCGTTCTGGGCGTCGACGAAGCGCGACTCGATCCAACGGCACCTGAACTTCGCCAACCTGCACGACGTGCCACTGTTCCTCGGCGAAACGGGCGAACTAACCGACGAATGGAACGAGCGGTTTCGCCGTTTGCACGAGACTCATGGTATCGGGTGGTCGTTCTGGACGTTCAAGAACCTCGACACACCTTCGACCGTGGTCTCGATCGCGCGACCGAGGGGCTGGGACCAGATCGTGGCCTACGCCGACGGCAGGCGGATGGACAAGCCGTCAGATGAGGTGGTGAATCGCGCGATCGCCGGCTATCTCGACGGCATCCGGTTCAGCAACGGGGTGGTTCGCTGGAGCTATCTGGCGTCGCTGGGTCTGAAGGGCGCGCCGTAGACTGCGGCTGGTGATAGATGGTAGCTGGACCCGCCGGAGCGCCGCTCGGGGTGCCCGGGAACCGACCGATGAGGGAAGACAGACCGTGGCGATGAAGGCGCGGACCCAGTCGATGGCGGGAGCGCCGCGCACGGAACTGGCGGCAGCACTTGCCGCCTGCCGCGGCTCCTATCTGGGGGTGGCGGTTTTCACGGCCATCCTGAATATTCTCTACCTCACCGGCTCGTTCTTCATGCTGCAGGTCTACGACCGGGTGCTGCCGAGCCGCAGCATCCCGACGCTGGTCGCGCTCTGTGTCCTGGCAGCGACCCTCTACGGCTTCCAGGCGGTTCTCGACATCGTCCGCAACCGTGTGCTGATCCGTATTGCCGGCGGGCTCGCCGAGACGCTCGACCGGCGCGTCTATGAACTCGTGGTCAAGCTCCCGCTGCGTGCGCCGATGATGGGCGGGTTCGAGCCGGTGCGCGACCTCGACCAGATCCGGTCCTTCATGTCCGGCGGCGGCCCGGCGGCGCTGTTCGACCTGCCGTGGATGCCGCTCTACCTCGGCATCTGCTACATCTTCCATCCGATGCTCGGGCTCACCGCGACGGTCGGTGCGATCATTCTCGTGATCATCACGACCATCACCGAATTCAAGATACGCCGACCGTCGGCCGAGGTGTCGGCGCTGGGAAGCCGGCGCAACAGCCTGGCCGAGATGAGCCGGCGCAATTCGGAGGTCCTCCATGCCATGGGCATGGTCGGACGGTTTTCCGCCGTGTGGGCCGAGCATGGCCGGAACTATCTCGCTGCGCACCAGCGCGCGGGCGACATCACCGGCGGCCTGGGCGGTCTGTCCAGGGCATTGCGCATGATGCTGCAGTCCGCAGTCCTGGCGGTGGGCGCCTATCTCGTGATCAATCAACAGGCCACCGCGGGTATCATCATCGCCGGTTCGATCCTGTCGGCCCGCGCCCTGGCGCCGGTTGAGCTGGTCATCGCGCAGTGGCGGACGTTCGTCGCGGCACGTCAGAGCTGGCACCGTCTCAACAATCTCCTGGCCCGGCTTCCGGTCGAGACGCAGCCCATGGAGCTGCCGAAGCCGAAGAGCCTTCTCTCGGTCGAGCACATCAGCGTGGCCCCGCCCGGTTCGAACACCGTCGTCGTCCAGGATGTGGCGTTCAGCCTGAAGGCGGGTCAGGGGCTGGGCGTCGTGGGTCCGAGCGCGTCCGGCAAGTCGTCGCTCGTCCGGGCCATCGTCGGCGTCTGGATCGCCGCGCGCGGCAAGGTTCGCATCGACGGTGCGACGCTCGACCAATGGTCGTCCGAGGCGCTGGGCGAACACATCGGCTACCTGCCGCAGGACATGGAGCTGTTTGCCGGTACCGTCGCACAGAACATCGCCCGCCTGGAGCCATCGCCCGCATCGGAGAAAGTGATTGCCGCAGCCAAGGCGGCCGGCGTCCATGAGATGATCCTGGGACTGCCCAACGGATACGAGACGCAGATGGGTGAGGGCGGCACAGCCCTGTCGGCGGGACAACGGCAGCGGGTTGGACTGGCGCGGGCGCTCTATGGCGATCCGTTCCTCGTCGTGCTCGATGAGCCGAACTCCAGCCTCGACCAGGAGGGTGACGAGGCCTTGACGCGGGCCATCCTCGGCGTTCGCGCGCGCGGCGGCATCGTCGTCGTGGTTGCACACCGTCCCAGCGCCGTGGCCGGCGTGGACTATCTTCTGGTGATGCGGGGTGGCCGCCAGCACGCATTCGGTCCAAAGGACGTCGTCCTCAAAGAGGCGATGAAGGCGGCGCAGTCGGCGCAGCCGGCCAAACCGGCTGTGGCGGCAGCAGCAGGGCAGGCCGTGGCCCCGGTTCCGGCATCGGTTCGCGTTCCCACCCGCGGACAAGACGTGCCGTCATGAGCGATCCGGTGACGACGCAACATTCAACGCGGCGATCCCTCTTGGTGGGCGGTATTGCCGGCCTGCTTCTCGTTTTCGGCATCGGCGGCTGGGCTGCGACGACTCAGCTTTCGGGAGCGGTTATCGCGTCCGGCAAGCTGGTCGTGGATTCGAACGTCAAGAAGATCCAGCATTCGACGGGTGGTATCGTCGGCGAGCTGCTCGTCAAGGAGGGCGACAAGGTCAAGCAGGGCGACGTTGTCCTTCGGCTCGACGGTACGCAGACCCGCTCGAGCCTCGGCATCGTCAACAAGGCCATCGACGAACTCCTCGCCCGGCAGGCACGCAACGAGGCGGAGCTCGATGGGGTGCAATCGGTCGCCTTTCCCGCCGCGCTCGAGGCCCGGCGCAGCGATCCCGAGGTCGCCCGCCTGATGTCGGGCGAGAAGAAGCTGTTCGAGATGCGTCGGACCGCGCGCGACGGCCAGAAGGCCCAGCTCCGCGAGCAGATCCAGCAGCTTCAGCTCCAGATCCAGGGCAACCAGGCGCAGGAGGCGGCCAAGGTCAAGGAAATCCAGCTGGTCGCCCAGGAGCTGGAGGGCGTGCGCGTACTGTGGAAGCAGAACCTGGTCCCGATCAGTCGCGTGACGGCGCTCGAGCGCGATTCCGCCCGGCTGGAGGGCGAGCGCGCCGCCCTGACCGCCAACGTTGCCCAGAACCGCGGCCGGATCGCCGAACTCGAGCTCAAGATTCACCAGATCGACCAGGATCTCAGCACCGAGGTCGGCAAGGAGATGGCCGAGAATCGCGCCAAGATGTCGGAGATGACCGAGCGACGCATCGCGGCCGACGACCAACTCAAGCGCATCGATCTCATCGCGCCGCAGGACGGAAGGATCTTCCAGCGCAGCGTCCATACGGTGGGCGGTGTCATCCAGGCCGGCGAGCAGGTCATGCTGATCGTGCCCGAATCAGACTCCCTGATCGTCGAAGCCAAAGTGGCGCCGCACGACATCGACCAGGTCCATGTCGGCCAGCATGCGGTTTTGCGCTTCGCCGCTTTCAACCAGCGCACGACACCGGAGCTCGACGGCGAGGTCATCCATATCGGGGCCGACGTCACGCAGGACGACAGGGCAAGCGAACCCTACTACTCGGTGCGGATTCGCGTTCTCGACGGCGAGCTTGCGCGCCTCGATGGGCTGCAACTCATCGCCGGCATGCCAGTCGAGGCCTTCATCCAGACGACACCGCGCACGGTCGCGTCGTTCCTCGTCAAGCCGCTGACCGACCAGCTCGCCCGGGCCTTCCGCGGCCGGTAGGGCCTATCCTCGCAACACCATGTCCGCCGCCTTTTCGCCGATCATGATCGACGGCGCGTTGGTGTTGCCCGAGGTGAGCGTCGGCATGATCGAGGCGTCGGCAATGCGCAGCCCGTCGATACCGTGGACGCGCAATTGTGCGTCGACGACGGCCATCGCATCGGAGCCCATCTTGCAGGTGCCGACCGGGTGGTAGGTCGTCTCGGCCGCGGCCTTGACCCAGTCCAGTATTTCGTCGTCCGTATTCCGGTCCGCGCCGGGCGCCATCTCCGTCACCTGCAGCGGCGCCATCGCCGGTGCGGTCATGATGGCGCGGGCGATGCGGACGGCGCGCACGGTGAGCTCTGAATCGACCGGTGACGACAGGAAGTTGAAGTTGATCGCGGGCGGCTTGTTCGGATCGGCGGAGACCACGTGGATGTGCCCCTTGCTCTCCGGCCGCATCGGATGGGCGTAACAGGTGACGCCGGACTGGCGGGCGATCTTTGGTCCCTTGGGGCCGGGTTCCATCAGCATCGGCACCCAGCCCAGCAGCAGGTCGGGCGCGGCGAGCCCGTCGCGGGAACGGACGAAGGCGCGCATCGGCGCCCCCACACTGCCGAGCAGCCCACGTCCGGTGAGGGCGTAGCGCAGCGCCTGGCGCACGAGACCGAGGCCGCGGGCCGTATCGTTGTAGGTGATCCCCTTGGCACCGATTGCCCATTTCGTGCGGGGCGCATAGTGATCGCGCAAATTCTCGCCGACGCCCGGCAAGGCTTGGCGCACTTCTATGCCGAGTGATCGCAGACGTTCGGGCTGGCCGATACCCGACAGCTCGAGCAGCTGCGGCGAGTTGATGGTTCCGCCGCTCACCACGACTTCGCGCGCGGCGCGTGCTTCGCGCCGCTCGCCGCCGACGGAATAGCGCACGCCGGTGCAGCGCTTGCCGTCGAACAACAGCGCCTCGGCGACCGCCCCCGTTTCAATCCGGAGGTTCGGGCGTTTGCGAACCGGGTCGAGATAACAGCGCGTCGTGCTCATCCGCCGGCCCGAGGCGATCGTGGCCTGGCTCATGGCGATGCCGTCCTGCCCTGCGCCGTTGTAGTCGGGGTTATGTGCGATCCCGACCTCGGCCGCCGCCTTGATCACCGCGACGAAGAAGGGTTCGCGCGGTTCGGGGTTGGTGACGCGAAGCGGCCCGTCACGGCCGCGATAGCGGTCGTCGCCGCCGCCTTCATAGCTTTCCAGGCGCTTGAAGAAGGGCAGCACGTCTTCGTAGGCCCAGCCCTGGTTGCCCATCTGCGCCCAGGTGTCGAAGTCCTGCGCCTGGCCGCGCACGAAGGCCATTCCGTTGAGCGCGCTGGAGCCGCCCAGCATCCGGCCACGCGGCACCGGAATCCGGCGGCCATTCGTGTTGGCCTCGGGCTCGGAGCTGTAGAGCCAGTTGACGGCGGGGTTGACGATCATCCGGGCGGAGCCGACCGGGACGCGGGTCCAGCGATAATCGGCGGGGCCGGCTTCCAGCAACAGCACGCTGTTGCCCGGATTGGCCGAAAGCCGGTTGGCGACAACGGCGCCGGCCGATCCGGCGCCCACAACGATGTAGTCGTATTGCATCTCAAACCTTATCCCAGCGTGCGTACATCGGTGAGCCGGCCGGCCACCGCGGCGGCTGCGGCCATGGCGGGTGAAACCAGGTGCGTGCGCCCGCCTGGCCCTTGGCGCCCCTCGAAGTTACGGTTCGACGTGCTGGCGCAGCGCTGCCCGACTGAGAGCCTGTCCGGGTTCATGCCCAGGCACATGGAACAGCCCGGCTCGCGCCATTCGAAGCCTGCTTCGATCAGAAGACGATCGAGTCCTTCTTCTTCGGCCTGCCGCTTCACGAGGCCGGATCCCGGCACGACGAGCGCCCGCACGCCGGCTGCCACCTTGCGGCCCCGGGCGACGGCGGTTGCGGCGCGGATGTCTTCGATGCGGCCGTTGGTGCAGGAGCCGATGAAGACGACGTCGATCGCGAGGCCCGCCATCCGCTGGCCGGGCACGAGCCCCATGTAGTCCAGCATGCGGCGGCGATTCAGGCGCATGGCCTCGTCGGGTGCGTTCTCCGGATCGGGGACGATCCCGTCGATCGGTATGACGGCTTCGGGATTGGTGCCCCAGGTCACCATCGGCGCGATCGCCGAAGCATCGAGCGAGACCGACCGGTCGTAGGTGGCACCTGGATCGGAGGCGAGCGCGCGCCATCCGGCGACAGCGCGGTCGAAGGCCTCGCCCTTGGGCGCGAAGTCGCGACCACGCACGTACTCGAAGGTCGTCTGGTCGGGCGCGATCAGGCCGGCCCGCGCGCCCGCTTCGATCGACATGTTGGCCACGGTCATGCGGCCTGCCATGTCGAGGTCGCGGATGGCATCGCCGCAGAACTCGATCATGTGGCCGTTGGCGCCCGAAGCGCCGAGCCTGCCCACGATCGCCAGCGCCACATCCTTGGCGGTCGTGCCGAAGGGCAGGGTGCCCGTCACCTCGACCTTCAAGTTGCGCGGCTTCTTCTGCACCAGCGTCTGCGTCGCCAGCACGTGCTCGACTTCCGAGGCGCCGACGCCGAAGGCGAGCGCGCCCAGCGCGCCGTGGGTGGAGGCATGGGAGTCGCCGCTCACGATCGTCTGGCCCGGCAGCGAGAAGCCCAGCTCCGGCCCGACGACATGGACGATGCCCTGGCGCGCGTCGAGCACGGGGATATAGGGCACGCCGAAGGCGGCGACGTTGGCCTCCAGGGTCGCCACCTGCAGGCGCGAACCTTCTTCCTTGATGCCGCCGCGGCGATCGTCGGTCGGGATGTTGTGATCGACCATGGCGAGTGTCGCCTCCGGACGGCGCACGGGACGGCCGGCCTGGCGCAGACCCTCGAAGGCCTGCGGGCTATGGAGTTCGTCCAGGAGATGGCGGTCGATGTAGAGGACGCAGGTCTTGTCGCCCAGCCGTTCCACGACGTGCGCGTCCCAGATCTTGTCGAACAGCGTGCGCCGCGTCGCCCCGGTCATTTCCCGTCCCTTTGCGCCAGTTTACGGATATTGCCGCCCCGACCTCAAGGCGAGCACCCCTGCCTTCGCGCTCTTGATATCGCTGTCCGGACTCGTCACAGTCCCGCCGCTTCAAGGGAAATTTCGAAATGGATCAGCGCTAGTTCCACTGCTTCGGTCTCCTGTCGCCTGACAGGAAAGGCACGGCATTGCCGTGCAAGTGCGCTGTTTTCGGAGTCCCTCGTGTCCCATCCTCTTTTGACCACGCCCATCGGGCAGAGCTTGCTGCGCCTGGCCGGCCCCACCACCGGGCTCATGGTGGTGCAGATCTTCGTCGCCATCGCCGAGACCTGGTTCATTGCCCGATTGGGCGCCGACGCGCTGGCGGGCTTTGCGTTGGTCCTCCCCTTCCTGGTGCTGATGCACAACATGGCCAACGGCGGCATGGGCGGCGGCGTCGCCTCCGCGCTCGCTCGCGCGATGGGTGGCGGGCATCTCGAGGATGCACGTGGCCTGGTGCTGCATGCGCTGGTCCTGGCCGCAGCCTTCGCCGTCGTCTTCGTGGTCTTCGCTTTTATGTTGGCGCCGCATGCCTACCGGCTGATGGGCGGCAGCGGTACGGCGCTGGAGCGTGCGCTTGCTTTCAGCAACGTCGTCTTCGGCGGCGCGATCGTGGTGTGGACCAGCGCCTTCCTGGCCGCGCTCCTGCGAGGCGCCGGCGATGCCGTGACGCCCGGCCGCTACGGACTGCTGATGTCGATCGCGTACGTGCCGCTTGCCGGTGTGCTGACGCTGGGTGTGGCTGACTGGCCGGGCCTCGGCATGGCGGGACCGGGAATTGCCGGCATCGCCACGATGGGCGGATCGACTCTCTTGCTGGCGCGCGCGATCTGGCGCGGCAAGCTTGGCGTCGTGCCGCGGCTCGCCGGCGTCAAGCCGCAACGCCGGCTGTTCGGCGAAATTCTGCGCGTGGGCATCATGAGCTCCTTCACGACGGTGATCGCCAGCCTCGCCGCGCTGCTGATGACCGGCCTGGTCGGCCGCTTCGGCACTGATGCGTTGGCGGGCTACGGTGTCGGCCTGCGCCTCGAATACATGGTGGCGCCACTCGCCTACGGCATCGGCACGGGATTGACGACAATGGTCGGCGTGGCGTCGGGCGCCCAGGACTGGAAACGCGCGCTGCGGGTCGCCTGGATCGGCGGGTTCGTGGCCTTCGTCCTGATCGGCGCGATCGGCTGGACAGCGGCGCTGCTGCCCGAAACCTGGTCACGACTGTTCACCTCGGACTCGCAGGTGATCGCTGCCAGCGTCGCCTACCTCACCCGCGTCGCGCCGTTTTATTGCCTGTTCGGGTTGGGCCTCGCGCTCTATTTCGCGGGCCAGGGGGCGGGACGCATGACGATGCCGGTCGCGGCGGGCCTCGTGAGGGTGGCGGTTGCGACAGCCGGCGGCTGGTTCGCGGTCGAGAAGTTGGGGATGGGCCTGGACGGGGTGTTCGCGGCGATGGCAGCCGGCATGGTCGTCTATGGTTGCCTGATCGCCGGCTCCCTTCTCGTCGCGCCGTGGCGATCGATGCGATAATGTGGCGCCGTCGAGCCAATCAATATCGATCCCGGGGGAAGAAATGGACCTGAAAGGTAAAGTCGCCGTCGTCACTGGCGGCAACGGCGGGCTGGGACAGCGCATCTGTCACGCGCTCGCTGCCCAAGGCTGTCAGATTGCCGTCGTCTATGCGCAGAGCAAGGACCAGGCCGAGGGCGTCGTGAGCGATCTCGGCAAGCATCAGGTCGCCGCCGCCGCTTTCGCCTGCAACGTGACCCAGCGCGACCAGGTGCAGGCCCTGGTCGATGATGTCGTGAAGCGGTTCGGCCGGCTCGACATCCTGATCAACGACGCCGCCTACAACAAATCGATCCCCTTCACCGACCTCGACGGCCTCACCTATGAGGAATGGACGAAGATCATCGACATCAATCTCACCGGACCGATGCTGCTGACCAAGGCCGTGGGGCCTGTGATGAAGCGCCAGGGCAGCGGGCGGATCGTCAACATCTCCTCGGTTGCGGGACTCGGACCCACGGGGTCATCGATCGCCTATGCCGTCTCCAAGGCCGGCCTCATCCATCTCACCAAGTGCATGGCCGTGGCGCTGGCGCCCGAGGTGCTGGTGAATTGCGTGGCCCCCGGCCTGCTCGAGGGCACGCGCGCGACAGCCAATCTCAGGCCGGAGGTGGTCGCGAAGGGCCGCCAGGCGTCGCTCCTCGGTACCGCCGCCGACAAGGACGATTGCGCCGACCAGGTCGTCACGATGTGCCGCACCAACACCATGACCGGCCAGACGATCGTGATCGACGCGGGCCGCACCTTTCACTGAGGGCGTGGCGACGGACGGAGGCTACCCGGTCATTACTTCCTTGAAGCGCCGCAAGGTCTCGATCTGCTGATCAAGGTTCGGCATCCGGTACATGGGATAGAGCATCACCATCTGGGCGCCGAGACGCTTCCAGCCATGCGCGGCGGCCGCCCAGAGCTGCGGGTCGGCCTCGTCCATGCGCAGCCATCCTTCTAGCCCGAAGGTGGCGGGATCGCGTCCGAATGATTTGAGATGCTCGCGCAGCATCGCCAGCTTTGGCTCGGCTACCTCGGGCGTCATGATCGGCATCCAGCCGTCGCCGATGCGGGCGGCTCGCTTGACGACGGCATCCGACGATCCGCCGAACCAGATCGGGATCGGGCGCTGCACCGGGGCGGGCAACAGGTTGACGTCGACCAGGTTGTGAAACCGGCCGGAGAAGGTGACCAGATCTTCGGTCCACAGGCGCCGCATCACCTCGATCTGCTCGGCTTGGCGCGCGCCACGTGTCTTCCACTCGGTGCCGAGCGCCTCGTACTCGACGTGATTCCAGCCGACGCCGACGCCCAGGCGCAGTCGCCCGCCGCTCAGGATGTCGACCTCGGCTGCCTGCTTGGCGACGACCCCAGTCTGCCGCTGCGGCAGGATCAGCACCCCGCTGCACAGCTTGATCGTCTTGGTGACGGCCGCGAGGAAGGCCATCGTCGTGAAAGTTTCGTGGAAGGGATCGTTCTCGCTGTACGTCGGCTTCCAATCGCCGCGCGGTGCCGCCCCGAAGACGTGATCGGCGACTTCGATACAGTGGTAGCCGAGGCCTTCCGCAGCCTGCGCCCAATCCCGGATCTTTGCCGGGTCGGTGCCGATGTCTCGCGTTGGGAAGAGGGCGTTCAGCAACATCGAAGACTCCTTATTTGGTGAGTGCAGCCAGTTCCGCCGCGGCACTTCGCGCGCGCGTGACGCCCTCGCGGGCCATGTCGGCGCACAGGCCCGTATAGGCGGTGGGGTCGAGCAGCTTCTCGATCGCCTGACGATCCATGTGAGCAGTCAAGCGCGTGTCTGCCGCCAGCAGGTCGGAGAACGACTTGCCGTCGACGAAGGCGGCCTGCGCCGCGTCATACACGACATCATGCGCATGCTGGCGGCCGATGGCGGCGCCCAGGTCCAGCATCACGGCTTCGGCCATGATCAGTCCGCCGCCCATGTCGAGATTCGCCCGCATCCGCTTGGGATCGACGCGCAAGCCGCGCATGACCTCGGCGAGCCGGCTTAAAATGTCTCCGGTGGCGATGCAGGCGCGGGATTCGGCGCTGTCCATCATCAGGCTGGTGGTGCGGTCGGCCTCGTGCTCGGTCGTCATGGCTTCCAGCGCCAGCGGCACCAGAGCACGCACCTCCGCGGCGGCGGCGATGATGTCCTGGCAGAGCTTCGGATTGCGTTTCTGCGGCATGGTCGAGCTGCCGACAGTGCCGGGCGGCACGGGCTCCTCGACCTCGCCGAACTCGGTCTTCATCAGCGTATAGACCTCGCGCCCGATCTTGCCGCAGGTGGCCGCGAGCAGGCCCAGGATGCAGATGTTCTCCGCCAGATGATCGCCTGTCGCGCGCGACGGCACGGTCATGGAGCCGAAACCGAGGAGCCGGCCGATCGCCTGCTGCACCGGCGGCCCGTGCTTGCCGAGCGATGCGTAGGTGCCGGCACCGCCGCCCAGCATGGCGACGAACAGGCGTGGGGCTGCCTGGTGCAAGCGCTCGAGATGTCGCAGCAACTCGTCGATCCAGACTGCGACCTTGTAACCGAAGGTGGCGGGCACCGCGTGCTGGCCATGGGTGCGCCCTGCTATCGGCATGTCCGCCGTGCGCTCCGCCAGATCGGCCATGGCTGACAGCACCTCGCCGATCTGCCGCAGGAAGATCGCGTGGGCTTGCCGCAGTACTAAAAGATCGCCGGTCTGGGTGATGTTCTGGGTGGTGGCGCCCCAATGGACCCATCCGCCATGCGGTTCACCCACGATGCGTCCGAGCTCCCAGACCAGCGGGACGAGAGTGTGTCCGGTGCGGGCGAAACCTTCGTCGATGCGCGCCCGGTCCATCAGCTCGAACTTCGCCTTGGCGGCGATGGCCTCGGCCGCTTCAGACGGAATGATGCCGAGCTCGGCCTGGGCGCGGGCGAGGGCCGCCTCGACATCCAGCCAGGCCTGCCAACGGTTTTCCAGCCGATAGAGGGCGCGGATGCCAGGGTCCGAAACGCGGGTGGCCGTCGGCAGAGTGTCATTGTTGGCGGCCATTTTGAGCAGGCTCCCTCCTGGGTGGTTTCTTGGCCCCACGTTAGACCCGCAGCCGGCACCGAGGCGACTCCGGGATGGAGGCGTTGTAGGCTCATGAACGATAAAGCACAGCGGAGGGACGGAAATGCTCACAAGCGGCAATGCGCTCGCCACACCTCAAGCCGGCATCGCCTTCACCGGCTGCGCCATGATGGGCGCGGCCTCCGCCTCAGGTTCGCGACCGTCCGGACACGGACATGACCATGCACACGCCGAGGCGCGGCGGCGTGAGGTCGTGGTCAACGGCAAGAGGATCAAGACCATCGACGTGCACGCCCATTGCTGCGTGCCAAAGGCGATGGCGGTGATCGATCATCCGCTCGAGGCGCCGGGCCTGCTGATGGATGATACCAGCACTCGGATTGCGGCGATGGACAGCCAGGGCATCGACGTTGAGGCCCTCAGTATCAATCCCTTCTGGTACCGCGCCGGCCGCGACGCCGCGGCGGAGCTGATCCGGATCCAGAACGAGACACTGGTCGAGTTCTGCGCCGCCAATCCCGAACGTTTCGTTGCCTATGCGACGGCCGCCCTGCAGCACCCCGACCTTGCTGCAGAGCAGGTCGAACATGCCGTGAAGAAGCTCGGCTTCCGCGGCGTCAGTGTGGGCGGCAGCGTGGCTGGCGAGGAACTCGCCAATCCCAAGTTCCACCCGTTCTGGAAGAAGTGCGAGGAGCTGGGCGTCCTCGTCTTCATGCATCCCACCGGCACGCGCGAGTTGGAGCCGAGCGGCCGGCTGGGTGGCAACGGTCTTCTCACCAACACGATCGGCAATCCGCTGGAGACCACGATCGCACTCTCGCACCTGATCTTCGAAGGCACGCTCGATCGCTTTCCCGGGCTGAAAATCTGTGCCGCCCACGGCGGCGGTTTCCTGCCGTCCTACGCCAACCGGTCGGACGCGGTGATCCGGACTTTCCCCAACCGCGTGGGCCCGCTGCCGAAGAAAAATCCGACCGCCTATCTCAGGGACGGCCAGCTCTTCTTCGACACCATCGTGTTCACGCCGGAGGCGATGCGCCATCTGATCGCGGAGACCGGCGCCAGTCAGATCATGATCGGGACCGACTATCCGTTCCCGTGGACCAGCACCGAGGTCGACCTCGTGCTCAACACGCCGGGACTGAGCGACGACGAGCGCATCGCCATCCTGGGCGGTACCGCGGCACGGCTCCTGGGCATAAAGCCCTGAGTCCCTAAATATGCTGGATCACGTTGTCGGTGCCGATGATGTGACGTCCGACCATTTCTATGTGCGGCAGCATCGCCTGCAGGTGCTGGCTGCAGCTCATGGCGTCGCGAAAGCGGCGCTCGAAGGGACCTGAATTCATGATCGCGATCGTGCCGGCGGAGCGATACGACGCGATCGCGACATCGGTCGCCTCGTTCATGCCGTGGGTGGTGGCGAGCCGCAGACGTAGACGCAGGTCGACATCGAGCTTGCCCGCCGCGGCCGCCTCATAGGCCTGGCCAGCCGCCTCGTGCAGGAAGGCGCGGGCAGCGGAGAGCCGCGCTTCCATCAGGCCGACCTCGCGCTGCACGGCATTGTTGATGGCCATGGCATTGGGTGAGGCCCTGGAATGTTTGGCGCGGGCAAGTTCGACATAGGTTTCGAACATCCTCCGTGCCACGCCAAGCGTCACGCCGCAGAAGCCGGTCGCGTAGAGCAGCGTCGACATGATGGTGTAGATCGGCCCGCTCTCCCGCCGCTCCTGCAGCGCGTCGCGCGCCGGCGCACGATCGTCCGGGACGAAAAGATCTTCCACCGTATAGCTGTCGCTACCGGTGCCTCGAAGACCGAGCACGTACCAATCGTCGGTGATTTTCGCGTCCTTGCGAAGGAACACGAAGCTGCGGTCGTCCGGCTTTCCGTAGCGGATGTGCGGCGTGCCATCCGGATTCTGCACCGCACTGTGGGCGCCGAGCCACCGTGTGTGGCGTCCGCCGCTGGCGAAGCTCCAGGTGCCGCTGAGGCGATAGCCGCCCTCGACGCGGATGGCCTTGCTCTTGCTGTGCCGGGCACCCCAGGCGAGGCCGTCGCGCGGATCGCCGAACACCGCAGCGGCCGCTTCGTGCGGCATGGCGGCGGCCGACGTTGCCGAGGAGACGTTGGACTGGTTGATGAACCAGCCGACGCTGGCATCGGCCCAGGCGAGCGCCTCGGTGGTCTTGCAGAATTCCAGCAGATGGAGCTCCTGGCCGCCGAGGCTCTTGGGCAGGAGCAGGCGCAGCATGTCCTGGCCGACGAGGGCGTCGACCACCCCCGGCGTGAGTTCGCGGCGACGGTCCATCTCGGCGCCGTGCTCGTCCAGCAACGGCTGCAGGGTGCGAGCCCGTTCCGAAGCACTCGTTGCGGTCGCCGGCTGAACGCGGGTATCCATGAGGATGTCCTGGGTATCGTGATCCTGCGCGCCATACTGGGCTGGTTATGACAGGCGTCAATCCGTTGGGACTCACCCAGCGAAAGGCACTGCTCAGCTCGCGTGCCGCGCCATTGGCAGTCCCTCCGCAGGGAAACGCTGCTCATGTCGATGCGAAACGTCTGGCGGCAGCGGTCGCCACGATATCGACAGCGGCTATGAAGGCATTCCTGACAGGCCTGAAGCTCATGTAATGGGCCTCTCCAAGACGTCTGGACACAAGTTCTTTGCTTCGTTGCCCCACAGGATGCCATGCCGGCCGGGACAGCCAATATCCTAGCGGTATCGTGGGGACAACATCGTGTCCGGGAGATTGATCTGGCGCAAAGCATCAAAAGCCTTGGAGGCCTACTGAAAATTGCGCATCATGTGCGGGGGCTACGGCGGCTTTGCGTTTTCCATTGGACGCTGTGACCCTGGATGATCGCGTGGGCCTATTCACTCGCATGTAAGGCCCACGTCGAAGGTAATTTTCTCTATTGGAGGGGAGTCGTCATGTTTCAAGCCAATCGCCGTACGGCGCTGAAGATGTTGGGAGGCGCCGCGCTGACGGCGACCGCTCTGCCTGGCCTGTCGCTTCCGGCGGCAGCGCAGAACACGGATCTCGTGGTGCCGAACAGCCTGCAGAATTTCAAGCGCGGCACGATCCACAGCATGCATCCCGAAGTGCGCAGCTTCACCATCATCTGGGAAGATCTCGGCCGGGTGAAGCTGAAAGCTGCGGACCTGGTCACCAACTACCCTTCGCTCAAGGTCGGCAATATCGTCGACGTCCATTGGTACGACTACATGGATTTCCTGATCGCCCCGAAGACGCCCGAGAGTTCGGCGCGTGCCAAGGCGATGATGGCCCAGGGCGCGCGGCTCGAAGGCATTCCGGACGCCCAGCAGCGCATCAGACTGTGGGAAATGGACGGCATGTCCACGCGGATCGACTCCGCGAGCAACACCATCTTCATCATCAATGCCTCCGGTGGCGAACCCGACAAGCCCTCTCCCGACAGCGGCGAGGTCATCCAGCTGCCGCAGATCGTCACGGCGAATGGCAAGGCGGCGATGGCCCAGCTCGGACCGGGCCAGCAGCTCGTCACCGTGTGGAGCCAGCAGACCGCCATCAAGGCCACGGTCATCCGCTAGCTACAGCTGATCTTCGCGACGACTCCGGGACCCTTGTGGTCCCGGAGTTCGTTTGGGGCGGCAATGAAACCGGCATCGGTCGATGATCGCGTCTGTTGATGATCCCAGCTTCGTTCTGTGCAATTATCGGCCGAATGATATCGCGTAGAAATTTGTTAGGGGGCCTGGCCGGTCTGACCGCGCCCGCCCTGGCTGGTTGCGGCGGAAATCCGCCCACCGGTTCCGGCTTCGATCACGCCGCCGCGACGTCCCGGCACTCGGTGCCCGGGCTCGATGCGGTGATCGACATCAGTCACAACGTCACCGTCACCGACTTTGCCGCGGTACGCCGCAGCAACATCCTCGCCGTCATTCACAAGGTGACCGAAGGCGGCGACTGGTTCGATCCGTCCTACGGCCAGCGGCGGCGCCAGGCCGAGGCGGCCGGGCTGTTGTGGGGCGGCTATCATTTCGGGACCCGCCAGTATTCGGGCGAGAAGCAGGCCGCCGCCTTCCTGTCGGCGTGCCAGCCGGGACCGGCGACCGTCATGGCCCTCGATCTCGAGCCGAACGAAGGCAACCCGCGCAACACGATGACGCTGCCGCAGGCCGAGGAATTCGTGCTGGCGGTGCAGCGCGCGACCGGACGCCTGCCGATGGTCTACAGCCATCCGGCATGGGCCAACGGCGAGGTATATGGCCGCCGTCGTCTTAAACTGGGGGCGGCCGTAACGCCGGGGTCGACCTTGGCGCGCTGCGACCTGTGGCTGGCCGATTATCGCGAAGATCCGCAGATCCCTTATGCCTGGGCGGGCAAGGGCTGGCGCCTCTGGCAGTACGCCGCCGACGAGACTGCGGCCAATTTCGCTTACGGCAGCGAGCCTCGCGCCGTCGCCGGCGTCGGCCATTGCGACCGCAACCTGTTCAACGGCGATGTGGCGGCGCTCAATCGTTTCTGGAAGGGCGGCGGCCGGACGGCGTGAGTTCGACCAACCCACGGTATCCTAGGGTTTGGTGTTCTCGTTGAGCCATTTCCGGGCGTCGTGGATGCTGTGAAACGTCTTCACGGGCCGTTCGCCTTCGGTCATCTTGATGAACTGCTCGATGACTTCCCCGCGGGTCGGATCGATCACGAACGCGGTCGAGCCGCGCGTCGTATCCCCGGCCTTGTTGCGCACCAGCGCCCCCAGCATCTCCAGGCCCTTCTCGTCGATGAGCGCTTTGCCGATCGAGACGTTGATGATCTTGCGGTACGGCCACGCCCCGGTCGTGGCGAACTGCTGGATCACGCCAACGATATCCTCGCCACTCACGGTTCCGTGGACGACTGCGACCACCAATCGGTCGGGATGGGAGATGTCGAGATAGATGGGCACCGCTGAGACCTTATTCGAACTCAAGCCTTGCCCTAACCGTATTGTTCCCGGCGCTGGATGACGACGACGTCAGCGAGACGATGCCAGCGCCTTGAAACCGGCCCGCGTCGCCTCGAGGGCGAAATCGATGTCCGCCTCGGTGTGCGCCGTCGACAGGAACATGTTGTGGCGTGGATGCAGGTAGGCGCCATGCTTCAGTGCCTCCAGCGTGAAGCGGTTGCCCTTCTCGCAGTCGGGATCGTCGTCGAACAGCACGGTCGGCATCTGCGGCGGGCCGCTCTGGCGCACGCCAATGCCGAACTCGGCCGCTTGGGCCGCGATGCCGTCGCGCAGGCGCTGGCCCATCGCACGCATGTGCGCGGGCCCGTCCACGCTCTCCAGCACATCGAGCGTCGCAAGGGCGGCGGCCATCGACACGGCGCTGCACCAGAAGGAGCCGGTGACGTAGAGCTTCGACGCGGCCTCGCGGTAGCGGTTGTTGCCGGTGACGGCGGCCAGCGCATGGCCGTTGGCGATCGCCTTGCTCCACGCGCTGAGGTCGGGCTGCACGCCCACCAGGTCCCAGCTGCCACGCAGCGTGAGACGAAAGCCCGCGCGCACGTCGTCGACGATGAGGGCCGCGTCATTGGCGTCGCAGAGTTCACGGGCGCGGCGCGCGAAGACGGCGTCGGGCATCTCCTGGTCCTTGCCGAAATCGTGCTTGAAGGCCGAGACGACGATGCCGGCCAGGTCGTCGCCGGCGCGCTGCACCGCGCTCTCGAGGCTGCCGGTGTCGTTGTATTTGAAGGTGAGCATGTGCGCCCGGTCTTCTTCCGTGACGCCGGCCGGATTGGGCGTGCACCACGGGATGGCGCCGTGATAGGCGCCCTCGGCCACCAGGATCTTGCGCTTGCCCGAGGCCGCGCGCGCCAAGGTCACGCAGGTCGTGGTGGCGTCGGTGCCGTTCTTGCCGAACAGCGCCCAGTCGGCGTGCGGGATCAGCCCGACCAGCCGCTCGGCGAGCTCGACCAGCCGCTCCGAGGGACCGTTGAGGCAATCGCCCGCCGCCATCTGCCGCTCGACCGCCTCGGCGACCACGGGATTCTGGTGACCGACCACGATCGGTCCCCAGCTGCACATGAAGTCGACATAGCGCCGGCCGTTCACGTCCCATAGGTGGCAGCCCTCGCCACGTTCGAAGAACTGAGGATAGCCTTGAGGCAGCCGGTCGCTCCGCAGATGCCCATACATGCCGCCGGGAATGACGAGTGCTGCGCGTTGACGGAGCTTCTGGTCGGCAGTGGCGTCGAGAGTCATGGGGCTCCGTTAGATGAACATGTCGCGTTGGTTATAATTCTTCAGCACCGTCTCGCGCGCCGTCTCGTTCCAGCGGTTCTCGTCCTCACGGCCGGCCAGCGGCTTGTAGACGTAGGCCTTCTCCTGCGGGAAACGCTGTCGCCTGGCGTCGATGGCCATCAACAGGATGCGCAGGCGTTCGTTGATCCGCGTCAGATCGTAGGTCTCGACGACACCGTGCAACCGCCGTGCCGTCACGCCCAGCACGCGCTTCCTCGGAAAGAAGCCTTCATTCAGCGTGATGCGCCGGTCGGGCGATGAGTTGGCGAACGAGCCGTGCAGGAGCTGGCGGTTGGTGACGATCGTATCGCCCGCCGCGCACAGCATCGGCACGGCGCCCTCGATCCGGTCGGAACCGCTGCCGGACACCAGCTTCTTGATGTCGGCTTTGCCGAGCTTGTGGCTACCGGGCAGCACCCAGACGCCGTTTCCGGCCGTGCTGGGATAGAGCTGTGTCATGAAGTTGAAGCCGTGTGCGCCCATGTCCCAGTCCGGCGCCGTCCAGTGGGTCGTGCCGTCCTGGTGCCAGGCCACCGATGGGCCGAGGCCGGCTTCCTTGACGAAGGTCACCTCGTTGTAGGGCACGAAATCATCGCCCAGGATTCCCGCCGCCACGCCCAGCAGTCCGGGATGGCCGTAGAGCCGGAGTGCGGCATCCATCAGGTGCAGGTTGCCGTCGAGCAGTTCCACCGTCCACGCCGGCCCGCTCTCGCCCAGGGTCGGCTCCAGCATTTCGACCGGATGCCGTCCGTTGTTGGCATCGGTGCCGCCGACCGGATCGCTGAGAGGCTTGGCCCAGCGATAGGGCGGCTTGATGATCCCGTCCTTGCGGTCGACGTCGGCGTCGGGCGAGGCCGGCGCGCGGGCGAGCACTCGATCGACATCGGCACGCAGTTCGCCGAGCTCCTCGGGTCCGACAACGCCCTCGAAGACGTAGAAGCCGTGCGTCCAGTAGGAGTCGAGGATCGCAGGATCGAGCTTGCCGTCCGAAGCGAACCGGATCGGCCCGCGATTGCCCAGCGCCCATGCCCGGGCCTCGCCCGCGCGGCTGTAGTCGGCCATCGCCCGTGCGTGATCCTGGGCGGTGAGCGGAGCGGGTGTTTGGATCGATGTGGCTTCGGTCATTGCCATCGCAGGATCTCCAGCATCGGGAAGCCGATCACGATACCCCGGCCATACAGTGGTGGCCAAACGCCGCCGCCCGCTCTGCGGGCGGTGAGCGTCTCATCGTTATGGCGTCACCTTCTGGCAGCCGGCGCCCTGCCAGCGGTAGCCCTGCGCCGTGCCGCTCACCATCGTCCATTCGACGATGCAGCTCTGGCGCACCAGCGTCGGCGGGAACCCGCCGACCGGGATCCACAATCCGCCGCCCCATCCCCATCCCCAGCCGCCGAAGCGCTGGTACATCGGGGGCGTGCCGGGATTGACGTAGGAGGTGTCCCAGCGCCATTGCAGGATTCTGGAGCCGTCCTCGAGTTGGTAGGTGTTGTCGGGGATGCGGCCCATGCTGTTCAGCAGACCGGACTCGGGCGCGCCCGCCATCTCGCGCAACTGGTTGTCGAAGACCGCCGTGCGGTCCACCGGAGTGGCACAGCCGGCCAAAGACAGCAGGACGAGCAGGGTGAGGACGTTTCGCATGGTCAACCTACGCAAGTTCGGCCACAGCGTTGCATGCCGGGGGCTCGCCGCCAACGACAGCACCTCTATCCCTTGGTGGCTATTGCTTCGATCTCGACCAGTTGCCCGGGATAGCCCAGCAAGGCGACGCCCAGCAGCGTGCTTGCGGCCGGAGCCAATGCCGACGCCTGGACGCCCTTCCACACGGCTGCGAGATCGGCCGCGGTCTTGGCCACGACATAGACCGTCGTCTTGAGGACGGCGCCGGCGGTGAGGATCAATCGCGCGCCACTTGCCACGGCGACATGGGCATAGCCCGGCAGTGGGAAGAGACCGGGAACGGTCAGATGCTGGGCATGAGGGCGCGACATGGTCCCCCTCATTCCTTCGCGGTGAGTGCCGCCTCGATCGCGCGCTCGAGCTTGGGGCCCATGCCGCCGGCGGCGGAGAACCAGTCGATGATCCTTCCGTCGCGCCCGATCAGGATCTTGTGGAAGTTCCACGAGGGCGTACCGAGCGGGCCCGTCTGTGCCGCGGCCCAGCGGTAGAGCGGATGCGCGGAGGCGCCGGAGACGATTTGCTTGTCGGCCAGCGGGAAGGTGACGTCGAAGGTCGCCTCGCAGAAACGCTTGATCTCCTCCTTGGTGCCGGGCTCCTGGCCGCCGAAATCGTTCGACGGCACGCCCAGCACGACGAGGCCCTGGCCATTGTAGCGCTGCCAGAGTTCCTGCAGGCCGCGATACTGGCCGGTGAAGCCGCACAACGATGCCGTGTTGACCAGCAGGACCACCTGGCCCTTGTAGCCGGCGGTCGGCAACGGCCCGCCGCCGATCGATTCGAGGGACACCGCCGACCAGTCGATCGGCTGGCGTCCGGCCTGCGCCCAGGCGATGCCGACGGCAGAGAGCAGGGCACCTGTTGCGGCGAAGGCCAGCATGCGGAGAATTTTCATTGGTCTTTGCTCATTTCGGCAACTCGAACCGCACGCCCGCGCGCGCAAGGCCGCCGCCCAGGGCCACCGCCGAACCGTCGGCCCGCCAGCAGGCGGCACCCGTCATGCTGCCGTCGTCGTGGAAGGCGATGGCGTTCATGCCGCCGGCCACCGTCGGCATGATCTGCAGCTTGTGGCCGCGCGCTTCCAGTCCCTGGCGCACGTTCTCGGGAATGCCGTGCTCGACCTCCAGCACCGGACCCTCGGTCCAGATGCGCGGCGCTTCGACCGCCTCCTGCAGTTCCATGCCGTGGTCGATCAGGTTGACCAGCGCCTGCAGCACCGAGGGGAAGATCTTGCGGCCGCCAGGCAGGCCCAGCGCATAGGCCACCTTGCCGTCGCGCACCGCCATCACCGGCGACATGGAAGTCGTCACCCGCTTGCCCGGCTCGATCGAGAGCGCGTTGCCCGGCCGCGGATCGTAGGTGTTCATGTAGTTGTTCGGGATCATGCCGGTGCCGGGCACGATGAAGCGCGCGCCGAACAGGCTGTTGATGGTCTGCGTGGTGGTGACCACGTTGCCTTTTCCGTCGGCCGCGGTGAGATGCGTGGTGTCGGCGCCTTCCGCTGCCACCAGCCCGCTCTCCAGGCCGGTCGTCCAGCGCGTCGCGTGCGCCAGGTTGATGCCGGCGCGGCGCTGGTCGGCATAGGCCTTCGCCACGATGCGCTCGACCGGCACTTTTACGAAGTCCGGATCGCCGCTCGCCTGGGCGCGGTCGGCGAAGGCGATTTTCAGCACCTCGGCCAGCAGATGGAGCGTATCGACCGTGCCGAAGCCGAGCTTCGCCACGTCGTAGCCTTCGAGGATGTTCAGCATCTGCGTGATGTGCACGCCCGACGCTGCGGGTGGTGGTGGCCCCACGATCTCCCAGCCGCGATAGCGGCCGCGGATCGGCGGGCGTTCGATCACCTTGTATTGGGTGAGGTCCTCACGCGAGACGTAGCCGCCGGTCTTCTCCATGCACTCCACGAGGAGCTGGCCGAGGGGTCCGCCATGCAGCGCCGCCTCGCCCTGCTGCGAGATCAAGGTCAGCGCCTCGGCATAGTCGCCCTGGACGAGACGGGCGCCTGCCTTCAGCGGTGTGCCGCCGGGCAGGAGTCGGGCCGCGGCGAGCCTGTCCTTGAGGAGGTCCGGCCCCGCGCTTTCGATGCAGTCCGAGAGATAAGGCGTCACCGCAAAGCCGCGCGCCGCGTGGCGGATCGCAGGCTGCATCACGTCGGCCAGTGGCATCGTGCCGTAGCGGCTGAGCGCCAGGCACCAGGCGCGCAGCGATCCGGGCGCGGCCACCGACTTCGGCCCGACCAGATTCTCCTGGTCCACGCTGTCATAGATCTCTGGGGCAGCACCCGGCAGCGACCGGTACATGTCGGGACGGCCCGCTTTCGGCACGGCGCTCATGCCGTCGAGGATGCGGTGGCTGCCGTCGGCGAGGCGGATATGGCAGGTCGTGCCGCCGATCACGCCCACCATCATCGGCTCGACCACGGTGAGCGCAAACTGGGTGGCGACGGCGGCATCGACGGCATTGCCGCCCGCCGCCAGCATCTCCATCCCGGCGGCCGAGGCGAGCGGATGGTTGGACACCACCATGCCGCTCCGCCCGTGCGCCGGTTGCTTCTCGCAGGTGAAAACAGTGCCGGCGCGCGCCCGCCAATTCGACTTGGTCATACTGAACTCCCGCTCATCCCAGGGGCGCAGGTTACCCTGCCCCTGGGCGAGCGGCCTATCCGAATCGCAGCGAGTTGATGAATTGCGCGATGGTGGGATTCTGCCGGTCGGCCGCGGGACCCTGGGCCAGCTGTTTGCCGTCTACGTCCCCCTCAGAGTCGAGCGAAGCGTGTCGATCTCCGACTGCGCCACCATGATCTGCTTCATCGTGTTGACGCGGCGAATGACCAGGCTCGTATTTGTCGCATCCTGGGCAAGCCCTGATGTGATGGTCTCGAGCCGAACCCGCAGATCGACCAGAGCGCCTTCCAGCTCCCTGATCCTGTCGATCGCCTTGTTCGGGTTCGCAGCCATCGCTCACCTGCACATGCCGGCAGAATAGTGTCGAGGCGCCCGTCAGGCGATGAGCGTCCGGTTCGGGTTCACGCCCCGCGTCATGTCCAGATGGATCGCCCGCGGCACCTTGTAGACGCGCGCGATGACGTAGCGGGCGGCGAGGTAGGCGGCGAGGAACGCAGCCGCGGCGCCCAGGACGCCGAAGCGGCCCGACTCGCGCACGATCAGGTAGGAGGTGACGACCCGGGCCAGCGCCAGCAGCAGCAGCAGGGCGGCGGCCGCGGCGCCGTCCCAGGTGCGGGGCACGCGCAGCAGCTGCTGGCCCACGTCCTGGTTCACCTTCATCAGCGCGCCCGCGACCGCGCCGATCGCGAGGCCGGCGGCGATGGCCGCGACCCAGAGTTCATAGCGCTTGCCCGGCGACACGATCAGCAGCACCGCCGCCACCACGATCGCCAGCGCGGGCGTCACCATCCACGCGAGCCGCGTGGTGGCCTTTTCGCTCAGTTCATGGCGGATCGACCACAGGGCCAGCGCGGCCAGAACCACCGCGGCGAGTTGAGCGAGGAGAACGACGCCCGTCATGGCCACCATCATAGGGACCGGCGCCGGGCGAGGCCAGTCGTGCCGCTCCCTGTCTGTCGTCCGGACTCAGCCGGGGATCTCCGGCCCCACGAGCTGGACCAGCTGGCCGAGCGATTCCTGCCAGCCGAGACAGCAGGCCTCGGGCGGGATCACCGCGGGAATGCCCTCCTGCACGATCTCGATCTCGGTGCCGACCATCACCTTCTTCAGCGTGATCGTGGTCGTCATCTCGCCGGGCAGGTTGGGATCGTCGAAGGTCGCCGTGTAGCGCAGCCGCTCGCCGGGCACGAGCTCGAGATAGGTGCCGCCGAAGGCATGGCTCTTGTTGGCGGAGAAATTGTTGAACGACATGCGATAACTGCCGCCCACCTTGGCGTCCATGCTGTGGACGTGGCCGGTGAAGCCGTGCGGCGGCAGCCACTTGGCCATGGCGTCGGCATCGAGGAAGGCGCGGTAGATGCGTTCCGGCGGCGCGGTGAGGACGCGATGGAAGCGGACGGTGCCGGTGGTGGCCATGACGAGTCTCCTTACTGAAGGTTGGAAGTCGGGGAGCCGAGCAGGCTTTCGAGATAGCGCCTGAGGTGCGCCAGGTTTCCGCGCGCGACCTCCGCGTCCTGCTTGGCCTTGGCGAAGATGAACGAGCCCTGCAGCACGGCCTGGATGAAGTAGCCGACGCTACAGGCGCTCCACGCGGCATCGGGCGCATGACGCAGCCGCGCCGCCTCGATGTCGCGCGTGAGGTTGGCCACGTGGGTGGACATGCCGCGATCGCAGGCCGCGCGCACCGCCGGATGCGTGTCGTAGGTCTCCTGCACCAGCGTGCCCATCAGGCAGGTGAACTGCGGCACCGTGTGGTCGAGCAGGTCGCGGCGGAAATCGAGATAGCCGAACACGCGGTCGCGCGGATCGGCGGCGGAAGCATAGGGCGCTGACGCGAAGACTTCGTCGGTCCAGCTGCCCCAGTGCGCCACCGCGGCCAGCACCATCTCTTCCTTGCTTTTGAAATGATGGAAGAAGCTGCCCTTGGTGACGCCCGCCGCGGCGCAGAGATCGTCGACCGTCGTGGCCGCATAGCCCTTGGCGCGGACGACGTCGGTCGCCGCTTCGAGGATTCTCAGGCGCGACGGGGAGGGGGGCTGCGGCGTCATGAGGGTTACGTACCAACTAGTTGGTATGGCTGTCAAAAACCAAGAAATTGAGCCTCAGCGCGATCGATGACCCCCTCCGACCCTGCGGGCCACCTCCCCCGCGACGCGCTATCGCACTCACACATCTTGTTCATGCTCATGTTCCTCGCCCCCTTGGGGGAGAGGCTAGGTGAGGGGGCGCTCGACCCAGGCAAAACTCGGTTTCCCGCGGGCAGGCAGCCCCCCTCACCCAACCTCTCCCCCCACCGTTGCGCTTGTGAAAGCGCAACGGTGGGGGGAGAGGAGCATGAATGAGATGTATGAATGCGATAGCCGCGACGCGGGAGAGGTGTCCCGTCATACGGGGCGAAGGGGGTCAGACCCTGATCACCTCGACCGGCGGCGGCATGTCCGCCGGATCGAGCAGCGCCCCCTGCCCAACAAGGATCTTCCGCACCTCCGCCGCATCGACACGCCCGCCGCGCGCGAAACACGCCGCCGCCACGCCGGCTGCCTGGCCGGTCGCGAAGGCCGTCCCCATCACCCGCAGCGACGCGCCCGCCTGGCGGTCGCCATCGGCCGTCCGGCCCGCCGCAAACAGGTTCGGCGTATCGACGCTCCGGAGACACCCGAGCGGAATGTCGTAGGTGCCGCCATCGGTGCCATCGGTGGGAGGATAGACGAAGCTGCTCTCGAACGTGTCGCGGTCGTGCCATTCCACGCCCCACGCGCCCAGCGCCACGCAGTCCGCCGCGCGGCGGCCCTCCGTCACGTGGCGCCACGTGAGCGGTGCGACACTGTCG
>Ga0194051_1000356_pt1 | contig 26544 bp, 25 predicted proteins | sample SepL2320m_MetaG_FD_161275 | JGI IMG/M metagenome (GOLD analysis project Ga0194051, IMG submission 161275) | Anoxic zone freshwater microbial communities from boreal shield lake in IISD Experimental Lakes Area, Ontario, Canada - Sep2016-L239-20m | ecosystem: Environmental > Aquatic > Freshwater >... | reverse complement strand
CTATCAGACTGTGAGGGCGTTCGGGCTATGAGCAACTGTAAACCGACCTCAAGCTCTGTTCAATTTGGTAGTGGATTGGCGCGTCAGACACGATTCGAACTATTGGTCTCTGATCTCAAGGTTCGATAGGGTCGGGTTAGCTCAGGCGGTCCAGCGACCTTGAAACCGTGCGGCCCGTTGCAAAGCCACGAACCTGCTGGCCGACTGACGGTCAGCGCGAACCGGGATGGAGCCTAGGATAGAGCTCCGGTGCAGTGCGAGTATCGTTTCAAAATCAGCAGCTTGGTGAAGGTGTTGTGATCCCTCCGTTTTCCGCCATCGATTTCAAAGTAATACACTGAAGAAATTTCCGTTCTGGCTGTAGGGCCGGGTGCTCGAGCATGTCTCCGGTCAGGTAATCGGGGATAACGGCACAGAACGCCTCGCCTTCACTTTATGGGCAGAAGCAACAATTTTGGCGGACCACAGAGCGGTGTGGTCCGTCACCCAGTTGCTGAAGCAAATGGGGGCGTCGCCTGGCGCTCACTTCATGCATTGACCATCTGGATGGTGGCAAGAACCTCGACAGTCCTAACCTTGACTGCGTTGTCGATGAAGGCATTGCCCGCGATCCCGATCTCGACATTCCGTGGTGGACAGTGGCTCTCAAGATGCCGCAGGTTAAAACGCAACTTTATCCGACGGACTATGGTTTACTCTCAAACGGCACGGAGCAGTCGGCATGCTCGCGCTTCGTGCTGCCGTTAAGTCCCGACCGGAGCAGTTATGGCGCATTGCTGAAGGAGTTCTGGATCTCCCCGCTGTCGGTGCTCCTCGGTCTGCTGGCCTTTCGCGTGAAGGCGACGGATCTCGACGCCCCGATTGGCCTTGGCGTGGGCTCGATCTTTGCAGCAAGCGCCAATGCCTTCGTGATCTCCGACAACCTGCCGAAGACGGCAACCATCACCATGGCTGAGCAGACCAATTTCCTGGCCATCGGAGCGATCTTCCTGTCGGTGTTCATCAGCACCGCGTCGCTGCGGCTGTGCTACTTCGGCCGGGAGGAGGCATCCGAGCGCCTGGACAGATGGGCGCTGCTGTTCATCGGTACGGATTACCTCGTCGCCAATTTTCTCGTCATCTTTCCGAACCTGTAAGGACGCATGTCAGAAACGTCTCCAGTCAGCCATTATCCCCCCGAGCGGGGCGACATCATCTTCGGCCGGTGGCCAGACCCATGAAGCGCCGGACCAGACCATGGCAACGCGGCTGGCCGTGCGTCAGGCGAACTTCAACACCACGCGGCCAACGATGCGGCCCTTGCGCATCTCGTCGAGAATATCGTTGATCTCCTCGAGTTCCGCCGTACGGATCGTTGCCTTGACGAGGCCGTTGGCGGCAAAGGCGATGGCCTCGTTGAGGTCCTGCCTTGTGCCGACGTTCGAACCCCTGACCGAAAGCTCCCAATTGGTGATGGCCGAGATCGAGGCACGGATCTCGTCCGACTTGCCGCCCGGCAGGCCGATATAGGCCACCGTGCCGCCGGGCCGCAGCATCAGCACGGCCTGCTCGAAGGCTTTGGATGCAACGGCGGTCACCACCGCTGCATGGGTTCCGCCGATCTTGTCCTGGATGGCGGCGACGGGATCGGTCTCCGCGCCATTGACCACCATCTCGGCGCCGAGCGACTTCGCCAGTTCCAGCTTTTCGTTGGAGACATCCACCGCCACGGCCCGAAGTCCCATGGCGCGGGCATACTGGATGGCGATGTGGCCAAGCCCGCCGATGCCGACGATGGCCACCCACTGGCCGGGCCTGGCACCCGTGCGCTTGAGACCGCGATAGGTGGTAACGCCGGCGCAGAGGATCGGCGCCATGGCGTAAGGGTCGGTGCCCTCCGGCAGGCGGCCCACATAGGCGGCAGGCGCCACGAGGTATTCGGCATAGCCTCCGGGCTTGGTGTAGCCCGTGGCCTCCGCCGACTTGCAGATCGTCTCCATGCCGGAGAGGCAGAATTCGCACTGGCCGCAGGCGGAATAGAGCCACGGCACGCCCACCTCGTCGCCCACCTTGAAACCGGTGACTCCGGGGCCGAGCTTGGCCACCTTGCCCGCCACCTCGTGGCCGGGGATGAGCGGGACCACCGGCGGCGGGGTCCAGTCACCGTCCACGGCGTGGAGGTCGCTGTGGCACACGCCGCAGGCCGTCACCTTGATGAGCAGATCGCCGTGGCCCGGTTCCGGCACCGGCACGCGTTCGATCTTCAGCGGTGTCTTGAGCTCATGGAGAACGGCGGCCTTCATCGTCTGGGTCATCGGGCATCTCTCGATTGCGTTTCAGACTGAGGATAGATTTCAGCTGCCGGATGTGGCCATATCCCCAAAGGATTAAGGACTGAGATGGCCGCCCACACCGCCCCCAAGCTGCGCCTGCTCGAACAGTGGAGCCGCGGCGTTGCCGAAATTGCCGCCGCGCAGCGGGGCCCCGGCTTCGTTCCGGCGCTTCTTGCCAGCGTCAAGCGCCTGGTCGACTTCGACTTCGTGATGGTTTTCGCCTATTCCGGAACGGCGCGCCCGCTCACCCTGGCCGACACGCTGGATCCTGACCGCCACACCATCATCGCCGAGGACTATGCCGACGGCCCCTTCCTGCTCGATCCGTTCTTTCGCCTCGTCGAGGAGGGCATGCGCGCGGGCTGCCATCGCCTGCATGACATTGCCCCTGACCATTTCCGCCGCAGCGAGTATTTCCGCATCCACTACGGCCGCACCGGCATCGGCGAGGAGATCGGCGTGTTCTTCGACATAGGGGGCGGGCTGACCGGCGTCACGTCCTTCGGCCGCTGGGACTCCTCGCCGCCTATAACCCGCGCCGATCTCGACTTGCTGCGCGCCCTGGAGCCTGCCATCGGGGCACTCTGTGCCGCGCACTGGTCCAACCTGCACGCTCGGCGCGAGGTGCCGCAACCGCGCACCGTGCATCCCGCCTTCAAAAGCCTGACGCTGCGTGAGCGCGAGATCGTCACCACGGTGCTGCGCGGCCACTCGACGGAGTCGATCGCCATGCAGTTGTCGATCAGCCCCGGCACAGTGAAGATCCACCGCAAGAACATCTACCGCAAGCTGAAGGTCTCCACCCAGGCGGAGCTCTTTGCCGCCTTTTTGGGGCTTTCAACGCAGGCCTATTCCCCGGGGGATATGGCCGAAGCCGCGCAAATCCCACAGCATCGACGCAAATCACGACAATCGGAGGAAGAAACCCATGTCGAAGAACTGGTACAGCGACTTGCCGCAATATTATCAGCGGCAGATCAAGGCCATGGGCCTTGACGAGGCGGGCATGAACCGTCGCCGCGTGTTGAAGGGCATGGCGGGCGCCGCAGGCCTCGGCCTGCTCGGCCTCAACACCCGTCAGGCCCAGGCCGCCACGCAGATGACCTACATGTGCTGGGAGGGCTACAACGACCCGCGCATCGTCGATCCCTTCAACAAGGCCAATGACACCGAGATCAGCTTCGACCTGATCGTCGACAGCCCCGGCGGCTTCGCCAAGCTGCAGGCCGGTGCCTCGCGCGAGGTCGATCTCGTGTCGAGCGACATGCCGTGGATCACCCGCATGGGCCCGGCCGGCCTCGCGCTGGAACTGAACCCGGACGATTACACCGCCGTCTACGCCGACTTCTACGACCAGTTCAAACCGCCCTTCGAGCCTCTGATGAACGAGGGCAAGACCATTGGCGTTGCCACGCGCTGGGGCTGGGTTGGTCCCTGCGTCAACACCGATGTGACGAAGCCCGAGGTGTGGAAGACCTATGACCCGGTCTTCGACCCCGCCAACAAGGACAAGATCTGCGTCATGGATTGGGGCGACTGGCCCATCCTGCCGATGGCGCTGCATGCCGGCATCAACCCCTATGAGCCGCTGGACGAGAAGCAGCTGAACGAGGTGCGCCTGGTGCTGCGCGCCATGTTCAAGAACACCCGCACGCTGGTGGGCGACCTCACGCAGGCACAGAAGGGCCTGCTCGACGGTTCGCTCCTGGGCTGCATTGGGGCTGGGTCCTACCTCACGTCCGCCGTGCGCAAGCAGGGCCACAAGAATATCATGGCCGTCGTGCCGGAGCCCAAGAACGGCCTGAAGCAAGGCATCATCTGGGTCGAGGCCACCGCGGTGCTGAAGGAGACGGACCAGCCGGAGCTCTCCCAGAAGCTCCTCAAGCATGTCGTCTCGAAGGACGCCGCGCACATCCTCGCGCTGCTCGATTCCACCTGCAACGTCGTTACCAACAAGGCCGTCGAATCCGTCTTCACGCCGGAGGAGAAGGACATCCTGCAGATGGACTACATGTGGCACGCCTACGACAATTCGCAGATGCACCGCATCGCGCCCAACATCGACGAGATGCTGGCGATCTGGCAGGAAGAGCTCGCCGCCGCGCAATGACGTCTTGACGGGCCGGGCATGCCGCTGCATGCCCGGCCCTCATCTCTTTCCGGAAGACAATGACCGCCGCACCCATTCTCTCGATCACCGACGTTCACAAGTCCTACGGCACCTATCCGGCGCTGAAGGGCGTGTCGCTCGATGTCCGCCCGGGCGAATTCATCGCCCTCGTCGGTCCCTCGGGTTGCGGCAAGACCACGCTGCTGAAGCAAGTCGCTGGTTTCGAGGACACGACGTCGGGCACGATCCGCATCGAAGGCCAGGACATGGCGGGCGTGCCCGCCGCATTGCGCCCGACCTCCATGGTGTTCCAGAAGCTGGCGCTGTTCCCGCATATGACGGTGGCGCAGAACATCGGCTTCCCGCTGAAGCTGCGGAAGGTTGCACCCAACGTCATCGCCACGCGCGTCGATGACATGATCCGCCTCATGGAGCTGAAGCCCGAATATCTGAAGCGCTATCCGAAGGCGCTGTCGGGCGGCGAGCAGCAACGCGTGGCGCTGGCCCGCTCGATGATTTCCTCGCCCAAGCTGCTCCTCCTCGACGAGCCGCTGTCAGCACTCGACGTCAAGCTCAAGAAGGTGCTGCAGGCGGAGCTGAAGCGCCTGCACCGCTCGGTCGGCGTCACCTTCGTGCATGTGACGCATGATCTCGAGGAAGCCATGATGCTGGCCGACCGCATCTGCGTCATGCGTGCCGGAAAGATCCTGCAGCTGGGCGAGCCCGCGGACATCTATTACCGCCCGGCGGACCCCTTCGTCGCGGGCTTCATCGGCGAGACCAACCTCATGCCCATCACCATCACCGGCCACAACGCCGATCACGTCACCTACACCAGCAACGAGATTGTCGATATGCAGGGCAGTCTTCCCGCCGCGCTCGTCGCCGCGGACGTGGGGCAGGGGCCTGCGCTCATGAATGTCCGGCCAGAGCTGATCCGCCGCTGCGACAGGGATGCCGACGTTGACTGCAAGCTTGCCGCAACCGTCACCGAGGTCTTTACCAAGGGCGGCACGGTGCAATACCGTGCGCGCTCAAAGCATGGCCTCGAGCTTGCGATCGAGATACAGGGCACCTCGCATCTTCCCATGCAGCTGGGCGAGGACGTGTGGCTCGGCTGGGCCAAGAAGGACATGTGGGTCCTGAAGCCGGGCGAGGCGTAAGCCATGGATATGGAGGTCTCCCGCAGCTGGCGTGAACCGGAACTCTGGGTGAAGGCGCTGCCCAGCGTTATCCTGCAGACCACCTGTTTCCTGGCGCCCTTGGTGATGACCTTCCTCCTCACCTTCCAGAAGACGCAGAACTTCCAGCTCAACTGGACCTGGAACCTCGCCACCTGGACCGACGTGTTCTCCAAGCCGCATTACTGGACCATTCTTGGCCACACGCTGGCCATGGCGGTCGCCTGTGTGGTGGTGTGCATCGTGGTTGCCTTCCCCATCGCCTATGGCCTGGCCACGCGCTTCAAGCGGCTGGACAACGAGATCAAGGTGCTCATCACCTTCGCCTTCATCACCGATGCAACCCTCAAGACCTTCGGCTGGGTGCTGTTCCTCGACAAGAAGGGTGCTGCCAACTATCTCCTCGCGCATCTGGGCTTGCCACCGGATACAGTCGCCTTCCTGTTCACCGACTGGGCCACGCTTTTGGGGATGGTCTACAACCTCCTGCCCTTCGCCATCTTCACCATCTACCTCTCGATCGACAACATCGACCGCTCGCTCATCCTCGCCGCATATGATGCGGGCGCAGGCAAATTCCGCGCCTTCTGGGAGGTGACGCTGCCGCTGTCGCGCCCCGGCATCTGGGCCGGCAGCGTGCTGATCTTCCTGCTCGGTGTGGGCGTCTTCCTCGAGCCCAAGGTGCTGGGCGGCGGCAAGTCGCCCATGTCGGCGGAGCTCATCCGCCAGACCTTCGAGACACGCGTCAACTGGCCGCTGGGCGCCGCACTCACGCTGGTGCTCATGGTGGTCGCCATCTTCGTGGTGCTGCTGTTCAGCCGTGTCGCCGGCATGCGGAGGGCGGGGGCATGAACCACCGCTTCGAAAACGCACTGGCCAACGTCATCCTCTATGGCTCGATGGCGGCGGTGCTTGTCTTCTTCTACGTCCCCATCTTCACGCTCATTGCCTTCTCCTTCCAGGAGGGCCGCTTTCTCACGCTGCCATTCGATGGCATCTCGCTCAAATGGTATGGCGCGCTGTTCAAGTCCGGTCCGGCACTCAACGCGCTGTGGAATTCCACGCTTATCGCCACCTTTGCCACCATCATCGCCACCATCATCGGCACCATGGCGGCGATCGTCGCGGTGCGTTACCGCTTCAGGGGCAAGCGCGCCTTTCAGGGTCTGGCGGGCGCGCCGCTGGCCTTTCCGCAGCTGCTGCTGGGCATTGTGCTGCTCTTGTGGTTCTCGGTGCTCGGTCGCTGGTTCGGCTTCAACACCGGGATCGTCACGGCGATCATCGGCCACATCGTCTACATAGCGCCCTTCGCCATGGTGATCGTGGCGGTGCAGGTCTACAATTTCGATCCCGTGCTGGAAGATGCCGCGCGCGATTGCGGCGCTTCGACCTGGGAGGTCTATCGCCATGTGACGATCCCGCTGCTCTGGCCCGGCATCTTCTCCGCCGCGATCTTCGCCTTCCTGCTGAGCTGGGGAAACTTCTACATCACCTACAGCCTCGCAGGCTCGACGCGCACCATCCCCACCTTCATCTTCTCCGGCATCGCGGTCGGCTCCTCGCCGCTCTATCCGGCGATAGCCACGGTCGTTTTCGTGCCTGGCATCCTCCTGGTGATCCTCGCCAACAGACTGAGGATTCGGGCCGCGGCGGTCTCATGATCGTGTGTCTGCTGGTGAAGTGTTGACCAAACGGTGCCTGCCCGTCATGAATGAGGCAATCATGCAATCCACGGTATCAGCCAATCCACAGGAAGCCCGCGAAAACACCCGCCCATAGGTAGAAACTGCGTTTCCCGCGGCCGCGCGCTTGCATAAGAAACGTCTCGGTTGCAAGCGCCTGATCTGGTCGATGCCGAAAACCCCCGTTATGGGTGGCGGCAGGGATCGAAGCGGGCCGGCACGCACGAAAGGACCCACAGGTGCACAGGGCACTGGCATATTTTCTCGCGATCTTCTTGCTGGCCGCAGCGGGGCTGTCTCCTGCCATGGCAGCAGGTGAGCCCGAAGGCACCTATGCCGACATCACCATCGATCGCTCGACGCCTGAGAAGCACCTCGCGACCTTCCTCACAGCCGTCGACCGCACGGTGCTGCGCATGGAGGCGCGTGAGTGGGCGCGCAGTTATTATGATGCATGGTTCTATCCGGCGATTGGCGAGCAACAGGCGGCGGAAATCAACCTGCTGAAGAAGGCGGTTCTCGACTCGATGGATCTCTCTGCCGTGCCGGAATGGCGCCGCGAGTCGGCAGGCCTCGAGACAGCCTTCATGCTGTCGGAAATTCTCAAGGCCGAGCACGTCGACAAGAACACCGCCTTCCGCAAGCTGCGTGAGGGGCTGTGGGTGATCCCCGGCACTTACATGCAGGTCGGCTCCATTGACTCCGGCATGCGCATTGGCGACGTGGTGTTCACTGCCGATACGGTTGCCAATGCACCTGCGCTCTATGACGCCGTCATCGGTTCGCGCAATACCGAGGGTTTCAGTCCCTACCGCTACCTGACGGAAACGCCTGGCGGACTCATTCCGCCGCGCTGGGGTGGCATCGCGCAGAAACTGCCGCCCATCCTGCGCTGGGACTTTGGCTCCAACACCCTGTTCCAATGGCTGATCGCTGCGGTGATCCTGATTGCGGTGCTGTCGATCCCGGTGGCCATCGGCGCTGTCTTCCGCCGGAGCGGCCTGCGCTGGTTCGCCGAGGCTGTTGCACTGGGGCTTCTGTCGCTCTACGCCACCGGCATCGTCGTTGACGAAGCGGGTCTCTCCGGTGCCGGTGCGACATTCATGACGCTCGTCTTCATGACGCTGTTCTATGGGGCTCTTATTGTTTGCCTGCTGATCGTCGGCGAATGGGTCGGCAACTGGCTCTCTGCTCTCCTCACAAAGTCAGACAAGACCTTCGATACCAGCATTGTGCGGCTCGGCACGCGCATCGTCTCTGCCATGGCGGCGCTGGGCGTGGTGATCTATGGCATCAGTTCTGCTGGCGTGCCTGTGTATGGCATCATCGCCGGCTTCGGTGTCGGCGGCCTCGCGGTTGCGCTGGCGGCGAAGCCGACGCTCGAGAACATCCTGGCTGGCGTCATCCTGTTCCTCGACGGCTCGATCAAGGTGGGCGACACTATCGACTCCAGCCCACTCTCGGGCGTCATCGAGGACATCGGCATGCGCTCCACGCGTATCCGCGCGGCGGATGGGTCGCTGATCACCGTCACCAATTCGGAGCTCGCCGACAAGGTCATCAAGAATGTGTCGCGGCGCGTGTCGCAACCGGATTCAGGGACTGCCGCCGGCAAACCATAGACTGAACGTGCCTGCCAAACTCGAGACAAAGGAAGGAAGAGACAACATGGATTACAAGACCGATATTGCCAAGTACACCGCTTCGATCAACGACAAGGCCGTCGACGCCATCGTCAAGTTCTGCGGCATCGCGCTGCAGTCGCGTGATGCTTCGCTCGTCGCCTGCACGGATGAAGCCGAAGTGGACCGTATCCGTAAGGGCTTCGCCACCAAGATTCTTGGCCTCAACGAGGCTGAAAGCGACAAGATCATCAAGCAGGTCTGCGAGCAGATGAAGGCGGACAAGACCAAGCACCGCGTCACCTTCTACTATCTGATGGCGGAAGCCACCGGCAAGGTTGGCGCAATCGCCTGATCATTGACGGGGCCGGCATCGAGCGGCGGGGTGCGTTTCCCGCCGCAGGCCGGCCCTCCAGTCCTTCCTCAGTCGTCGAGCTTCATATGGTAGAGTTGCCCGAAGAAGTTGACGAGCACCGCCGTCGACCAGCTGAGGCAGAAGACACCCGACATCGAGATCATCGGTGCCAGCATGCGCCAGCGGTCGTCCACGTTGACGCGCGTGAGGCCGAGTGAAGTGTAGTTCTCGAGTGAATAGAAGATGCACTCGCGATATATGCTCAGCGCCCCGGCCATAAACATGAACAGCCCCCAGGCGAAATTGGTCAGCATGTGCAGGCTGAACAGCAACATCATGGCCGAAAGGATCAGGAAGTTCGTCTGGTGATATTTGAGCCTGTTGATGTCCGCGACCCGGAAGTTCTTGTGGAATAGCCGGATCGCCAGATGAAGGCCCACCAGGTGGAAAGCGACGATCACCACAAAGGCCAGAACGCAGTACCCGAAGGATTCGAGTACAAGTCTTTCGTATGTTGAGTCCATGAGCCGCTTCTTACCCGGTCGGCGGCGGGTGTGGAAGAGTGGTTGAACAGGGCATGCGGTCACATCCCATGCGCGACGGTATGGCGCTTCGGATGAACTTTCCCCAATCCCTTTTTGCAGCTACAAGGCGATCTGCCGCGTCATTTGGAAGACCTCATGAAAATTCGTCTGCCTGTCCTGATCATGGCCCTGATCGCGGCGCAAGTCGTTTGCGCCCTTGTGTTCTTTGTGGACGTGATGAGGGACGTGGCGGATCTGGGTGGTCCTGACTGGAGCATGCTTCCGGAAGTCCTCGCGAGCCTTGCCCTGTTTTTCGGCATCGCCTTCGAGACTGTCTTCCTCGTCTACCTGTTGCGCCGCAAGACGAGCCTCGAGCGCAGCGTTGGCCTGGCGTCGTCGGCTTTACATGGCGTGATTGAAAATCACTTCGACGAATGGAAGCTGACGGCCAGCGAGCGCGACGTCGCCACCCTCATGGTGAAGGGCCTCAGAATCGCGGAAATCGCCGGAGCGCGTGGCTCGGCGGAGGGCACGGTGAAGGCCCAGCTCAACGCCATCTACCGCAAGTCCAATGCCCGAAACCGCGCCGAGGTGCTGAGTCACATCATGGACTCGCTGATTGACAAGCCGTTGCTGACGCCGGATGCCGATGAGCAGTTTGGCTCGCGCATGGCAGCCACATAGCCGCCGCCATGCATTTGGTCCGCTTCTATCTTCCGCTTCATGACAACACTGGCGAGGCTTTCCCTGCCCAGATGCTGGCAGACGTGTCGGCGGAGTTGTCGGGCCGCTTCGGCGGCGTCACCGCGCACCTTCTGTCGCCCGCCAGCGGGCTGTGGCGTGACGGCGGCGACATGCATGCCGATGATGTCGTCATCTTCGAGGTGTTCACCCAGAAGGTCGATCGCGGCTGGTGGACGGCCTATCGTGAACGCCTGGCGGAGGACTTCCGGCAGAAGAGTATTCTGATGCTGCTGCAGCCCGTCGAGGTCATCTGAGGCTGCGAGTCAGCTGGTGAAGGTTGCCGCGTAGCGCTTGCGCAGCTCCGCCTTCTGCACCTTGCCCATGGCGTTGCGCGGCAACTCGTCCACTTCGAAGATGCGCTTGGGCACCTTGAATTTCGCGAGTGAACGCGACAGTGCGGCGATGAACTCCGCCTCTGGTGCGAGCTTTGCCTTCACCGTCACTACGGCCACCACGCCTTCGCCGAAGTCGGGGTGCGGCACGCCGATGACGGCACTCTCGCTCACGCCCGGAATCGCATCGAGCACTTCCTCGACTTCCTTCGGATAGACGTTGAAGCCGCCGGTGATGATGAGGTCCTTGGCGCGCCCCACGATGGTCACACGGCCTTGCGCGTCGATGGTGCACACGTCGCCGGTGATGAACCAGCCATCGGTGGTGAAGTCCTCGCGCGTCTTCTCTGGCATGCGCCAGTATCCCTTGAAGACGTTGGGGCCCTTCACCTCCAGAACACCCGGCTGCTCACCCCGGACACGCACCGAGACGCCGGGCAGTGCGAAGCCCACGGTGCCCGGCACGCGGTCGCCGTCATAAGGGTTGGAGGTGATCATGCCCGTCTCGGTCATGCCATAGCGCTCGAGAATGGCGTGGCCCGTCCGCGCGGAGAATTCGCCATGTGTTTCAGCGAGCAGGGGGGCGGAACCCGAAATGAACAGGCGCATGTCGCGCGCCGTGTCCTGCGTGAAACCCGGCTCGGCCAGAAGGCGCGTGTAGAAGGTGGGTACACCCATCATCAGTGTCGCCTCCGGCATGGCGGCGATCATCGCCTTCACGTCGAACCTGTTGAACCACAGCATGGGCGCGGAGGAGAGAAACGCCGTGTTGAGCGCCACGTAGAGCCCGTGCACGTGGAAAATGGGCAGTGCATGTAGCAACGTGTCGCCTGATGTGATGCGCCACAGTTCAACCAGTGTCTCCGCATTTGATGCCAGGTTGCCGTGGGTGATCATAGCACCCTTGGAGCGGCCGGTGGTGCCTGAGGTGTAGAGAAGCCCGGCGAGATCATCCTCGGCGCGCGCCACCGTCTCGTGCCGGTCGTCCATGGTGGCGGCCATGGTGGCGAGCGAGCCGTGCCCCTCGGCATCGAGGTTCACCACCGCGAAAATGCCCAGCCTGTCTCCCAGCGCACGCATCTCTGCCTGTCGCGCGGGATCGCAGACGATCAGCTTCGGCTGCGCATCCTCGACGAAGTAGGATACTTCAGCCGCAGTGTAGGCGGTATTGAGCGGCTGGTACACCGCACCCGCCTTCAGCACCGCGAGGTAGAGCAACACATTGGCGATGGACTTCTCCACCTGCACCGTCACCCGGTCGCCGGGTTCCACGCCCAGCGCGTTGAGCGCATTGGCATAGCGTGCGGCACTGCGCGCGAGGTCGCCGAAGCTGAGGCTGGTGCCGTCAGCGTTGCGGATCGCCACGCGTTCGACATTGTCCGCGAAGACGCGCTCGAAGCGCGCATAGAGATTGCCGTTGCTCATGCCTCGAGGAAGGCCTTCATGCGCTTCAGGGCTTCGCTCAGGTCCGCCTCGCTTGCGGCATAGGACAGTCGCATGTAGCCCTTGCCATTGTGGCCGAAGCTTTCACCGAAGATCAGCGCCACATAGGCCTTGTCGAGCAGTTCGCGCGCCAGATCGCGTGACTCCCAGCCGGTGCCGGTGATGTTGGGGAAGGCATAGAAGGCGCCGCCCGGCACGCGGCAGCGCACGCCCCGTATGTCGTTCAGTCCCTTCACCACCATGTCGCGGCGTTTCTGGAAGCTCTGGCGGAAGCGCTCGATCTCGTCCATCGGCCCCGTGATCGCCGCAAGCCCAGCCATCTGTGTGGCCACACTGGTGCAGGAATGATCGACCGTGATCAACTTCTTCACGTAGTCGATCAGGTGCTTGGGCCAGATGCCGAAGCCCAGCCGCCAGCCGGTCATGGCAAAGGTCTTCGACCAGCCGTCGAGGATGATGGTGCGGTCGCGGAGTTCCGGGAAGGACAGGAAGCTCACGAAGTCCACGCCGTCATAGACTTGGTGGCTGTAGATCTCGTCCGACAGGATGGCGACATTCGGGTGCTTCGCCAGCCCATGCGCCAGCTTGGTGATCTCTTCGCGTGAGACGACGCCGCCCGTGGGGTTCGCTGGTGAGTTGATGATGATGAGCCTGGTTGCCGGCGTGATGAGCGACAGCACTTCCTCGGCATCGAAGCCGAAGTCTTTCTCCTCGCGGATAGGGTAGGGCACAGGCGTGGCCCCGCTCGAGCGTGCGGCATCGCGATAGGGCGGAAAGCCCGGGTCGGGGTAGAGGATTTCGGCACCCGGTCCGCCGAACATCTGGCAGGCGAAATAGAAGGTCACCTTGCCGCCCGGCACGATGACGATCTCGTCAGCCTTGATGGCGGCGTTGAAGCGCTTGCCCACATATTGCGCCACCGCATCGCGTAAGCTGGGCAGGCCTTGCGGGCTGGTGTAGCCATGCGGCCCGTCGCGCACCGCCTTTTCGCCGGCCTCCAGAATATGCTTCGGCGGCTGGAAGTCCGGCTGGCCGATCCCGAGATTGATGACCGGGTGGCCCTTGGCTTTGAGCGCATTGGCGCGGTCGAGCACGGTGAAGGCGGTCTCTTCTTCAATGGCCGCCACGGCAGGATTGATCTTCAGCATCAGCTCACATCATCGATTGCGGGGTCTAGCAGGTGGCTGACATTGCGTCCGCCGTGACCTGTTTCTACGGCGCGGGCAAAGACTTCCGCAACGGATTCCGTCAGCTTCGAATTGCAACCCAGCCCCTCGGCCAGTTCCGCGTAATAGCCGATGTCCTTGGCGGCGTTCGCAAGTGCGAAGCGATAGCCGTCGAAATCGCCCTTCAGCGCCGGTTCCACCATCTTCCGCAGAACGCCGGAATTGCCGGAACCATTGAGCATCACCTCATAGAGGTCCTGCCAGTCGATCGTGGCCGCGCGCGCCGCACCAAAGGCCTCCGCCACCAGCGCCACCATGCCGGTGACGAGGTAGTTGGAAATGAGTTTCGCCGTGTGGCCCGAGCCCGGCGGTCCGAAGTGGCGGATCGTCGTGGCGAAGCAGGCGAGCAGCGGCTGGATGCGGGCGAATGTCTCCGGCGTTGCCCCACACAGCACGCCAAGCACGCCCTGTTCGGCCTGTTCGGGGCCGCCGGTGAGCGGAATGTCGGCATAGGCTAGCCCCAAGGCCGCCAACTCATGCGCCAGCTTCTTCGTCGCGGTCGGGGCTGAAGTGCCGGCATCCATGATGATCTGCCCCGCCCGCAGGTGGGGCTTCAGCTGGCGGATCGTGTCCTCCACCACCTTGGAGGTGGTGAGGCAGAGCAGGATCACCTCGGCCTGCGCGATCTCCTGCAGCGTTCGCGCCTCACGGGCACCCTTCGCCACCAGGTCCTCCACCGGGCTCCTGTTGCGGTGGGCGATCACCGTCACCTGATGGCCATGCCTGAGAAGGTTGGCTGCCATGCCATGGCCCATCATCCCCGCCCCGATTAGCCCGACATGCATGCTTGCCTCAATTCCCGGCCCTGCCTATGGTCCGCCCAAATTCAACGGATTTCAGGGGTCATCATGGCGCTGCACCGCAATTTCATCAATGGCGAATGGCTGGAAGGCAGAGGGGTTCGCGAAAACCTCAACCCCTCCGACCTCAGCGACATCGTCGGCGAATATGCCCAGGCCGACAAGGCGCAGACGGAAGCCGCCATCGCCGCTGCCAAGGCCGCACAGCCCGCCTGGGCCGCCGCCACGCCGCAGGTCCGCGCCGACGCACTGGAATTCATCGGCACCGAGCTTCTCGCCCGCAAGGACGAGATCGGCCGCCTGCTGTCGCGCGAGGAGGGCAAGCCCCTCTCCAACGGCATCGCCGAGACGATGCGTGCGGCACAGATCTTCAAGTTCTTCGCGCAGGAGACGCTGCGGGTGGAAGGCGTTGCCATCGCATCGGTCCGCCCCGGCGTCGACGTGCTGGTGACGCGTGAGGCGGTGGGCGTCGTCGGCCTCATCTGCCCGTGGAACTTCCCCATCGCCATTCCGGCCTGGAAAATGGCGCCGGCGCTGGCCTTCGGCAACGCAGTCGTGTTCAAGCCGGCCGACCTCGTGCCGGGTTCGGCCTGGGCGCTGTCCGAGATCATCTCGCACTCTGGCATTCCGAAGGGCGTGTTCAACCTCGTCATGGGCCGCGGCTCGGTCGTCGGCCAGACGATGCTGGACTCGCGCGACGTGAACGCCATCTCGTTTACGGGCTCGGTCGAGACCGGCGGCAAGGTGGCCATGGCCTGCGCCTCGCGTGGTGCCAAGTTCCAGCTCGAGATGGGCGGCAAGAACCCGCTCGTCGTTCTCGATGACGCCAACCTGGATCTCGCAGTGGCGGCCGCACTTGATGGCGCCTTCTACCAGACCGGCCAGCGCTGCACGGCATCCTCGCGCCTCATCGTCCAGTCGAAGGTTCACGATGCCTTCGTCGAGCGCATGGTGGAGGGCATGAAGAAGCTGAAGGTCGACAACGCGCTGGCGGAAGGCACCGTGATCGGCCCCGTCGTCGACGAAGTCCAGATGGCGCAGGACGAGCGCTATATCCAGATCGCGCGCGACGAGGGCGGCGAACTCGCCTGGGGCGGCGAGCGCCTGAACCGCGACACCAAGGGCTACTACCTCAGCCCCGCGCTGTTCACCGGCACCAAGAACGACATGCGCATCAACCGCGAAGAGGTGTTCGGCCCCGTCGCCTCGGTGATCAAGGTCGACAGCTATGACGAAGCGCTGAGCGTCGCGAACGACACGGCCTTTGGCCTGTCTTCCGGCATCATCACCACGTCACTGAAATATGCCACCGACTTCCGCAAGAAGTCGGCGGCCGGCATGGTGATGATCAATCTCGCCACGGCGGGCGTCGACTATCACGTGCCCTTCGGCGGTCGCAAAGGCTCGAGCTACGGCGCGCGCGAGCAGGGCCGCCACGCGGTGGACTTCTACACCGCGATCAAGACGGCCTATACGCTGGCCTGACGATTACGCAGCGGCGGGGGCCCTCATGGCCCTCGCCTCGCCGGCGAAGACGAACAGTCCGCTGGCCACCACGATGGCCGCGCCCACCAGCGTCCACAGGTCGGGCACGTCACCGAAGAACAGGTAGCCCACCGCGATCATCCACACGATCTGCGTATACATGTAGGGGGCGAGCGCGCTGGCAGGGGCAAGGCGATGCGCCTGGATCAGCATGAAGTGGCCGATCGTTCCGGCCAGCCCCATGAACCCCAGCATCACCCACTGCAGGCCTTCCGGAGTCTTCCAGAGAAAGGGCAGCGGCAGGGCGGCGGCGGCAGCCCCCACGAAGCCCACGTAGAACAAGGAGGTTTCCGCCCGGTCGCGACCTCCCACCTTGCGCGTCACGATGTTGTAGATCGCGCCGCACAGCGAGGCCGTGACCGAGAGCAGCATGGCCCAGTGGAACGAGCCGGTGCCCGGCCGCATGATGACCAGCACGCCGCAGAAGCCGATGGCCACCGCGATCCAGCGGCGCACGCCCACCTTCTCGCCGAGGATCGGCACCGAAAGCGCGCAGACCCACAGCGGGATGGAGAAGAAGATCGCCGCCGTCTGGGCGAGCTGCAGATACATGATGGCGATGAAGTTCAGCACGGTCGATGACATCAGCAGAAGGCCACGCAGCACCTGCAGCCAGGGATGCTCGGTTGCCAGAAGCTGTGCATCGCGCTTGCGCAGGATGACGGCGAGCGACAGAAAGAGTGCCACCACATAGCGGCCGAACACCGCCACAACGGGCGGCAGGCTCTGCACCAGGTGCTTGGCGGTGGCATCGAGCAGCGTGAAGAAGACCATGGAGGTCACCATCAGCAGGATGCCGGTGAGGCGCGGGCTCATGCTCGCCCCTTAGCGCGATGTCGTCCCGCGCGCACCCCCACTCGGATGCGAGCGGCCCTGCGCCTCGTGCATGGGGGCCCAGGTCAGGCCAGCGCGATGCCGTGTTCGGCGAAGCTCTCGCGCGCGGCCTCCGCCGAGCCGTCGAGGTCGATCGACCGGCAGGCGGCCTCGATCACTTCCGTCTCGAAGCCCAGCCGCCTTGCGTCCTCGGCCGAGAAGCGCACGCAATAGTCGAAGGCGAGGCCGACGCAGACCACCTTCTCGAAGCCGCGTTCCTTGAGGTAGCCGCCAAGCCCCGTGGGCGTCTTGCGGTCATTCTCGAAGAAGGCGGAATAGCTGTCGATCTCCTCGCGGAAGCCCTTGCGGATGATGAGTTCGGCGTTGGGAATGTGCAGGTCCTTGTGGAAGGCCGCACCGGGGGTGTCCTGGATGCAGTGGTCGGGCCACAGCGTCTGGTGGCCGTAATGCATCATGGCCGTCTCGAAGGGGTTCTTGGCCGGGTGCTGGGTGGCGAAGGACTTGTGTTCCGCCGGGTGCCAGTCCTGCGTCAGCACCACGTGGCGGAAGCCGTGAGCGAGGCGGTTGATGAGCGGCACCACTTCGTTGCCGCCTGGCACGGCCAGCTTGCCGCCCGGACAGAAGTCGTTCTGCACGTCGATGACGAGAAGGACGTCGGTGTCTTTCCACATGGCTTCACCTCATGTCGGCGATGGCGGCGGCACAGCCCTTGAAGGCCGGAAACTTGTCGACAATCACATAGACCGGGATCGGCCGCATCACGAAAGCCAGCCGTCCCTTCTCCTCGAAGATGGACCTGAAGGGGCCGGATTTCAACTTTTCCACGATGGAGGGCGCGATGCCGCCTGCGAGGTAGACCCCGCCCCTGGCCTGCATGGTCATCGCCGCATCCCCCGCCACGCGCGCCAGCCAGACGATGAACTGTTCGAGCGTCTTCACCGCCGCCTGATCGGTGCCGGCCAGTGCCGCCTGCAGCACCGCCTCGGGCGTGTCCAGCGTGGGATTGGCGGTCGCGGCGCGATACATGCGGAGAAGCCCGCCACCGGTGATCGCATCCTCGGATTCGAACAGAACGCCGGGCTTCGACATGCGCTCGCGCCAGTCGAACTCACCTTGCGTGACCACGGGAAGGGTGATGTGGCCGACCTCGCCCGGCAGCGCCATCCAGCCGCCCTGGGGCAGCGGCGCCAGTGTCGCCATGCCAAGCCCGGTGCCGGGCCCGAGCACGATCTTGACGGCGGGCTTCTGCGGCAGCTCGCCGCCGATCTGCACCACGTCCTCGCCATCGAGGTGTGGAAGGGCCAGCGCCAGCGCCTCGAAATCATTGAGCAGGCGGAACGCCCGCGCGTCGGCGGCCTTCCGGAGCGACGCGCGGGTGAAGCTCCAGTTGCGGTTGGTGAGGTGCACGAACTCGCCCTCGACGGGCCCTGCGACCGCAATGGCGGCTCCCGCCAGCCCCGAAACGCCCTTGGTCTTCACGTAGGCCGCGATCGAGTCTTCCAGCGAGGCGAAATTGTCGTTCTTCTGGACGGCGACTTGCGTCACCCGAGTCGTTCCGGGCTCGACCAGCCCGAAGCGCGAATTGGTGCCTCCGATATCGCCCACAAGTGCCAGTTCCGTCATGGCTTTTCCCCCGGCCCCTCAACTGCCACGAAGGCGCGTTTTCGGCAAGCTTTACCAGCCCCCCAAACCCGTCTAGGAAGCCCTCAACTCTTCAAAGCTCAGGTTTTCCGTGACCAACCCGCTCGAACAGGAAGTGGCGCGCCGTCGCACCTTCGCCATCATCTCCCACCCGGACGCCGGCAAGACCACGCTGACGGAAAAGCTTCTCCTGTTCGGCGGCGCCATCCAGCTCGCCGGCCAGGTGCGCGCCAAGGGCGACCGCCGCCGCACCCGCTCCGACTGGATGTCGATCGAGCGCGCCCGCGGCATCTCGGTGGTGACCTCGGTCATGACCTTCGAATATGAAGGCACCGTCTTCAACCTGCTCGACACGCCGGGCCACGAGGACTTCTCGGAAGACACCTACCGCACGCTCACCGCGGTCGATGCCGCCGTCATGGTCATCGACGCCGCCAAGGGCATCGAAGCGCGCACCCGCAAGCTGTTCGAGATTTGCCGCCTGCGCGACATCCCGATCATCACCTTCGTCAACAAGATGGACCGCGAGGCGCGCGACCCGCTCGATCTCCTGGACGAGATCGAGAAGGGTCTGGCCTTGAGCGTCGCCCCCATGGTCTGGCCCATCGGCCAGGGCAAGGAATTCGCCGGCACCTATGACTTGAACGCCCCGCGCGTCCGCCAGCTGGAGCAGGCCCCGGAAGGCGTTCCCGTTTCCGGCCCCGATGATCCGATGATCGCCAAGCTGGTGCGGCCCGATACCTTCGCCAAATGGCGCGACGAGATCGACCTGGTGAAGGACCTGTGCACCAGCTTCGACACCCGAGCCTTCCTCGAGGGCCATTTGTCGCCCGTCTATTTCGGCTCGGCACTGAAGAACTTCGGCGTGCGCGATCTGTTGCAGGCACTTATCGCCTACGCGCCGCCGCCGCGTGACCAGCAGGCGGCAGGCCGCGTGGTGCATGCGACCGAACCGAAGATGACGGGCATCGTCTTCAAGATCCAGGCCAACATGGACCCGAACCATAGGGACCGCATCGCCTTCATGCGGCTCGCATCAGGCAAGCTCACGCGCGGCATGAAAGCCAAGCTCGTGCGCACCGGCAAGACGGTGGCGCTCAACGCGCCGCAGTTCTTCTTCGCGCAGGACCGCTCGATTGCGGACGAAGCCTTCGCGGGCGACGTCGTCGGCATTCCCAACCACGGCCTGCTGCGCATCGGCGATACGCTGACCGAGGGCGAGGACGTGGTGTTCACCGGCGTGCCCAGCTTCGCGCCGGAAATCCTGCGCCGCGTCAAGCTCGGCGACCCGATGAAGGCCAAGAAGCTGCGCGAGGCGCTGGAACAGCTGGCGGAGGAGGGTGTGGTTCAGCTCTTCATCCCGGCCGATGGCTCGCCCGCCATCGTCGGCGTGGTCGGTGCGCTGCAGCTGGACGTGCTGGCGGATCGTCTCGCCAATGAATATGGCGTGCCCGTCAGCTTCGAGCCATCGCGCTACGAGGTGATGCGCTGGATTTCCTGCGACGACCCGAAGAAGCTTGATGACTTCATCACCGCCAACCGCTTTTCCATCGCCACCGACCTTGACGGCGATCCCGTCTTCATGGCGCAATCGTCCTTCAACCTGAACTACACGCTGGAACGCGCACCCGACATCCGGACGACCGAGATCAAGGAGATGCACAAGCCGCAATGAGCACGCTCATGGCCTATCTGCCGCTCGACTTCGGTCTTGCCCATGCCGCAGCCATTGTGCTGATCCTTGTGCTTTGGGGGTTCTATACGCCGATCCTCGGCATGCTTGGCCGCGGCTCGTTCAATTCGCAGCTGCATGTCGTGCGCATGCACTGGCTCCATGTGCACCAGTCCCTCCATCGTGAGAACCGCCTCTTCGACGCGGTCTTGCTGGGGCACATCTCGAACTCGATTTCCTATTTCGGCTCGGGCACGCTGCTCGTGCTGGCGGGTCTTGTGGGTGCGCTGGCAAACGTCAACAGCGTCTACCTGTTGACGCGCAGCCTCGTCTTCATAGATCACACCATGTCGCTGGAGCTGTTCACGCTTTGCGTCTTCCTGCTGGCCGCCATTCTCGCGCAGTGCTTCTTCTCCTTCACCTATGCGCTGCGCAAGATGGCCTATACCTTCGCCATGCTCGGTGGCCTGCCGGCAGACACGGCCAATACACCGGACGCCCGCGTGATGGGCGAGCAGTCGGCCGTGGTGCTCACGGAAGCAGTGCGCTCCATCAACACCGGCATCCGGGGCTATTATTATGCGGTTGCCGCGATGTTCCTGTTCGCAGGCCCTTGGGCCTGCATTGCCGCGACCCTGGCGATCACTGCGTTGCTGTTCTATCGCCAGCTCTTTTCGCCCACCGCGGCGGCGATTGCGAAGTATGTGGACGTGCTGAAAGGCACGAAGGAGTAGGGCTAGATCTCTCCCACGGCTCATCATCGCCGGGCTCGACCCGGCGATCCTCTTTGGTGGACGCAAAAAAGATGCCCGGGTCGAGCCCGGGCATGATCAATTTGGGTATGATCTGTTTCTCAGCCCTTCAGCAGCGCCGCTTCCGCCGCCAGCTTTTCGATCCCCGCCCAGTCTTTCGCCTCCACCAGCTTTTTGGGCGCCATCCATGAGCCGCCGACGGTGATGACGTTCGGCAATTTCAAATAGGATACTGCCTTCTCCGGCGTGATTCCGCCCGTGGGGCAGAAGCGGATCTGCGGAAGGGGCGATTGCAGCGACGCGAGATAGGCCGTGCCGCCCGCGGGCTCGGCGGGGAAGAACTTCTGGATCGCGTATCCCCATTCCAGCAGTGCCATGCATTCGGACGCGGTGACACCACCGGGCAGCAGTGCGATCTCATAGTCCTCCGCCGCGCCCAGCAGCCTGCCGGTAGAGCCTGGCGACACCGCGAACGTGCAGCCCAGCTTGTAGCTGTCACGCAACTGCTCGGGCGTCAGCACCGTGCCGGAGCCGACGATGGCGCCTTCCACTTCCGCGACGATGGCGCGGATGCAGTCCATGGCCTTCTCCGTGCGCAGCGTGATTTCGAGAACCGGAAGCCCGCCCTTCACCAGCGCGCGGGCCAGCGGCACGGCGTCTTCCACGTTCTCGATCACCATCACCGGAACGACCGGCGCAAGCTTCAAGGCCTCGGCGAGGCCCTTCTGATAGTCTCTCGTCATCACACTGCCCCGAAAATCGATGCGCCCTGATCGGCGCGGCCCGCAATGTTGCGGAAAGCCTGGAACAGTTCGCGCCCAGTCCCGACATTGTTGGCGGAAAGATCGGCCTTCACGGCGTCCCGCGTGGAGAGATCGGCCAGCACCTCGAGCGTACCCGCTTCGGCATCGAGCCGAATGATGTCGCCATCCCTGATCTTGGCGATGGGGCCGCCGTCGATCGCCTCCGGCGTCAGGTGTATCGCCGCGGGCACCTTGCCCGATGCGCCCGACATGCGCCCATCGGTGACGAGCGCCACCTTGAAGCCGCGCTCCTGCAACACGGCCAGCGGCGGGGTGAGGCGGTGGAGTTCCGGCATGCCATTGGCCTTCGGCCCCTGGAAGCGCACCACGGCGACCATGTCGCCATTGAGTTCACCCGCCCGGAAGGCGGCTTGCAGGTCTTCCTGCGAGTGGAAGATGCGGGCCGGGGCCTCGATGAAATGGCGGTCCGCCGGGATCGAGGAGGTCTTGATGACCGAGAGGCCAAGATTGCCCTTCAGCACATTGAGGCCGCCGGTTGGCTGGAATGGCTTCGAGGCATCACGCAACACGCCCTCGTCATGGGATGTCACGGCAGCATCGGTATAGACCAGCTCACCATCTGCGCCGAGGCGCGCTTCCTTGGTGTAGCCCGAGAGGCCGGTGCCCATGATGGTCTGCACGTCCTCGTGCAGAAGCCCTGCGCTGAGCAGTTCGCGGATCAGGAAGCCCATGCCGCCTGCCGCGTTGAAGTGGTTCACATCCGCCTTGCCGTTGGGGTAGACGCGCGCCATCAGCGGCACGGCCTTGGAGAGTTCGGCCAAGTCTTCCCAGGTGAGTGCGATGCCCGCTGCCGCCGCCATGGCGATCAGATGCATGGTGTGGTTGGTGGAGCCACCGGTGGCCAACAGGCCCACGACACCGTTCACCACGGCCTTCTCGTCATAGATGCGGCCGATGGGCTGGTAGTCGTTGCCGAGCGCGGTGATGGAGAGGGCGCGCTTGGCGGATTCGCGCGTGATCGCGTCGCGCAGCGGCGTGTTGGGGTTGACGAAGGTCGAGCCCGGCAAGTGCAGGCCCATGATCTCCATCAGCATCTGGTTCGAGTTGGCTGTGCCATAGAATGTGCAGGTGCCCGGGCCGTGATAGGACAGGGCCTCGGCCTCGAGCAGCTGGCTGCGGTCCACCTTCCCCTCGGCATAGAGCTGGCGGATCTTCGACTTCTCGTCGTTCGGCAGGCCGCTGGTCATCGGGCCTGCCGGGATGAACACGGCGGGCAGGTGCCCGAAGGAGAGGGCGCCAATGATCAGGCCCGGCACGATCTTGTCGCAGACGCCGAGGTAGACAGCCGCATCGAACATCTGGTGCGACAGGGCCACGGCGGTCGAGAGCGCGATCACGTCGCGCGAGAACAGCGACAGCTCCATGCCCGTCTCGCCCTGGGTCACGCCATCGCACATGGCGGGCACGCCACCCGCCACCTGCGCGGTGCCGCCCACGGCACGCGCCGCCTCGCGGATCATGGTGGGATAGGTCTCGAAGGGCTGGTGGGCCGAGAGCATGTCGTTGTAGGCGGTGACGATCGCGAGGTTCGGTGCATTGCCGTTGCGCAGCTCGTTCTTGTCATGCGGGCTGCAGGCGGCGAAGCCATGCGCGATATTGGCGCAGCCCAGCGCCTTGCGCTTGGGCGTCAGGGCGATGGCCGCATCGATCTTCTCGAGGTAGCGCCGCCGCGGCTTGCGGCTGCGTTCGATGATCTTCTCGGTGACGGCGGAAATCGTTGCGTTCACGGACATCGGCTTCACTTTCTTAAGGACACCAATAGAGCGTCACGGGGGCGGCACCGCGCAGCACGGCGCGCACCGGCATGTCTTCCTCAGGGCCTTCGGCCAGCGCCTGCTTCAGCACCTGCTGCTTTTCAGCACCTTCGATGTGGAGTGCCAGGCGGCCTGCCTCTTCCAGAACGGGGAGCGTGAAGGTGAGGCGCGGTTCGCCGGCACCGGGTGCCGTGATGGCGATGAGGCGCTTGGGCGTCCCGGCATCGATCGCTTCGGCCAGCGTGTCACCGCCGGGGAAGAACGAAGCGGTGTGGCCGTCGTTGCCCATGCCCAGCACGGCGACGTCGAAGGCGGGGATCTTCGCGGCATCCGGATTGTCCACCAGCGGCACGAAGCGCGCGGCGGCGGCCTTGTTCTGCAACAGGTATTCGCGCACGAGGCGGGCATTGGAGCGCTCGGAGGTTTCCGGCACCTGGCGCTCGTCGACCAGCGTCACGCTCACGCGGCTCCACGCAATGTCGATCTGCGACAACTTCTCGAAGAACAGCTTGGGTGTCGTCCCGCCGGAGACGGCGAGCGTCGCCTTGCCCTTGGCCTCGATGGCGCGGGCCAGCTCATCGGCCACGTCACGTGCCAAGGTCTCGGCCAGCGCCTCGCGGGCTTCGAAGATGCGTTCGGCTTCAATCAATGTCCTGATCCTCGTACCATGTGCGGCCGTCGCGTTCGATCAGCGCCACGGCGGAGGAGGGCCCCCATGTGCCCGCCGTATAGGGTTTCGGCAGTTCGGATGATGCGGACCAGGCATCAAGCACCGGGTCGATCCACGACCACGCCGCCTCGACCTCGTCGCGGCGCATGAACAGCGCCTGGTTGCCGCGCACCACATCCATGATGAGCCGCTCATAGGCATCCGGATTGCGCACGTTGAAGGCGTCCGCAAAGCTCATGTCGAGCGGCACGTTGGAGAGCCGCATGCCGCCCGGGCCGGGATCCTTGATCATCAGCCACAGCTTCACGCCCTCATCGGGCTGCAGGCGAATGACGAGCCGGTTGGGCGCAATCGGCCCCGCCTGCCCGTCGAACACCGAATGCGGGATCGGCTTGAAGGTGACGACGATCTCGGACACGCGCGCCGGCAAACGCTTGCCGGTGCGGAGGTAGAAGGGAACCCCCGCCCAGCGCCAGTTGGCGATCTCGGCCTTCAGCGCCACAAAGGTCTCGGTCTTGGACGTCGAGGTGTCGAGCTCCTCGAGATAGCCCTTCACGGCTTGCGCATTGGCGGCACCGGCGCGATACTGCCCGCGAACGGTGGCGTTGGGCACGGCTTCCGCGGTGATCGGCTTCAGCGACTTCAGCACCTTCAGCTTCTCGTCGCGCAGTGCATCGGCCTGGGTGGAGGTCGGGGGTTCCATGGCCACCAGACACAGGAGCTGCAGCATGTGGTTCTGCACCATGTCGCGCAAGGCACCGGCGGTGTCGTAGTAACCCGCACGGCCCTCGACGCCCAGCGTCTCGGCCACGGTGATCTGCACATGATCGATGTGGCCCGAGTTCCACACGGGCTCGAACAGCGCATTGGCAAAGCGCAGCGCCATCAGGTTCTGCACCGTCTCTTTGCCGAGGTAATGGTCGATGCGGTAGATCTGCGGTTCCTTGAACACCTTGCCGACCTGCTCGTTCAGGGTGTGTGCCGACTCGCCCGACTTGCCGAGCGGCTTCTCGATGACGACCCGGGTGCGCGGCGTCACCAGATGGTGGGCAGAGAGCTTATCGCAGATCGACCCGAACAGGTCTGGCCCCACCGCGAGGTAGAAGACGCGGATGCGCTCGGCCTCGGGCTTCAGCAGATGCCCGAGATCGGCCCAGCCGGCGTCCTGTACCGCATCCGCCGTCACATAGCTCAGCCGCTCGAGGAAGCGCGCCATCATCTCGGGCGGCCGGTCGGCCGCCGCGACATGGTCCTCGATGGCCTTGCGGCCGAAGGCCCGGAATTCTTCAGTGGTCATGGCCCGGCGCGAACAGCCGATGATGCGCGATCCGGGCGGGATCTGGCCGGCCAGGTCGCGGTGGAACAGCGCCGGCAGCAGCTTGCGCTGGGAGAGGTCGCCCGTGGCGCCGAAGACCACGAGGTCGAACAGCTCCACCGGGATGATGCGCGGGGTCATTGAAAATCTTTCCGCCGTGTTTGATGTGCGCCGCTCAAATAGCGTCTTTCGATTACGAGTCAATGAAGGCGGCAATACGTCAGGGCAAGTGATTTATTGCAATCCTCAACAAAATGGCCCATGATTGCTGAAAAATCAGCAGGTTGGGAGGGTGCCATGATCCTGTGCTGCGGCGAGGCGTTGATCGATTTTCTGCCTGGAAAAACGCCAGAAGGGACCGCTGCCTATGAACCGGTCTGCGGCGGCTCGGTCTACAACACGGCGATCGCGCTGGGCCGCCTCGGTGTGCCGGTCGGCCTGTTCACCGGGCTTTCCACCGACTTCTTCGGAGACATGCTGCGGGACGGCCTCAAGGCCTCCAAGGTCAGCCTCGCCTTCATCAAGGACTGGGACAAGCCCTCGACGCTGGCCTTCGTCAAGCTCACCAAGGGCCACGCCCGCTATTCCTTCTTCGACGACAATTCGGCCGGCCGCATGCTCACGAAGCGCGACTTGCCCAAGCTGGCAAGCAAGGTGCAGGCGCTGCACTTCGGCTCCATCAGCCTCATCCCGGAGCCCGGCGGTGACACGCTGGAAGCGTTGATGAAGCGCGAGGCGAAGTCGCGTGTCATCTGCCTCGACCCCAACATCCGCCCTGGCATGATCAAGGATCGCCGCAAGCACATGGCCCGCCTCACCCGCATGATTGCCATGGCCGACATCGTGAAGGTGTCGGACGAGGACGTGGCCTGGATGACGGCTAAGGACGATGCCGCCGCCGCCGCCAAGAAGTGGCTGAAGCTCGGTGCCAAGCTGGTCGTCGTCACGCGCGGCGGCAAGGGCGTCGAAGCCTTCACCACGCAGGGCTTCATGACCATGGCCGCGCAGAAGGTGAAGGTCGCCGACACGGTAGGGGCAGGCGACACCTTCACCGCCGGGTTGCTCACGGCCCTTCGCGCCATGAAACTCCTCGACAAGAAGAAGCTTTCAGCGCTGAAGGCCGAGGACCTCGCGCTGGCGCTCGGCTTCGCCGCCAAGGCCGCGTCGATCACCTGCTCAAGGCCGGGTGCCAACCCGCCCTGGGCA
>Ga0194051_1000355_pt1 | contig 26638 bp, 24 predicted proteins | sample SepL2320m_MetaG_FD_161275 | JGI IMG/M metagenome (GOLD analysis project Ga0194051, IMG submission 161275) | Anoxic zone freshwater microbial communities from boreal shield lake in IISD Experimental Lakes Area, Ontario, Canada - Sep2016-L239-20m | ecosystem: Environmental > Aquatic > Freshwater >... | reverse complement strand
CGATGATCGAGCCACTCTGTACGCTCGCCTCATGTCGGGAGATGTCGAGTTCCTTAGTCGATTGCGAAGAGACACAATTCTCAAAGCGAAAACCGAAAAGCTCCTTGAGTTCTTTCAGGTCATCCAAAAAGATTTGGACATTTCGTCCTCGAATCCGTTTTATGAAAAGCTCGAAATTATCAAGACGATGGTTCGTGAGTAGCGAGCAGCATCGTCAACAACCCATCTAGAGTCCACAACCCGAATACAACCCTGCCAGCGAAGAGTGCTGGAAGCCGCGTCTTCCAGAGCGTGCCGAACAGCCTTTGGACCCGGCTCTTTTTTCTTGCCGCGATTGAAAACCACAGATTCCATCAAAAGAGCGGGCGAAGGGACTCGAACCCTCGACATCCAGCTTGGGAAGCTAGCACTCTACCAACTGAGTTACGCCCGCACTGCTTTCTCGATCATTCACACTCTCGATCATCCGCACCGATCTCTTTGGTGCGTTGTGCGCGACAGTATGAGCCCCTATCGTCTCTGCAATTCTGATCTTTGCAAGCCTCGAGGCAAAGGTTTTTGGAGGCCACCATGTCTGGCCGCTCCATCAGGCAAAACGTTTTGTGAGGTGCGACTGTTTTAGCAAATGAGTATGATTTTGAGACTGCACATGCGAATTAGACGTTGCGGGTTGGAATGGAATTGTGGCACCCATACGAAAAAACATCAAACTGAAAAACAGTACGGACCCTAGGGAGATTTAAAAACCAATGCCATCCATCGAAAAGACACCCCCAAAAGATTCGGCGTGCGAAAAAAAGGAGCAATCAATGGAGAGTTGTAACGCAGGAAATTCACGTCGCCCGTATTGGATGAGCGTGGCAGGGATTATCGCACTGATTTTTGTACTTGGGATTGCCGCTGTCCCAGGCTTGTTCTCCAACGAACAATCGCTCGATTGGTTGGTTCATGTTTTCGTCCCCGAACTCGAGGCACACGTGCGATGCGACCGAGTGCAACTGAGGTGGTTTTCCCCCGTTGTGCTTGAAGGAATCAGAATTGAGTTTGGCGAGGGGATTGCAGATCCGATTCGAATCAAGCGAATCGAGGGAACTCGCGGAGTGGCAGGTATTTTGACATCGATGGGAAATCTTGGACGCTTTCGAATCGAAGGACTCGAAGCCAATGTGTTGTTTGACGATGCGAGGGGTTCTCGCTTGACTTCACTGATCGAAGAACGCGCAAAATCCTCCAACGAGTCGGGCAAAGAATTGGTATCAAAGCCTCGAAAGAGCTTCGTTTCAACGCAGATTGAAGTGAACGATGCGATTGTTCGGCTGTCCGGACCATGGACCGATGTGACGTGGATTTCAAACCCCATTGATATTTCTGCATCGCTTGCACCGTCTGCAAAAGGTCCCTATAGCGAATGGACAATTGAACCGGTGCAGTTGCTCACGCATGCAAAGCTTGAGGCAAGTGTTGCACAGGGAGTGCTTGCGTACATCGCTCCGGTGCTTGCGGGCGCTGCAAGAACAACAGGGGAGTTTTCGCTTCGATTGGATGGAGCACGACTGCCCGTCGGGCAGCCCGGCAGTGGTGAACTATCCGGCATGTTGCAAATGCATGAGGTCGACATCGCAGCTGGGCCACTGGTATCACAGTTGCTCGCAGCGTTGGCAAACAAAATTCAATTACCCGATTCGATTCGGGTTACCGACGATTCCAACGTGATGTTTCAGCTTGCCAACCGGCGGGTTTCCCACGAGGGGCTTTCCTTTGGTATTCCAGTCGATTCAAAGCGACTCGATATTCATTCCGCAGGATCCGTCGGTATCGAGGATCATTCTCTTGATCTGACGCTGACACTCCCAATTCCAGAACAAATTTCCCAAGAGAGACCGCTCCTTGCGAAGTTCGCCGGGAGTTCGATTGGCGTGCATATCGGGGGCAAGCTTGGTGAGCCAACGGTCGATTTTGACGGCACGCTTCGTGGTATGGGAGGCAATGTTGGTAACTTGCTTGGAGAACTGCTGGACAAAGTGCGAAGACCAAATGCCGAAGGAGGCTCATCAGTGCCTCAGCCTTCCCGGGGCGTTGCTGGAACGAATGACTCGCCGGAAGAGGAGAACGCAAAAGAGAAAACAGCAGGAGGTTCAACAACCGAAGCGGTCATTGATCTTGTGGGAGGACTGCTCGATGAAGTTGCAAAACGACGGGCTGAGAAGCGAGCGGCCAATCAACCCTCCACTGCCGAGCCAAAGCCACAAAGAAGTCGACTTCTGCGACGGCTTGATCCCGCCTCTGAGACCAAAACCGATCAACCCTGACATTGGATCAAAAAAAACCTTGGAAAAGCTCTGAGCATTCCAAAAGTATAAAAATCAAAAGAAAAAACCGGATTCCCCAAACATGGAGAATCCGGTTCTTTTTTTACGCCATCACGTCCAGCATCTCAGGGCAGACGCACTGGGAACGCAATGAACTTTCGGCTTAGTTACGAAACACAGTCGAGTGAAACGACGTGCCCGTGGCAGCCGGTGCGGCGGGAGCAGCCTCAGCGGGAGCACCCTCCATCACTTCTGCACCAGCGCAACCGCCGCCGACGCATCCGCCGTCAGCACAACCGTTGTCGCAACAATCTTTTTTAGCACCGCAGCAACGACGGTTACGACCTTCGCAACGTTCGCGACCATGGCAACGCTCACGACGGCCTTCGCAACGCTCGCGACGGCCTTCGCAACGTTCGCGACCCTTGCAGCTCTCACGACCTTTGCAGCCGTGGCCACGCAGACCGGCAACTGCTGTTGAATCGCCGCCCACGAGGGCGATGACGACCAACGCGAAAAACAAAGCAACCGCAAATCCGAAGAAACGCTTCATATCAAACCTCCAATAAAGACCGAATGCCCGCCGAAATGGCGACACATCCCTTCACCGTCAAGAACCACAGTCCGATCCGGGACGGCTACCGGACCGCAGTAAACATTTCAAGCCACACTGAGCCATCGCCCAATCGGATTTGTCCGGCAACCCCCAGCACTCCCCTGCAAGCGCTGACGGTTGGAAGACTTTTCCGAATAGGCAAAGACGGCTGAATGGCAAGGCTAACAAGCAGAGGTTTAGAGTCAAGAACTTTCGTAAAAATGGAGACTCTAGGGGGCATCTACCTGTTAGCGAAGAGAATCTACCTCAAAATTCAGGCCTTGATGATTTTTCAGGAAAAATGAGGCTTAAAAAATCAGTCTCTATTTTTCAGAAGAAGTTGTAAGTCCATTTGAAACAAATACTTACAACTCATTGTGCTCATGGATGACGTTTTATTTCAAGCCAATTACTTGAAAAAAGGATCGATTGAATCCAAGCATCGGGAGCCCCGGCGGGGACGAATCGAGAATTTTTCTTGGCGGAATATTTCTCGCCAAAAAAAGTTCTTCGCCCGATGAGATCGAAAAAAGGCTCATGAATAGAGAGATTCATGAGCCGAGTACAAGTTTTTTTTCGCAAAAATTGACTTTTTGGCCCGCTAGAGTTTTTGAGCAGGCCAAAAAAATAGCATTCAATCGAATTATTCGATTTTTGGAGCAGATTGATCAGTTCGAGCAGATCGAGGCGATCCTTCAACGGATTCGGTTTGAACCTGTTGGGCGCGTTTTTGAATTTCTTCGGCGAGCATTTCTTGTTTGGAGAGCATGTCTTCTGGATCTTCAAAATTTAAAAGCAGGGGTGCCATGTCATCAAAGACTTTGGTTGCCATGCCTGCGAGTCGCCAGCCCTCCGGATCGAGTCGAACAACCCAGACAATGTCATCGTTGCTCGTGAAGCCATCGGGATCGGTATCTGTCCATGTTGTGGAAACGTGCACAAGATCGTCGTTTTCTCCCACCAGTTCGCATGCTCCGATGGAATACGTCGCCGAGGAACTTACCGGAGGCGCAACTGAAAGCCCGAGTTCACGAGTTTTGGCTCTTGCCACTTCAGTAAGCATTCCACTGGCGGCATCGTCATCGCCGCGTTTTACCGCATCGAGGAACTTTGCAACTGCCGCTCGTGCCGGCTCGACTGCGGCTCCGGAGGGAGACATCGAACTACCAGAACAGCCAGGCAGAATGAATGCAGCAAGCACAAGAGGCAGAAAAGAGTGAACGGGATGAGCGGTACGTAAAAGTTTCATAAAAGGTTCTCCGCAATCGTAAAGACTAAAAAAGCTGATTTTTTCGATCACATGTTGATTCAAAGTGATGAAGCGATGATGCGATGAAGCCATGAAGCCATTGGTCAGGCATACATTCTTCAGGAGGCGGGAGAGTGACGAACTCGCCTGTGTGGGTCAAGACCCAATCCTTTCCTTTAGAATGCGGTCTAAAATGCATTTTGTGGAAAATAAAAGGCACATTCGCATTGATTCACATTGGCAGGAGAGGAATATTTTTTGATTGAATGCCTATCGAACCGTACTCGATTCGATAGAGTGATTGGAGAACGTTGTTCTCTTGCCCATCTGCCACCATGCAGCAATTGCAATACCAGCGAAACGAGGCTTTCAAAGAAGGACAATGGATCATAAAATTGTGACGGAGTTTTGAAGATCGATGGGAGTGGAAAGATGATTCAACAGTGTGCGAAACTGAATCGAAAAAAAATCTGGCTGCGGGGCATCGCCTTCACAGTCGCGCTCGGTGCCATGTGCACTTTTGTGTGCGATCTTTCCGCTGCCGACTCGAAAAAACCGCGTAAGGATCGTCGCCGTTCGCCACCTCCAACCGAGTGGAATAAACGCACGGCGAGCGAGTTTTATGAGGACGCTTTTTCAACGCTCGAAGGTGTACGCCCGGATTTCTCCAAGCAGACGAGAACGGCTTCAAGTGTTGTCAAAGGCTCAGAGGCCGAGTCATCCGAGATTGCCGGCGGCGGCTTCAAGTGGTCTGCACTGGTGTCGGCTGAGACGCTCGTAGACGAAATCAAGAACGTGAAGTCAAACGTAGACAAAGCAGTTGTATCTCCAACGGAATTTAAGGGAGGTGGTTACAAATCCGGTCGCATCGGTTTTGGATCTATCGCTCTTTCGTTTGCTGTGATTGCTGAATACGACGGCGACGCTCGATGGAAGAAGGATGCTGAAAACGCGCGAGATCTCTTTGCCAGAGCAGGTTTCAACTGCAAAACTGCGACCGATCAATCGTTTAACGAGGCAAAAGCGCGCGCTGCAGATTTGGAGTCTCTGCTCGACGGAAACGCAATTACCACGAAGGGAGAGCGTGAAGGGGATTTTATCTGGAGTCAGACCGCCGGAAGGCCGGCTCTGATGACGCGACTCGATGCGGCAGAGAAAATAATGAGCGCCGCGATTGCCTCGAAATCGGACTTCTCAAAAGCGATTGAAATCTTGCTTCATGAAGTGGAGATGGCCGCTGTCATTGGCGAAGTGATTCAGAGAACCGACTACGAATATAACGACGACGACACGTATCGCGGATATGCTTCCGCGATGAGGGACGCGGCTGTCAAAGCTCGCGAGTCGGCCAAGAAAAATGATTACGAAGGAGCAAACACGAATATCGGGGAGCTCAAAAAATCGTGTGACTCTTGTCACGGCGACTACCGCAGTTAATTCGAATGGCCAAGAGTAAACTATTTATTCGCCCGCATGCCTGCGCAGGCCCTGCGATCGCTTTGTATGTGCCGATGATACTCGACGCGAAGATTTGGTTGCTTTACGATCGCGATCAGACGGCTTGCTTTCTGGGGAAAGCAGATCCATCAGCGGCACCAGTCCGATCAGTTCCGAAAGGCCTGCGTCGAGCATCTGCTTGCCGGTCACATAGCGATGCGATCGAATCCATTCGGCAATGAGATTGTGTGACAAGCCAAACAAATCTCCAAGCAACACATCCATGTCACGTTCCAGTTGAGAAAAGTGGCGTGACCACTCGGAAGCTTCTGCGATTCCAATATGCTCCTCGCTTTGCCACTTCATGGGATGAAACAGCAACACACTCGTAGAGAGCACCAGTCGCCGAGTGCATGCTGCAAAGGGCCACAGTGCGGCGCTCGAACATTCACCGGTCACAATTCCCGTGGCACGAATGCCTCGTAATTTGAGTAATCCAACCATCGACATTGCGCTGTAAGGACTTCCTCCCGGAGAGTCAAAATAGATTGTGCACTCTCCGCCAGGCCTGACCGACAACAAGCGATCGGTCATCTCGCTTTCCGACTCGGTCATGTCGCCGACCAGAGCAATCTCGACGGGATGTTGTTCTTGTTCTTCACAATCGGAAGTGTCTCGCATAGTTTTGTTCGCTTTTATAATTGAGAAGGTTTCATCAACGGAATCTTTGTCAACAATGATACTGGTCGTGAGTGTTCTGTTCTGACACGCGGAGTGGAAAAGGAAGCCCTGAAAATACACTCAGGGAAGGATGGCGTAAGGAAAGCGCAGCCAGAGGCCGTCCTGGGATAAAAACGGTATTCTGGAAACCGATAGCGGCGTATAGTGAACTTTCAACTGCGATGCTGTCGGACATAAATGTTGAAAATGAAGTGATAGAGAAGCATGGGAATCATCGTTCACTGCCCGAATGGTCACCGAGTCAAGGTGAAAGAATTTCTTGCCGGCAAGAAGGGCCTCTGCCCAACGTGTGGCGTGAAGTTTCAGATTCCCAGTCAGATTCCGCAAGGAGGCTCGATCCAAGGAACCAGACCGGTGGTTTCTGTTCTTCCGGTGGCCAGGCTTCTCGAGGTCGATTCCCTGGTGCTGGCCGGATTGCCGATTGCCTGGGGCATTGGAGAAGATCCGCCAACGGTTGCAACAGAGCCAGCCTCTTTTTCGAGTCGCTCAAGTGATGCTGAGGAACAAAAAACGTCGCTCCCTATAGACATAGACAATCGTCCCGAGAATTCGAAATTGGAATTCGATGAGCGCACGAAAAAACAGTTTGATTCAACGTCACTCGTATTGAACGGCGGGGATGGTGAGTCAAATATTTTCATGAGCGATGACCACAGTTCACTTCATTTTTCTGGAAAAGGTACTGAGGAGACAATACTGCTCCCGGATGCTCTGTTGAGTGAAAATCCAACTGTGCTCTCGTCGGCAGTTCCGTCGACTGCGAGTCCGCCTGCAGCGGCCGCCCCCCCGAGGCGTGTTTCGCAGGATCCGGTTCCGCAAATCGCGCCGGTTGATTCCGTGGCAGTCATTTTAGATGAACGACCAGATCTGCTCTGGTGCATGAGTGTTCCTGGTGGAGAGGCCTCAGAGCCCTTGTCCGCCGACGCAATCGATGCATGGATTCGCCACGAAGATTGCCCGATCGACGCGCTCGTATGGAGAAGCGACTGGCCCGAATGGCGAAGCGTACAAAAAGTATTTCCGGATCTTTTTGCACACCGCAGTCAGCCGATGACATCGAATTCACCAGTCGACTGGTCTTCGGCAACGATACCAACAGAAGACGATGTTTTTACACAAGAGATAATGACTGGTCGGTCCCGCAGGCTTGCATATCCCTCTGGAAACCAAAACTCTGTCGGACTGGTTGCCTTCGGTTTACTGATGTTGGTAATCGCCGCCTGTGTTGCTGCAGGGTGGGTGCTCAACGAACAGGGGCAACTCTCAGGACTTTGGAAAATGCTCGAAAAAAAGGAGGTCGCCCCAGAAGATCAGTAGTTTTCGAAAGCAGTATTTGAAGAAAAATTCCTCGGGAAGCGTGGAGCGAAAGACGCCGATCGCCTAGACTAGATTGCACTGTAAAAACGTCCAAGCAGTACTGTGTGTTTTGAATTGAAACGCTCTGACGAACAACAACGGTAAGGATTTAAAAATCTTTCCTCTTATCTATACAAGGAGAAGTCCATGAGTTTCTTTTTTTCGAATTTAAAAAACGATCGTTTTGTCAGCGGATCGTTTGCGATTGCTTTCGTGAGTTTTGTCATGATGGTTGAAAGTGTTTCTGTTTTCGCGGCGGACCAAGGACGCGCGTTCTCGATCGCGGGAGGAACGATGTCGCTTGAAGCTCCCGAGGGATGGAAACGCGTCGAACCGAAGAGCGGTATCGTGGAAACAGAATTTTCGATTCTGCCTGCAGAAGGTGACGCGCAACCCGGACGCATGACCGTGATGGGTGCAGGAGGAGGCGTGGCTCAAAATCTGGATCGTTGGTACGGTCAATTTACGCAGCCCGATGGATCGTCCACAAAAGAAAAAGCGGTTACAAAAACGCTCAAGCTCGCAGGTTGTACCGTGACGATCGTTGACATTGCCGGAACGTATAAAGACTCACCGGGCGGGCCGTTTGCCGGAGGGAAGTCGATCGATCGCCCTGACTATCGAATGCTCGCGGCAATCGTCGAGACCGCCGAGAATGGCAGCTACTTTTTGAAATTTTACGGTCCCGGAAAAACAGTTGTAGGACAGTCGGAGGGCTTTCGAAAAATGGTTGAAGCCATGGTGCCAGCTTCTCAGTGAAAAATACTCTTTTTTGGAAAGCTGTCGTCATCATCAACAGCGTGATAATGGTTGATTTCGAAAGAGTCGCTCCGTTGGTTTACCAATCGCCCAAAAATTCATGTTTGGCAGAGTTCTATGAAAACACATGAATTTCTGGAACATCATGGAATTGCAGGAAATCCGTTTGCCGAAGAAGATGCGCAGTTCGACGCGGTCTTTAAAAGAACCTGTCTTGAAACAACGTTTCATCCGGCATGGGGGAAGATTTTTGGAGATCCAGCCGAGCCAAGCACATCCATTGTCTTTGGAGAAAAAGGCGCTGGAAAAACAGCCCTCAAACTGCAGATGGTCAGGCAGTTTGAAAAACACAACCAATCGCATCCCGGTCAGGGATCGTTCATTGTTTTGTACGATGATTTCAACCCGTTTCTCGACAGGTTTGTAAGTCGTGTGGGTCCGAATCGACCAATTGAAAAAGTGCTCTCCCAGTGGAAGCTCTGGGATCATATGGATGCGATTTTGTCGCTGGCGGTCACGCAGTTAGTCGATCACTTGATCGGCAACGCGTCTCGTTCTCGCTTGCAGGCGCGTCTCACTCGGCCACAAGCTCGAGATCTCGCAATCCTTGCCGCCTGTTACGACCAGTCGACTGCAGAATCGTTTCCGCATCGATTCAGAAAATTACGGGCGAGGATCGGCTATCGGGCCATTGGGGCGATTTGGCCAACGGCTCTTGGCGTTACGGCGACGGTGCTGCTGGCCGTTGCGATTGTAATGAGCTTCAGACGGGGACAGTTTGATTGGCTTTCGACATGGTGGCCATGGCTGTTGGTGGCGAGTGCATGGATTCCCTGGTTCCTTCGGCGAGCTACATCATGGTGGTCAGCGTGGAAAATTGTGCGAAGCATGCGCAGCGGAAATCGTACAGTGGGACAATTGACGTCAGCCCTTGCTCGATTGCCGCAGGCCGAACTTGCCGGTCAGCCTCTCCCATTGATGCACCGCAGCGACGATCGATACGAACTCCTCGCAAAACTGCAAGGAGTGCTTGCCGCGATTGGATATCCTGGCGTGGTGGTGATTGTTGACCGTCTCGACGAGCCTCATCTGATCAATGGTTCAGCTGAACGAATGAAACAGGTGATCTGGCCGCTCTTGGACAACAAATTTTTAAAGTCGCCTGGACTCGGATTCAAACTTCTGCTCCCAGTGGAACTCTATCGGTTTATCGAGCGAGAGGATGAACAGTTCAACCAACGGGCGCGTTTGGATAAACAGAACCTCGTGCCATCTTTGGAGTGGACGGGAGAAACCCTCTACGACATTGCATCGGCTCGGGTGAAGGCGGCACGTGTTGGAGAATCACCGGCCTCTCTTTCAGGACTTTTTGAGCCTGCCGTCGATCAGCGACGATTACTTGACGGCTTGCGAAGTTTACGAGTACCGAGGCAACTATTTAAATTTCTTCATCGATTGCTTGTGGCCCACTGTCACGCACACACGGCAGAATTTCCTTCGTATCAAATTCCGCTGGAGCGATTCGAGTCTGTTTTAGCCGTCTATCGCAGAGATCAGGAAGCGTTCGATCGCGGACTCGCGCCCCGGTAAATGAGGCCACCCAGACTGTTCTTGAATCAGCAGGAACAATCGATCGGTGCAAGAGTCCAATAGGATTTCGGAGGAGTGATGTCTGATTCAAAAGACGTTTTGTCCCGCCGCGGTCTGCTCGGTGGTGTTCAAAAAGATTTTCAAGTGGTCCCGCGCCAAGTTGACATTAAAAATGATTCTCCGGAGGAATGTGCACCAGGGGAGGGAAGTCAGAGCTGGGACGTCGACGGTGTTGTATCGGATGAGAGCCTTTGCGAAAGTGAACTGCATACACTCATTATTGGTCGCGAGGCCATGGCCTGTCGATTTGATGTTGTCTTCAATGCCGGAGAGTATCCGCAGGATACGCAGTGGGCTCTTGCGGCACTCGATTTGATCGACGTGATTGAATCCCGTCTGAGCGTCTACCGAGCGTCCAGCGAACTGACGCTTCTCAATCAAAACTCTTCTCAAGATTGGCAAACCGTTGCAGATGATCTCTACGGTCTGCTTGAGCAATGCCGCTCAATCAGCACTGCCACAGGGGGAACTTTTGATGCTGCGACAGGATCGCTTATTCGATTGTGGGGTTTTCTCGAACGACAAGGACGCACTCCGACAAAAGATGCACTCGAAGCGGCTCGTGAATCTTCTGGCATGCATCTTGTTCAGATGGATCCGATCGGAAAAAGAATTCGATTTAAAAAGTCTGGGGTTGAATTCAATTTAGGAGCCATTGGCAAGGGCTGGGCAATCGATCGGGCAATCGACCTGATCGCGGGATATGGAGTGCGAAGCGTACTGATTCACGGTGGTGCCAGCAGCGTTCGAGCGATGGGATGTCAGGGACCTCAAGTGGGCACTCGTCGCGGATGGCGGGTCGGCCTTCGAGATCCGCTGCGACCGGCGCGTCGTCTGGCGACATTCACGCTTGTTGATCGAGCCTTGGGAACAAGCGGATCCGGAACGCAGTTTTTTGTTGATCGAGGCAAACGAATGGGGCACATTCTCGATCCTCGCACAGGTCAGCCCGCCGAGGGAGTGATCTCTGCCACCGTTCTTGCACCAACGGCATCCGAAAGTGATGCTCTGGCAACGGCCCTCTACACATGTGGTCCCCAAGGTCTTGCTCGAATCGCTCCTCGCGGAGGAAATGTATCTGCGATTATGGTAATTCCTTCAAAAAAAGCGGATCGACTTCGAGTGCTGCTGGCAAATGTGGATCGGCAAACCTTGACAATCGAAGCGAAGGAAGGCGTCGACGTTATTGAATCAGCCTGACTGTTTTTTTGACACATAGCCACAGAAAGAGGGTTTTTCTCTGACTCTCAATGGTATTCCTGACAGTTGAGAGACCTCCTGTAGACTATAGTTTGCATCTCGACGACTTCTGCTGTTTCCATTTTATTTTTTCCTTCTTCGGGCAACCTGTCGATCATGATCGAATGGTTTGAAAGGGGTAGCTACCTCGGCATCGTTTTTTTTCTAACGCTGACGGGTATCGGTCTGCCTATTCCCGAAGAAGTGCCGATTGTGGCGGCTGGAATTGCCAGCCGCACCGGTGCTCTTCACTGGTATTACGCGTTGCCAGCGTGCCTGGTCGGAGCACTTCTCGGTGATAGTCTGATGTACTCGATCGGGTATTTTTTTGGTGCGAAAGTGCTCAAAGAACACCCGCTATGGGCTGGTTTTCTGACTGCCGAACGAGAACAGAAAATAGAGAGTCTGATCAAGAAGCACGGAATTAAAGCTTTTTTTGTCGCACGATTTCTGGTCGGCTTACGCAGCCCGTTTTATCTTACGGCAGGTATTTTGAAAGTGCCGTACCGATGGTTTCTGTTTGCAGACGCAATCTGCGCAGTGGTGGTCATCGGCGGATTTTTTGGAATGGCCTATCTTTTCGGAGACCGCATTGGTGCGCTTGTGCAAAGTTTTGAAAAGGGGCTCACGGCTCTGGTCATTATTTTATCGACCTTGGCTGTAGGAGCTTTTTTCTGGTTTCGAAAGCGACGAATGAGGTTGCTCGATCAGAATCCTGAAAGCCTTTTTGAAAACCGCGAACTTATCTTTGGACCAGCTGGCGATCGATTAACGGAGGGCCGTTTTCGTGAATCAGTCGGACATGAAACAGGTCCCCCTCTCAATTCGGCCCGGCAGCCACTGCGTGACTCTGATCGAAGCGAATAGTTTTTAGGCTATTTTCGGTGCATCCAGAGTTTCTTTCCTGGCGTGGAGGTTACGCCCTCAAGCCATGTGAGGGTTGTATCAATTGTGTCATCCTGTAAAGCAATTTATGTGAAGAGATACCGTCTGCGGGGACTGTGCCGTCGCACTTCTGCAACGTAAGAAGACGTGGAGCAATTTTGTGCCACGGCCTCGTCGTCCATTCGGCGACTCACCTTTTACGTTTGGAGTCTGACTGTGACCAAGGAACGCCTGCTGCTCATTGATGACGATCGTCGCATGGCACAGGCGAATGCGGACTGGCTTTCGGAGCAAGGATGGCCGACCACCACGGTCTCTTCGATCGCCGATGCCGTGGCCGCATTTCAGCGACATGATTTTGGTCTTTGTCTCGTTGATGTGGGATTGCCCGACCGACAGGGACTTCAGTTCATTGAAACACTGAGAAAGAAAAATCCTCGCGTTGGAATTGTGGCGATGGTGCCACAGCAATCTGGTGTCGGCGGGGCATTGGCGGCGCTGCATGCTGGATCAGACGACATGCTTTCTCTACCAGTTCGCGACGTCGAATTGATCGATGCTCTCGATCGAGCGAGACTGGCAGCCTCGCTTCGAAGAGCCGCAGAACCACGAGAGACTCTGCGCCACATCGAGGGTGCAGGCAAGCGACTGCGCAGTCATGGTGTCGTGGTGGGCGATGACCCAGCCATTCGAGAGATTCTTGCAGTAGTGGATAAAGTGGCCAACACAAACGTTACCGTGCTGATCACCGGAGAGAGTGGAACTGGAAAGTCGCTGATCGCAAGGGCATTGCACCGTGCGAGTGACCGTCGCAATCAACCATTTGTTGAGGTGGCGTGTGGAGCTTTGAGCGAATCGCTTTTGGATAGCGAGCTTTTTGGACATGTGGCCGGTGCCTTTACGGGAGCCGTCGGAAGCCGCGATGGAAAGTTTGTTCAGGCTGACGGCGGAACAATTTTTCTCGATGAGATCGCGACGGCGTCAGCAGGGATGCAGGTCAAACTTTTGCGAGTGCTTCAGGAATGTGAATTTGAACCGGTGGGTGGATCGAAAACGCGAACGGTCGACTCCAGAGTCGTGCTTGCCACCAACGAAGATCTCGCCGAAGCGGTCGCGTCTGGAAGATTTCGCGGTGATCTCTTCTGGCGAGTGAATGTTGTGTCGATTGAGATGCCGGCGCTGCGTAATCGTGTGGGGGACATTCCGATGCTTGCTCGCCATTTTCTCAATCGCACAACAGAGTCTCTTGGTCGCCCGCAACTTGATTTTACGCCCATCGCTCTTGAGACCATGCAACAGTACGTATGGCCTGGGAACGTTCGTGAACTGGCAAATACGATTGAGCGGGCAGTTCTGCTCGGCGCTGGTGCCGCGATCGATGTGAAAGACCTACCCGAAACAGTTCGTTTGAAGACTACGCACAAGGTATCCTCGGCGTCGCGAGTCGTCGGTGAGACGTCGAGCGATCTTCCGCTCAAGTGGGCGATGCAAGCACCGGAGCGACAGATGATTCTGGATGCCCTTGGTCAAAGTGGATGGCGGCGCGACGAAGCCGCAAAACGATTGGGAATCAATCGAACAACGCTTTACAAAAAACTCAAGCGTCTGGGCATGGAGCTTTCGACGCTTGGACCCGCGTGCGGCGCGGTGAGAGTAGGGTAGTGTCGGTTGTTCTGAGGACAACTCATTGAAGTTGGGTGAGCACCCATGCGTTTGGTCGCCGACTCTAGCCTTCAAATGCTTCAAGCACAGGGGAGCCTCCATCGGTGACTTTAATCGGCCTGCCTGCAGGTGCGAGTTGTTCAATGGTCTGATCAATTGAAAGACTTTTGCAGACGGTGGCAAACAGATCAGGCACGGTCACGGGCCTCTCCGTCACGTCGATTCCGGCACTATCCGTTTTACCGATTACGGTACCTCCCTGAATTCCTCCACCCGCGAGCACAACGTTATAGCTGCGAGGAAAGTGATCACGTCCACTTCGTGGATTGACCTGCGGAGTGCGTCCAAACTCTCCCATCCAGAGAACAAGCGTTTTCTCAAGCATGCCGCGACTCTCAAGATCTCTTACGAGTGCCGCAGTCGGACCATCGACCTGACCGGCAAGGTTTTTTATTTGAGAAAAATTGTCTTGGTGAGTATCCCATCCATTGGAAACAACCTCGACAAAAGAGACTCCGTGTTCGATCAATCGACGGGCCATGAGACATCCGGAAGCAAATTCACCAGAACCGTAGTCGCTTCGAATGCTTGCTGGTTCTGATGCAATATCAAACGCCTTCATGTCGGCACTGAGCATCATGCGAGTCGCTCGGCGATAAAGATTTCGATGATTGGTAATCTCGATTGCAGCAGCCGACTCATGGGCAACTTCAAGACGCTCCATGAGGTCGAGCCTCCGCATGTGACGGTCGGGCGACACAGCCGGAGTCGTGTGAGAAGGATTTTCATTCGGGCTTCGTAACTCAAAGGGATCCCATTTGGTTCCAAGAAATCCAGCGCCGGAGTCGCTGCGCCCTCGGCCCCCGATACGAACCACAGGAGGAAGATCTGAGGCGTCGTCGGAAGTGTGACTTGCAACAATCGAACCGAGCGTTGGATGGCGAAGACTGGGATTTGGAAGGTAACCTGTATGAAGCAGATAGCTTGCTCGTGGATGGCTTCCCTCCTTGCTTGTCATCGATCGAATCACTGCAAGACGATTGGCAATGCGGGCGCACTCGGGAAAATATTCTGCGAAGTGAATCCCGGGTACGGCTGTCGAGATCGATGTTGTGCCACCGTTATTGCGATGGTTCTCCAACGGACTAAATGTCTCAAATTGACTCGGCCCCCCCTGCATCCAAAGCAAAATACAAGCCCTGTCCTGTCTCTTACTATCTGCTGCATAGAGCGAGATTGCTTCTCGCCAGAGAAGTGAATTGAATGCCAGCGCGGCAAAAGGCAAGGACTGAAGAAACGATCTACGGCTCGAGATCCGATCGTTTTGAATACGCACTTCATCGTGACGATGGAAAAGCATCACAGCAGATCACTCCTTAGGGAAGGTGGACTTGAGTGTGGCGATTTATTTTCGATGTATGAATTCAGTTGAATTTAAAAGCGACCAGAAAATATCCTCGAATGCTTCGTTGCGATTGCCGACTTCTTTCACGTGATCAAGACATAGATTGAGTTCGCGATCTGTCGGATGGCGAGCCAGTGTTCGAAGGTAAAGCATCGAAGCGGCCTCTCGATCATCGGGCTGTTCGTACAGGATTTTTCCAATCGCGGTAAAGGGTCGATCCCCATTGATTGCGGAAGCCATCACCGGGCTATTCATGAGCAAAAGGGCTTGGGGAATCGTTCCTGCAACGTCTTCTCGCGGCTGACTTGGGTCATATCCAAACACCGTTGCAAACATCGCTCTGGGAGAGGCCATACTCTGGCCCGCGCCGTTTCCATTTCCTTGACGTCGAACGTAACGGGATTCATCTGCCCCAAGCGTTGAGAGAATTTGATTAAACAGTTGATCTGCCCGGAGTCGCTGAGGGCAGTTGATTGCAAACCCTTTGTGATCAGTACTACCGCGGGATTGACTGGCTCGCTGGTAGGTTTCGGTGAGAGTGATCGTCCGAAAGAGCCAGCGAAGGTCATAATGGGATGCGATGAGCCCAGACGTGAGCAGTTCGAGCGATTGAGGCGCAGAACTTGTTCGGTCCGGGCCCATGTCATCGACAGGATCATAAAAACCTTCGCCGAGGAGTTCGCTCCAGAGGCGATTGACAATGCTCCGTACAAACCAAGGGTGAAGCGGATCGATCACTGCAGCAGCGATTGCTTCTCGACGTTCTCGATCGCGAGTGCCTTTCGGAACCGTGGCTCCAGTCAGAAAAAAAACAGGGGTCATCACCGTTCCAGGCTGGGACGGATCCTGAAGGTCGGGCATTTCGTGTTCGAGATGTCCACGTCGCGGATTATCCAAAGCCTTTCCGCCTCGACCGGCGTCAAAATCTCTGCTCACGACGATGAATCGATTGATTCCATTGCCGGGACTTGGGCGAATTTCTATCCGTGGAAAAAACGCTGCCATTTCATGAAACTGCGAACGCTTCCAACGATCTGTTCGGTGATCGTGACACTGCGCACACTGAATCTGGATACCTAGGAAAATCCTTGAAATTTCGGCAGCTATGTCGGCGGTTTCCCCCATCTGCCCCATAACAATCGCCGTTTCGCCATGTTCAAGGGGATTTCCGGAAGCAGTGATCACCGCTCTTGCAATAGCATCCCAGCGAGCAGCACCATCCAGATGGACGAAGAAGAACTTTTCAAGCGGGCCGGACATAAAGAGCGTTCGTTCATCCGTGCGACGATAAAGAATGACATCACGAAAATAGCGAGCCCACGTTTCGGCCCATTCAGGGCTCTCCAAAAGTCGGTCGATGACCAGTGCCCGTTTGGTCTTGGAGTCTTCTTGAGAAAACGTACTGATTTCCTCAGTCGTAGGTTGTCTGCCGGCAAGGTCGAGTGTGATGCGTCTGAGAAATGTTTCATCGTCGCAAAGATCAGAATATTCGTCTTGAGAAGTATCGATCGGGGTACGTTCTCGGTTCAGCGATTGATCGAGTTGCTTGGCGGTGAGGAACGGATCGGGGTCTGCTGCAGCAGCACTCGACAACGACAGAAAAAAACCGCAGAGAATAAAGAAAATTGAAGGAGCCAGAGCCAACGTAGAACAAAAGACCGTCCACGAAATCCGATTGATGACATGTCGTACACAAATGTTCTGCAAGGCTTGCATCACAAAAATCTCCGGAAGCGACGAAAAACCAGTGCCGTGCAAATCAGTCGCTGTTTGCTGCCCGAATATAAAACGTCCGAGGTCAAAAACAGTTTCGGAGGAGTTTGAGCCTCCAGAGAAAAAGAGGTTGGAAATCGCCTCTCAAACTCAAATCAAGAGACAAGGAACTCAAAATGATCGGCTCATCGAGGTACGCCTTCAAAAATTCGTCGTGCTGGTCCATACTTCCGCAGTCCTCAAGTTCGCCGTCGGGCGGGTTTTCGGGCGAGGCCTGTTGCACAGGTTGGAAACGCCGTTTCGGGAGATGATTGTTTATGTTTCGTAATCTCAGCATGTTCGGGCTACCTCTTTCAGGAAGACCCAGCGAGTTGATCGAACTGGCGCTATCGTTCGGTTTTGATTCAATGGATATGGATCTGATCGACTTTAAACATCAATCCGATGCCTTCAGCGTCACTCATGCAAGACGCTTGATGGTGAGCGCACGATTGTCCAACGGCGTCTTCATGTTGCCGGTAGCTTGGGAAGCGGATGACGAAATTTTTAACCGCGATCTCGAGACGCTTGCATCGCAGCTGGATGTGGCGGCGTCGGCCGACGCTCTTCGCGCGGTCGCAACAGTGAGTCCGGCCTGCAACGAGCGGGCGTTTAAAGATAATTTTGAATTTCATTGCGGGCGACTTGAAACGCTCGGAAATCTTCTCGCAAGTCGCAGTATCAAACTCGGTCTTGCAATCGTTCCCGAGGCTGAAGCGCGTGCCAACAAGCAGCACGAATTTGTGCACTCGCTCGACAAACTCATCGCCTTGGTCGGTTCTGCACATCAGAGCGTCGGCATTGTCGTCGATGTGTGGGGAATGCATATTGCCGGCCATTTAGCCGACATGATTTCACAAATCCCAACGGGAAGAATTGTCGATGTAAGACTTTCCGATGCGCCCCAAGATGTTCCAGCCGAGACTCTCACGCATGCTCAGCGACTCATGCCGGGTGAAACTGGCGTGATCGACACCGCTTCAATTCTGAAGGCACTTGAGGCGGTCGGCTACGATGGCCCAGTCACTCCGTGGGCTGATCGTTCCACGCTGGCAGGACGAGGTCGGGAAAAGATTGTCAAGCTTTCTGGTGATCGACTTGAATCGGCATGGAAAGCGGCTGACTTACCGATTGTGGAACGGTGGTTCGCCCCGGCCCAAAAGTAATTTCCCCGGCGAGATTCGAATGTCCTCACTAAAGTGATGCCAACGAATCGAGCTGCGACCGCAGATCATTGCAAGGGACAGGGAAAGAATCACCTTGCCAGCACACCAGACGAGTACTTGATGCCTTTCTACGGCGTCGAGGCCTAAAGGCATTCCCTCGTCGGGAGATGACACGAGCACGATGGCCATTGCCGCTGCGTACATCGCGGTTGATCCGGTGAGAACGATCATCAAAACCCACAAAGAGGCGCAGTCTGGCGCAATCGAGAGCCAGATGGCGTAGGCCAGTTCGAGAAGTCCTATCAGGAGGGCAATCTTCACGTAGGGAGGCTGTTCTGGAAGGCTCGAAAGGTGCACCAGCGCCGGAAGCATTCCCAAGAGTGCCGAGATTGAGATCGGCAGCGTAAACCAACGAACAATGGTTCTCAGTTGTGAGAGCCGAGTTGGTCGCGAGGAAAGAGGAAAAACCGACGCAGTCGATGGCTTTGATGCCGGTACTTCAAACGAGTCTGAAAAGATAGTTGACGAAGAAGTCGGAGGGTTCACAGGAATCTCTCACGAACAGGAAATAGTTTTGAAACCGTTTGTAACAATGTAAAAACGTGAGTGGGGGTACGGCTCGAGGCGAAAGTTTTTCAGCCTACGCAGCCTCTCGCACGAATTCGACTCTTGGCGTTCCGGCCCCTTTCACTGCAGATCCCCGAATAAATTCCGACATGTATCGCAAGCTTTCGCCGGGCCGATCAGGATCGCGAAAGTTATCTCCTTTTTGAAGGATCGGAAGTTGATCCGGCATCGCCCCAAACGATTTTGTACCGGCCGCCTGACATGGAAACCACCAGCCTGCACCGGTCGCGTCAACGAGATAAAATTCTGGATAGCAGTGTCCCTCGACCCAAACAGTTCTTGCTGGGATGCCTTGTGAGCGACATGCGGCAATAAACAGGCAAGTCAGTTCTTCACAGTCTCCCCAGCCGTCGTTGAGAGCTCTCGCGGCTCCCTTGAGCGGACCATTTCGGTATTCGACTTTTTCGCGAACCACATCGTAAATAGCTTCGACTTTCCCCCATCCCTCGAGGTCAACAGTTGCCTCTTTTGCCATCCGTACGATTTTGGGTTGACGAGTTTCAATAAACGGACTGGTCCCCAAAAAAATCCGCATCGAGCGGTCGGTTTTAGAAGGAATCTGATATCCGCGAGTATCTTTGGGCGCAAGAATGGCGGCTCGTTCGAGATTAAACGTAATGATGGCATGGGCCTTGTCGCCCGCAGCGAGATCTGGAATTTCCACAATCATCTGTTTCACGCCATTCGTGACGATCCGATATTTGAGCGTGCTTACGTTTGGTGAAAGATCTTCTGACAGTATCTGAACCTGCTGTTCCGGCCACGAACTCGGCACCGGCATCGTTGCGTAAATGCTTTTGCACGGACCACCTTCTGCAGTAACTTTAATACCAACGCGAAACCGCTGATGTCGTACATCCCCTAAGGTCAATCCGCCAGGAGCGACTGGAGCATCTTCGAGAAATTGTGCAGCGGCGATCGATGGAACAAGACAAGCGAGAGAGCAAAGGCTGCCAACGAGCATTTCGCGACGAACTGAAAAGAGACTCAATCGTGAGCCTGTTTTCCAGAAAACGTCGTGGTTTAAAGTTGTTCGATAGTTTCCATGCGTCGATGTTGTCATGAAAATTCTTCGGGGGTTCTAAGGTGGTTCGGCTAAAAAAGCCTTCGACAATGGAGTCTTCAACACAATAAATGGTACAAGTGCTCTTTGAAAGAAACACGTACCGTCCTCGCTATGGTCTTCGGCTGCGTGAAGCCTCTTGGTCCTTGTTTGCGACTGCGCGAGGGGTGGGGCAGCCCAGGAAGACTTGGAAGGCTGTTTAGACCGCACCAATTGTTGGTTCTGCGGCATCCTGCTACACTCCCCGTCGCTTTCGCAGCTGATTTTTCCCGTACAGATTTTTGATCGCCGGGATTTTTGGCTTTTGTATGGCTTTGAAGGAAACTAGGCTTCGCCGCAGGGGCGACTGTGGAATTCAAGGCATCAACGATCGCAGAAAAGAGTTGGTCGCAGATTGTTCGCTGTCTCTGGGATTCGACATTCTCGTAAAGGACCTTCGTTCTGTTGATGCTGTCTTGGCATCCAGAAGGGTCTGAGAATGGAGTGTGCTTGTTGTGCACGTCGGAACCGTAGAGGCAGTTTTATTTCTCAAACCCCCCTCCCTATTCCCCAATGGTCAACCGCAACCTCATCCGTGAATTGGATACCGACAACGAACTGAGCCTTGAGATCGAAGCCGCCATGAGCGGTGCTGAAGCTGGCGAATACTCAATCGGCACAGGAACCCTCAGTGTCAATTCGGTTCTTCTGGGAAAAGTGCTGCGAGTCGATGATGAGTTTGTGCTCGTCGATGTTGGTTATAAGAGCGAAGGTCAAATCCATCGCAACGAATGGGATGAAACCGAACCGGCTCCTCAAATTGGAGACACCGTCAAGGTGCTCTTGGAAGAGTTCGAAGACGGCTCGCTCGAAGAACAGCGTGGCATTGTTACGCTGTCTAAACGTAAAGCCAGAAGGATCGAAGATTGGTTGCGAGTCATGGAGAGCGTCCATGAAAATGACGTCGTTACTGGCTTCGTGACCCGAAAAATCAAGGGCGGTTTGCTGGTCGATATCTCTGGAGTGAATGTATTTCTTCCGGCGAGTCAGGTTGACATCCGACGCCCAGCAGATATTGGCGACTATGTCGGCCGCGCGATTCAGTGTTTGGTACTGAAGATCGATGAAGCGCGTCGCAATATTGTAGTTTCTCGTCGATCGCTGATCGAAGAAGAACGCACCGAACGCAAGAAGCAGTTGATGGAAACGCTCGACGTCGGACAGGTGCGACGCGGCATCGTGAAAAATCTTGCTGACTTTGGTGCATTTGTTGATTTGGGTGGCATCGACGGCTTGTTGCACATCACTGATATGAGTTGGGGTCGCATCGGTCATCCATCGGAGATGGTGACCATCGATCAAGAAATTGAAGTTCAGGTACTTCACATCGATCGAGAGCGGGAAAAGATCGCTCTTGGACTCAAGCAGCGTACCGCGAGTCCGTGGGCCAAGGTTGCTGAGAAGTACCCTGTCGACACAGTCGCCAAGGGTTCGGTCGTCAATGTGATGAGCTACGGCGCGTTTGTGAAACTTGAAGACGGCGTCGAAGGACTGGTTCACATCAGCGAAATGAGCTGGACGAAGCGGGTGAGTCATCCCAGCGAGATTGTGAAGCCGGGAGACGAAGTGGAAGTTGTCGTGCTGGCAATCAACAAGGATAAGCAGGAAATATCCTTGGGAATGAAGCAAACCCAACAAAATCCATGGGAAAAAGTGGCCGCTGATTATCCCGAAGGAGCGATTGTGAAGGGGGTTGTTCGAAACCTCACCAATTACGGAGCCTTTATTGAGATCGACGAAGGCATTGATGGCCTGCTCCACGTCACAGACATGTCGTGGACTCGCAAGGTGACACATCCGAGCGAAGTGGTTGAAAAGGGAAAAGAGATTGAATGCAAGGTGATCAGTGTTGATCAGCAGCGTCGCCGCATCGCCTTGGGACTCAAGCAGATGCAGGACGATCCTTGGACAACAGATATTCCGTCGCGATATAAGTCGGGGCAGATCGTCAGCGGCACCGTCACGAAGCTTACAAACTTCGGAGTGTTTGTCGGCCTCGAGGATGGCCTCGAGGGATTGCTTCACATCTCGGAGCTTTCCGACGAGAAAATTGAAAACGCCGAAGAGATCGTCAAAGTAGGCGATCCTATTGAAGTGAAAATTCTTCGCGTTGATACCGACGATCGAAAAATTGGTCTCTCGCGAAAACGAGTGGGGTGGTCTGCGGAGCGAGAGGCCGAAGAGACAGCAGCCGGTAGTTGATGCCAGCAATAGCCGAGTTTGTCTGAAGAGGAAATAGGTACAAACGGAACTACCATGCCAGCACCATTTTCACTTGCCGGAAAAGTCGCGATTGTCACCGGAAGCTCGACGGGGCTCGGAAAAGCGACCGCGATGTGTATTGGAAAAGCTGGGGCAAAGGTGGCGCTCAACTACGCCAACGTTCAGTCCAGAGCCGAATCAGCACTCGAAGAACTTCGTGCTGCTGGGATCACGGCCGAGTTGATTCGTTCAAGCGTAGATGACGAGCAAGACATCGATCGCCTCTTTTGCGAAACGGAGAAAAAACTCGGTCCGGTGGATATCGTTGTCGTCAATGCAACACCTGCGCAGCCGCAAAAACCGATCGAAGAGTACGACTGGGATTTTTATCAGCAGATGCTCGACTTTTTTGTGAAGAGCCCCTATCTCCTTGCTCGACGCGCACTGCCGGGCATGAAAAGCCGCCGTTGGGGACGTATTATCAACATCACCAGCGAGGTCTATCTCGCAAGTGTTTCTCCGTTTAGCGCATACGTTGCAGCCAAGGGAGGACAGATTGGATGGTCAAGAAGCATGTGCCGCGAACTTGCTCCGTATGGAATCACGGTCAATATGATCGCCCCTGGTTGGATTCCAGTAGAGCGTCACAAGGATGATCCTCAAAGCGACAAGGATGCCTATCTCACGACTGTTCCGGCGGGACGTTGGGGAAAGGCCGAAGAAGTTGGTTGGGCTGCAGTCTATCTTGCAAGCGAAGAGGCGGCTTTTGTCAGTGGGCAAACAATCGCGGTCAACGGTGGCAAGACACCAAACTAAAAACGGTCTTATCGCTCAATCGAAAGACTTCGCACTGGTCCAAAAATCTGCGGTTCATGCGCCGTAGAAGAGCGAGGATTTTGCAGAGGAGAAATTGCAATCGCTCCCCCCACGGTGAGTCGTCCTTGTGTGTGAACCTCTTTTGGAAAAGACCCTGCCGAATTGAGTGGATCACGAGCAACAACGATCGATCGACGGGGATTCTCTCCAGAACCGTCAATCGAAGTAAAGGCTTCTCCGATCGCTGGATTGATCATGTCGATAAAGATCGTGTGCGTTCCAACTGCAATAACCAGTCGCGTCCCTGGGGAAATAGAATTCAGATCAATCGCATTGACGTTCTGACTGAGGGAATGCTTATGGTATGCAGGCGATACTTCGGGCTGTGGATTCGGCAAACGTGAAACGTCGGAATTGTGAATGCTCTCAACACGTGGCGATTGGCCGTGAGAGAATTGATCGGCTTTGTGCCTGAGCCAGTCGAGATCTCCTGTCAGAGACATACCTGCCACAAGAATGCCTAGTATGGCGATTCTCGAAAAAAAATATTGCATCGGCCGAGTATCCCTGAGCATGGAAATTGGAACGACAATTCAAGTAACTATGCACCACATTTTAAGGAGTGCGACGACAATTTTCAGACAATAACTTCATTGGAAAAATAATCCATTTGTGTCAGTCCATGTATGACGACGATGCTGATGCTGCAGGTCAAAGGAATCAGTTGCATGGCAGAGCGGTTGCAAAACGAAGAAGATTCATTTCAAACAGGCCTGTACAACAATAAAAGTGAGTTTCTCTGGAGTTCAACTGGAGGATCTCTTGTGAGGCAATCCATGCAAGAAACAATTGTTACCCTTCTGACGGCCGCTGGCCGAGGTGCTCTGGCCGTTATTGCGGTGCAGGGACTTTCAGCAATTGTTGCAGCGGAAAGATTCTTCGTGCCCCGTGGCCACGCGTCGCTGAGAGATCGTGTAGACGGTGCGCTTGCCTACGGTCGTTGGGGCGGGGAGAGGGGGGAGCAATTGTTGATTGTGCGAAGATCTGTAGAAAGCCTCGAAATTCATTGCCATGGAGGTCTGGCCGCCTGTGAAGCAATTGTGCGAGATCTTGAATCTATCGGTTGTCAACGCATTGCGTGGCAAGAAAGAAGGTCTGTCAGCATTCATGGATCGTCGCGTATTGAGGCCGAGGCACTCCATGCGATTTCCAAAGCAGGAGGAATTCACGCGGCAAAAATACTCGCGTGGCAGCTTTCCGGTGCTTTGGAAAAAGAGATTCAATCGATCGTCGCTCTTCTTCAAGACTCTCTTCAAGTCGTAGAAAGCGATCTCGATCTTGTGAAGACGAGGCTTTGTCAGCTTCTGGAGTCTTCGCATGTGGGGTGTAGACTTGCCACCCCGTGGCGGATCGTTCTTTCTGGTGAGGTCAACGTTGGAAAAAGTAGCCTCATGAATGCAATGGCTGGCTATTCCCGATCGATCGTATCGGAACAGCCTGGCACGACTCGCGATCTGGTGGAAATGCGAGTTGTATTTGATGGCTGGGAATTTGATGTCTGTGATACGGCCGGCAAACGTCTGACTTCTCGCGTGGGCATAAGCTCAGTCGAAAAAGAAGGTATTGAGCGTGCAACTACGGCAGTTGCAAATGCAGATCTCGTTCTTCGCGTTATCGATATTAAAACTTTTTCTACGCAGGAATTTTTGCAGATGGAATTCGCTTCAGGCCAGCTGATTGCCGTTTCAAAAATCGATTTGGATCAAGAGCAGGGAGAGAACCTGCGGATTCTCCAAGAAAGCTATCCCAAAAAAAATCCAAAGGTCGTCTGTACGTCGGCAACTTCTGGAGCAGGGATCACCGAACTGATTGGTGCCATTGTGAGTGCTTGCGTACCGCTACCGCCAAGAATCGGAAGCCCCGTCGTGTTTACAAATCGGCAATTGGAACTCATTTCAAAAGCAGCGAGTCAGTTGCCAACAAACGTGGAAGAAGCCATCGGTACGCTGCGAGAAGTGCTCTAAGAGAAATTATTTCTGTGTTCTTTCTGCAAAGCACAATTGCATGAAAAACGCAGCTAATAACGGGGAACTGTCGGATCGATAGAAGTGCTCCAGGCATCGATGCCCCCTTGCATGCTCTGCGTCTGCGAGAAGCCTTGTTCACGAAGCCATTGTGCTACCCGAAGACTTCGCATTCCGTGATGGCAGTGGACAACGATTCGTTTGTCACGCCACGGCTCAAGTTCCTGGAGTCTCGACGGAATCGTTCCCATTGGAATAAGCCTTGCCTGAATGATACTGGCAGTGGAGTGCTCATCGGGTTCCCGGCAATCGACAAGCAAAAAGAGGTCGTCATGCGAGGCAGGAGCTGTCAGCAGAATGTTCTTAACATCCTGCGTACTGACTTCAATTGGCAGGGTATGAGGCATTGGAGTTTTCCGGAGTGTTCATACACAGAAAATCAATTGTGTTTGAAGCGATGAAAGCCTGCAGACACGTCGTCGTCGCATTTTGAAAAAAAGAAAATGGCCGGGGAGTTGCCTCCCCGGCCAGATCAAATTCAAATCATTGCAACCGTTCCAAAACTCAGCATCACTCGGTTGTGTCACCGCTCGAACGGGTAACGAGTCCTGCGTAGATGTTCGACGCGATATCATCCGAGATTTGACGAACTGATCCGTCACACATCAGATGAATAATAATACCACCAGAGTGATCACTCGACGGTCCCCACGAATGATTTCCGCCGCTTCCTGCAAATCCACCAGTCGGCTCGTAATAGGTCGAATAAGTATTGGCTGACTTTGGTCCCTTGTTCAGATTTGTGGGAACTGTAGTCGCCCAAGTTGCACCACTTCGAGTAGGGGCAACGTTCGCTACACCAGTGGTTGGTCCCAATGCAACATGGAAGGCCTCTGCTCCATCGATCCAAGAAGCATATCCACGTTCTTTGCTCTCGCTGGTGGCAATGGTCTTACTCGATCCATCCCGAATGTTCGAGAATGATCCACCAATAACTTGATTGGAGGTATCACTCCCAGTGTACTGAAGACCGCCGATAAAAGCATCGCTTTTGTCAGGTTTATTTGTCGTGGAATTAAGGTGTGTTCCTACCGATGCCTTGTAGTTAGTGATTGCAATAAACGGTTCGCTCGAACCAACTGAATTGACATAGGTTGTCAATGCAGCATGCTCAGTGGCAAACGATGTTTCTACGCCAGTTCCCTGCGTTGCATAGGAGCAGCTAGGATCTCCAGAAAAACTTGGGCACCTGAATCCACCAATCTGTACTGAAGAGGCATGCAGCGTGGCGGGAGGAGCAATAGCAGTTCCGGTACCGACCAAAAGAAGCGCACTAAATGGTGACACTGCGAATGGCTTGCTGGTGGCTGGCACTGCAGAGGTATCAGATGCCGTCGATTTACTCACAATCGCGTTGTAGAGATTCGACTGCTCGATATAAGGAAGAATGTGCGTCATCCAGCTGTAACCACTCGTGGTTACTGCAGTGCTTCCAGCGACCGGGTTGTGATTGGTCCAACCACTATTTGCAACCCAGCCAATACTCGACGCCACCGGGAACGCTTTTCGCGTGTCGTGGTGGTTATGGAGACCCAGACCGAGCTGTTTGTTGTTGTTCTGACACGAACTGCGGCGAGCCGCTTCTCGAGCCGCCTGAACAGC
>Ga0194051_1000353_pt1 | contig 26778 bp, 17 predicted proteins | sample SepL2320m_MetaG_FD_161275 | JGI IMG/M metagenome (GOLD analysis project Ga0194051, IMG submission 161275) | Anoxic zone freshwater microbial communities from boreal shield lake in IISD Experimental Lakes Area, Ontario, Canada - Sep2016-L239-20m | ecosystem: Environmental > Aquatic > Freshwater >... | reverse complement strand
GAACGAGTTCTGTGCCCCATACCCGATCCAGAGCGGCGCATCGTTATTCAGATCCAGTGGTTGGCCGTCGGCATTGAGGAGGCGATGACGCCTGAACGACCGCACCACACTCGCTTGGCGAGGGCCGGGGCGGGCCTGCTCGCGGTCGCCGCGGCGAACACCTACTCCGGCCCGACGAGCATCAGTGCCGGCACGCTGCAGATCGGTACCGGGGGCGTGGCCGGAGCGCTTTCGCCGGCGAGCGGCATCGCGGGCGCGGCCGGCGCCACGCTGGCCTTCAACCGCACGAACACGCTCACCCAGGGCAGCGACTTCGGCACGATCGGCGGGGCGGTGAACGTCGCCCAGACGAGCGCCGGCACGACGGTGCTCATTGGCACGAACACCTACACCGGCACGACGAGCGTCAACGCCGGCACGCTCCAGGTGGGCAACGGCGCCACGGCGGGCTCGATCGCCAGTTCCGCGGCGATCACGGGCGCTCCCGGCGCAGCGCTCGCCTTCAACCGCGCCGACGACTACGGCGGCAACTACGCGACTCCGATCGGCGGCGGCATCAGCGTCTCGCAGGTCGGCAGCGGCACGCTCGGCCTCGCGGCCGCCAACACGTTCACCGGCGCCACGCGGGCGGCCGCCGGCCGACTCGTGGTGGCCAACGCCCAGGCCCTGCAGAACTCCACGCTCGACATGAACGCGGCCGACACGGGCGTGGTGGCGTTCAACCAGAGTTCGACGGTCGGCGGCCTCACCGGCTCCCGGAACCTCGATCTCGGCGGCACGACGCTCTCCGTCGGCAACAACGGCGCGAGCACGACGTATTCGGGCACGCTCTCGAGCGGTGCCCTCACCAAGGTGGGCTCCGGGCAGCTGTCGCTCGCAAGCGCCAACAGCTACACGGGCGGCACGGTGTTGAGCGCCGGCACGCTCTCGTTCGTCAATGGCGGCCTCGGCTCCTCCGGCAACGTCCAGCCGGGCGGCGGCGTGCTGCGGTGGGAAAGCGGCAACACGCAGGACCTCTCGGCCCGCGTGGCGCTCGTCTCCGGCGGCACGGCGTCGTTCGACACCAACGGCAACGACGTCACGTTCGCCAGCGGCTTCGGCGGCTCCACCAACTCGGCCGTCGCCAAGCTGGGCGCGGGCACGCTGACGATGAGCGGCTCCAACGCCTACACCGGCGGCACGCTGATTGCGGGGGGCAAGATCCTCGCCGCCAACAACTACGCTTTAGGCACGGGGCCGGTCACGCTGGCCGGCGGCACGCTCGTGAATGCGATTGTCGGTGGCATCATCAATCAGGGCACCGGCGGAACGGTCAACGTGAGTGGTGGCAATGTCATCCACACGTTTACCACGACCGGCGCCAACACGCTCGCGATGGCGATGAGCGGCACCGCCCAGGTGCTCGTCGTCGGCGGTGGTGGTGGTGGCGGCGGCTCGATCGGCGGTGGCGGTGGCGGTGGCGGCGTTGTCTACCTCCCGAGCGCCGCGCTCAGCGGATCGTACACCGTCACCGTCGGCGGTGGTGGCACCGGTGGATCAAACATGACAGTGAAGGGTACATCGGGTACCGCCTCGACTGTGTCGAACGGCCAGACAACCGTTGTGGCGGCCGGTGGTGGCGGCGGTGGCTTGTATAGAAATCCCAACGGCACAAACGAATTCTTTGGTCTGGACGGTGGTTCGGGCGGCGGCGCCGGCGCAGTACAGAGCGCCACGGCGACTGGTGGTACTTCGGCCGGCTCCTCCCTGGGGACTTTCTCGGGCACGATCTACGGCAGTCGCGGCGGCAATGTGACGACCGCGCGCATCGGCAACACCACAGCGGCTCGCGGCGGCGGCGGCGCTGGCGTCATCGATCCATCCACGTTGGACGGGACGGCGTCAGGCAGTACCACGGCCGGGTCCGGCGGGGTCGGCATTCAGATCAACATCGGCGGCACCAGCTTGTATTGGGGCGGCGGTGGTGGCGGTGGCGTGTATGCCGACAATTCGGCCAGCACCCGCGGCGGCGACGGTGGCCTGGGCGGCGGGGGCGGCGGCGCCGCCGGAAGCACCTCGCAATCGGGTGCGACACAGGGATCAGGTGGCGGCAGCGCGTGGACGTCCGGCTCCGCGGCCGGCACCGCGGGCGGCCGCGGGGGGGCGAACACGGGTGGCGGCGGCGGCGGCGGCTGGTGGCAAAATGGCAGCAGCGTCGGCGGGGCCGGCGGCTCGGGCATCGTGATCGTCAGTTACCCCGTCGTCTACCAGCAGTTGACCTTGACGCTCACCGGCCCCGTCCAGGTCGCCGCAACCTCGACGCTCGACGACGGGGGCAACTTCATCGTGGTCCAGTCGGCGATGACCGGCGTCGGCGGGATCATCAAGTCGGGCACCGGCACCGTCACGCTCTCTTCCTCCAACTCCCACACCGGCAACACGACCGTCTCGGCCGGCAGCCTGCTCCTGGGCAACGCCCAGGCCCTCGGCAAGAGCACGTTCACGGGCGGCCCGGGCTCGCTCTCCTTCGGCGGGCTCACGGCCGCCACGTTCGGCGGCCTCTCGGGCGCGTCGAACCTGGCGCTTTCCAACACGTCGTCGGCCGCGGTGGCCCTTTCCGTGGGTGCCAACGACACGAGCACGACCTACTCTGGCGCGCTCACCGGCGCCGGTGCGTTCGCGAAGGTCGGCACCGGCCGGCTCACGCTCACCGGGTCGGCCGGCCACGGCGGGGCCACGACCGTGTCGGCGGGCATCCTGGAGATCGGCGCCGCCGGCCGGCTCGACGCGACCAGCGGCCTGTCGATCAACGGCGGCAACTTCAAGTACAACGCCGCGACGGCGTTCAACCGGCCGCTGACCTTTACGCAGGGCACGATCTCGGGCACGGGCACGATCGCCACGGCGGTGACGATCGCGTCCGGCGCCACGCTCTCCCCCGGCAACTCGCCGGGCATCCAGCCCTACACGGGCGGCCATGCCTGGGCCCCCGGCGGCACGTACGAGTGGGAGCTCAACGCCCTCTCGGGCACGGCGGGCGTGAACTGGGACATGATCAGCGTGACGAACGGCCTCAGCCTTTCCGACCTCTTGGTGGGAAACACTTTCAACCTGAATCTCATCACGCTCACCGGCAGCAACACGGCCGGCCTGCTCGACACGGGCTACGTGCCCGGTTCGACGCTCGCGTTTTCGATCGCGACGTTCGACAGCCTCTCGGTGCCGGGCGGATTCTCGACTCTCGCTGGCAGCGACCTGACGAGCCTGTTCACGATCAACCTCTCGGGCTGGCAGGGCACGAAGCCGAACGTGAACGACATCTCGGTGAAGGTGAACGACACGGGCAACGCGATCAATCTCGTCGTCGTGCCGGAGCCGATGACGCTCGCCCTGGCGGGCATCGGCTCGGCCCTCGTGGCCTGGCGGATCCTGCGCCGGCGGCGGTCCACCTGATAAAAGCCTCCAGCGCAAAGCCCGGGCGGCCGCGCCACCCAATCACAGCCCCGGACGGGAGTCCGGGGCTGTGGCAATGGTGGGGACCGTGAAACCCAGGGCGATTGCGCCATGATGGGTAGTTTGGCATGATTGGGCAATCGCCCCGCAGTGTCTCCGAAAGTGGTTTGGCGATCGTCGGGCTGTGATCTTCAGGGAGGATCGAAGATGCCCGTTTCGAAGTCGGCTGGTGCCAGGATTCAGGTTCATTTCGCGACGCTTCCCGATCCCCGTCGTCGGAAGGTCACGCATCCGCTCATCAACTTCATCGTTATCGCGATCTGCGGCGTGATCTGCGGCGCCGACGATTTCGTCGCGATCGCCGACTTCGGTCGGAAGAAGCGGAGATGGTTTCGAAAGATCCTCGACTTGCGCGCGGGGATACCTTCGCACGACCGGTTCAATGCGATCTTCTCGATGCTATCTCCGGCCGAGTTCGAGCGCTGCCTGCTGAGCTGGATGTTCGTGTAACGTCTGTTCTGTAAATCACCGGTAGGGGCCTGACCGAGTCGAGCGTAGCGAGACGAGGGCTGGCCCCTACCGGCCGCCGATTTGAAAAGGCGGGTCATCGAGGTTTTCTTGGAAGTGTCACCTACCCAAGAAGGAACCTGCGATGACCCACCAAGAAGAAAGTGCTGTCCTTGAAGCCGTCACGGCAATCTTGATCGAGCATGGCCCTGCGGCCATGGCCTCGGCCTATTCCATCATCATGAACTGTGCCATGCAGATCGAGCGCGAGCAGACTCTGAAGGCCGAGTCTCATCAGAGAACAGCTGATCGTCAAGGCTACGCCAACGGATTCAAGCCGAAGGCCCTCCGCACTCGAGTGGGCGAGGTGCACCTGCGAATTCCGCAGACCCGCGACTACCACGACGAAGAGGGGCGGCCCTTCTACCCCAAGAGCCTCGACCGGGGAGTGCGCAGCGAGCGAGCCATGACCCTGGCCGTCGCCGAGATGTACGTCCAAGGAGTCAGCACCCGGAAGGTCACCAAGATCGTCGAGCAGCTCTGCGGCCTCCAAGTCACCTCCACCCAGGTCAGCAGGGCCGCCGCCGAACTCGACGAAGAGCTGGCCGCCTGGCGGAACCGGCCTCTCGGCGAGATCGCCTACTTGATCCTCGACGCCAGATACGAAAAAGTCCGGCACGGCGGGGCCGTCGTGCCCTGTGCGGTACTCACCGCCGTCGGCATCACCCCCGACGGCAAGCGGTCCGTCCTCGGCTGCAGCGTCGCACGCAGCGAGGCCGAGACGCACTGGCGGGACTTCCTTGAAAGCCTCCAGGAACGCGGCATACGCGGCGTGAAGCTCGTCGTCAGCGACGATCATGCAGGGCTCAAGGCGGCACGCCAGGCCACCATGCCGGGAGTGCCTTGGCAGCGGTGCCAGTTCCACACAAGCCAGAACGCCATGGCTCATGTGCCCAAGATCTCGATGCGGGGCGAAGTCGCCGACGACATCAGACGCATCTACAACGCCGACGACCGTGCCGAAGCCGATCGGCGGCTCAAGGACGTGGTCGCCCGCTACCACAAGACCGCCCCGGGCCTTGCCAGTTGGCTCGAGGAGAACATCCCGGAAGCCCTCGCGGTCTTCGCCTTCCCTGCCGCCCATCGCAAGAGGCTGCGAACCAACAACGGGCTCGAACGACTCATCAAGGAAATCAAACGCCGTACCCGTGTCGCCACCCTGTTCCCAAACGAGGCTTCCGTCCTGAGACTCGTCTCGGCAGTCCTCAGCGAGATCAGTGACGACTGGGAAACTGATCGGTCTTACCTGAACATGAAAGCCAGATGACCCGCCTGCTCATACCGGCTTTTACAGAAGAGGGGTTGCTTTATCTTTCGGGAACCGCTCCACTGCGGAAATAACGATGGATTCGTCTTGTCGGAAGATCGACTGCGCTGGAGGCCCCCCATGAAGATCGTGGTGACCGACCATGGCTTTCCCGACCTCGCGGTCGAGGAAAAGATCGCTGCTGCGGCCGGTGCAAGCCTCGTGAGCGCCCAGACGAAGGATCCGGCCAGGCTCGCTACGGCGGTGGCCGACGCCGACGCCGTGATCACGCAGTTCGCGCCGGTGAATGCCGACGTCGTGAACGCGATGCGCCGGGCCCGGGCGATCGTCCGCTACGGGATCGGTGTCGACAACGTTGATCTCGCCGCCGCCCGAGCCCGCCGCATCCCCGTCTGCAACATCCCCGACTACTGCATCGACGAGGTGGCCGACCATACGCTGGCCTTCATCCTCGCCCTCACGCGGCAAGTCGCCGAACAAAGCCGGATGGTTCATGCCGGTGAGTGGAAACTCGCCGCCCCGCCGCCCGCCTTCCGCACGCTGGCCGGCATCACCTGCGGCGTGGTCGGCTTCGGCCGGATCGGTCGCGGCGTCGTGCGGCGGCTCGTCGCCTTCGGTGGTCGCGTACTCGTGAGCGATCCGGTGGCCTCCGCCGATGCGATCGCTGCCGCCGGCGCCCACGCCGCTCCCCTGCCTCGGCTCCTCGCCGAGAGCGACCTCATCACGCTCCACTGCCCGTCGCTGCCCGAGACGAAGGGGATGATCAACGCGGCCACACTCGCGGCGTCGAAGCCGGGCCTGCTGCTCGTAAACCTTTCCCGCGGCGATCTGGTCGACCCCGACGCGCTCGTCGCCGCGCTCGACTCGGGGCACGTGGCCGGTGCCGCCCTTGACGTCTTCGCCCCCGAGCCGATCCCGGCGGGCCATTCGATCCTCGGCCGCGCAAACGTGATCCTCGCGCCGCACGTGGCCAGCGTGAGCGCTGCGGCCGTGCATCGGCTGCGGACCGCGGCCGCTGAACTGGCCGTGGCGGCGTTACGTGGCGGGCCGCTCCCGACCATCGTGAATGGACTTTCCGGCCCACGCGACGTTTTGGCTTGAGTGCGAGGAGCTCCCCATGGTGCCGTATTCCCACGGTCGTGCCGCGATTCGTTTCGTGATTGTCACGATTTGCTCTGCGACGGCGTATGTCGCCATGTGCGGTGCGGCCGAGCCCTGCGCGCCGCCGGCAGTCGTCGATCTTTCGCTCACGGTCGCGGCCGAGTTGCCGTGTGTCTGGCCGGTGGGAATGACGCCGCTGGCGGTCGTGCCGACGGCCGGGTTTGGCCGCACCGGCCGCCACCGCGACATGCTCGTGATCGACGAGCACACCGGCACCCAGTGGGACGCACCGGCCCACTTCGTGCCGCCCCCCGACTCCGGGCTCGACGGCGCCGGACCGATGGGTGTCGTCACGGGCGACAAGGTGCCGGCCTGGCAGTTCTGCGGGGAGGCATGCGTCATCGACCTCACGAAGCACCGCGACGAAGCCGCCCCCGGCGAGAGTTTCCTGATCGGCCCCGAGCACGTTCGGGAATGGGAGATCGCCCACCGGCCGCTCGGCCCCGGCGACGTGGTCTGCTTCCGCACGGGCTACACCGATGCGTATTACAAGCCGTTTCCGGTGGGCGAGCGGTTCGTCTCCGCCGCGCTCCGCAAGCAAGCGCCGGGCTGGGCGGCGCCTCGACCTGAGACGATGACCTACCTCGCCGACCGCGGCGTGAAGACGCTCGCCATCGACGGCGCGAGCATGGGGCCGCTGCCGAACCTCGCCGTGGCCACGCACCGTGCCGGCGGCAACCGCGGAATGGTATGGGTAGAGTGCGCGACGAATCTCGGCAGCCTGCCTGCGACCGGCGCGTTCGCGGCGCTCCTGCCCGCCAAGCACGCCGGCGGCTCGGGAGGCGAGTGCCGTCTGCTCGCGATCACGGAACCGGATCTCGCCGCCGTGCTCAGCGCCCGCGCGAAGGCGAAGTCGGTCGTCGATCTCTCCGTGACGCTCGACGAGAATCTCCCGATCGTCTGGACCGGCTGGGGGCCCGGCGAGGAAGGTGGCCGCTACATTGCCAAGGTGCTCAACGCCTTCTCGAAGGAGCGCGGGCCCTTCTTCGCGCTCGGCCACGTCTTCGACAGCTTCGCTGGCACGCACGTCGCTCTGCCGAGCTTCTCGCTGCCGGCCGACCGGGCCGAGATCGCCGCCGCGGATCCGGCGATCCGCGCGGCCGTGGCCGGCTACGAGAAGAAGCATGGGCCGCTCAGTACGTCCGCCATGCGCACCGCCGACGCGCCGCTCGCGAGCATGATGGGCCCGGCGCACGTTGTCGACGTGCGCGGGCTCGTCGGCACGGCCGCGTATGCCGAGGGCAAACCTGCGAGCCCGCTCGTGACCCTTGCTGTTCTCGAAAAGCACGCAGCGATCCGGCCGTTCAAGCCGGGCGAGGTCGTGCTCTTCTTCTCGGGCCACACCGACAAGCACCTCGCACCCCTGCCGGCGGCCCCCGCGCTCGATCCCTGCCTGGCGAAGCCACTCGCCGGCATGGCCGAGGGCTGGCCGGCCGTGGCCCCCGAGGCTGTCTCCTATCTCGCGGAGCAGGGTATCCGCTGCCTCGGCACCGACGGCCCCACGCTCGGAGGCGTCGATCCCGCGATCGCCCGCGAGGTCGACTGGTTGGCCGGCTCGAAGGGGCTCGTCGTCGTGGAGATGCTGACGGGGCTCGGAGCGATCGCGGACCGCGAGGCGTTCTTCATTTTCGCGCCGATCAAGATCGCGGCCACCCGCGGCGGCTACGGCCGGGCGCTCGCCCTCGTCGCGGAGCCTACGGGCGGGAAGCCATGAACGACCTCGGCCGGCGGACGATGCGGAAAGCGATCTGGCGACTCGTGCCGTTCCTGGCAGTCCTTTACATGTTCAACATCGTCGACCGGGCCAACGTCGGCTTCGCCCGGCTGCAGATGAAGGACGGCCTCGGGATCAGCGACGCCGTCATCGATTGGGGCTACGGCATCTTCTACGTGGGCTATCTGCTCTTCGAGGTGCCGAGCAACATGCTCCTGCGCCGGTTCGGCGCCCGGCGCTGGATCGCGCGGATCATGATCACGTGGGGGCTCGTTTCGGCGCTCACCTCCTGCGTGGTCGGCGCCTGGAGCTACTTCGCGGCGAGGATCCTGCTCGGCGTGGCCGAGGCCGGCTTCTTTCCCGGCATCATCTATTACCTGTCGGCCTGGTTCCCGGCCGGCGTGCGGGCCCGAGTGGTCGCATGGTTCATGCTCGCGATCCCCGTCGCCTCGCTGCTCGGTAATCTCGCCTCGGGCCTGATCCTCGACTCGATGGAGGGGGTGGCGGGGCTTCCCGGCTGGAAGTGGCTGTTCATCCTCGAGGGAATTCCCTCCGTCCTGTTCGGCTTCTCGGTGCTCTTCTTCCTGCCGGACGGCCCGCACGACGCGGCCTGGCTCGAGGCCGACGAGCGGGAGTGGCTCGAGGCCGACCGCGCGGCCGAGGATGGCCGGCGCCTGGAGGCGGGCGGCAGCGAAAAGTTCTCGGCGCTCGCCGACATGCGGGTCTGGATCCTGATCGGCCTCTACGCGAGCGTCGCGATTGGCACCAACGCCTACGGCGCCTACCTTCCCAAACTCGTCAAGGATTCGTTCGAGCCGCTGCTCGTCGGCGCCGGCGGAGACACGTCCGGCCTTTATTGGAAGATCGGGGCGCTCTCGGCGCTGCCGCAGGCGGCGGCGGTGATCGCCATGCTCGTCGCCGGCAGGATCTCCGATTCGAGCGGCCGCCGCGCGCCGGTGATGCTCGCAGCGCTCGCCGTCGCCGCTGCCGGCTGGCTGCTCGCCTGGCTGCAGATCGGTCCGTGGATCACCCTCCTGGGGCTCGCGTTCGCGCTCGCGGGAATGATGGCAGTGCTGCCCGTCTTCTGGACGCTGCCGCCGCTCTTCCTCGGCGGGGTCGCCGCGGCGGCCGGGATCGCGCTGGTCAACTCTGTGGCCAACATCGGTGGCATCTTCGCACCGAAGCTCGTCGGCAGTTTCGGCATCGGCCCGATGGCGGTCGCCATGGCCTGGGGCATGTTCATGGCCCTCGTCGCCTGGTGGTGCATCGAGCGCCGGGCAACGGCCGCCCGGGCCGGCCGCGGATAAACAACGACTTTTAATCATTCCCGTTCCTCGGATGACCATGAAAGAAAAACCATCGCGGCTGTTCGATCTCTCCGACAAACTCGCCGTCGTCTCGGGCGCGGCCAGCGGCATGGGGAAGGCGTCGGCCGTCGCCCTCGCCGCCCACGGCGCGACGGTGGTCATGCTCGATCGCAACGAGGGCGGACTCGCCGCGACCGCGGCCGAGATCGCCGCGGCCGGAGGCCGGGCGGTGCCGCGGGTGCACGACACCTCGAGCGTCGAGGCGGCCGCACAGCTCTTCGAGTGGATCGACGCGGAGTTTGGCCGCGTCGACTTCCTCGCCAACGTCGCCGGCGAGTCTATCATGGCCGATCCGCTCACGATCACGCCCGAGCAGATCCGGCAGGTGCTCGAGAATCTCGTCGTCGGCCGGTTCGCGCACTGCCGGGAGGCGGCCCGGCGGATGTTTCGCCAGGGGGGCGGCTCGATCGTAAACATCGGCAGCATCGGTGGCATGTCGTCGCTCGGCCGCGGCCATATCGCCTACGCGATGGCGATGGGAGCGGTGGCCCAGATGACCCGCGAGCTCTCGACGGAATGGGCCGCGCGGGGCGTGCGGGTCAACGCGATCCTGCCTGCGCAGGTGATGAACCCAGGCATCGAGCAGCGGATCGCGGCCGAACCCGCGATGGAGGCAAAATGGCTTTCCGGGATTCCCCGCGGTCGGCTCGGCCGGCCCGAAGACATCCAGGGACTGATGGTGCTGCTCGCCTCCGACGCCTCGTCGTGGATCACGGGCACGCTCATCCCGATGGATGGCGGCAATCTGGCGATGAACGCGGGCGGTACGATCGGCCCTTGGGCAGCGGGAGACAACACATGAAACGCACCACTGACCGATCCGCCGCCGTGGCAAAGCCACGTCGATCGCGGGAACTTGGCGACACTCCTGCCGCCCCCGACCGCGAGGCCCTGCTCGGGCTGTTCCGCTCGATGCTCGTGATCCGGCTCACCGAGGAGGAACTCGCCCGCTGCCACCAGCGGGGGCTGATCCACGGCGCCTGCCACACGTATGTCGGCCAGGAGGCGATCGCGGCCGGCGTCTGTGCCCACTTTGTGCCGCGCGACGTCATCTTCAGCACCCACCGGGGCCACGGTCACGCGCTGGCAAAAGGACTCCCGCCGGAGCAGCTCATCGCCGAACTGTTTGGCCGGGTGACCGGCTGCTCGCGGGGCCGCGGCGGCAGCATGCACCTTTTCGCGCCGGAGATCGGCATGCTCGGCACCAGCGGCATCGTCGGCCCTTGCGTGATCCAGGCGGCCGGTGGCGGCTACGCCTTCAAGCTTGCCCAGAACGGTGGCGTGGCGGCGGCCTTCTTCGGCGATGGTGCAGTCAACAACGGCGCCTTCCACGAGGCGCTCAACATGGCCGCCATCTGGAAGCTGCCGGTGCTCTTTATCTGCGAGAACAACCAGTTCGCGACCGAAGTGCCCTTCAGCGAGGCCAGCGGTATCCCCGACGTGGGCCGCCGTGCGGCCAACTACGGCCTGGCGGGGGAAGAGGTCGACGGCAACGACGTGCTCGCGGTGCATGCCGCGGCGGCGCGGGCGGTCGCGCGGGCCCGGGCCGGCGAGGGGGCCACGCTCATCGAGTGCAAGACCTACCGCACGCGGGCCCATGCCGAGGGCATGGGCGACTTCGACTACCGCACGCGCGAAGAGGTGGCGGCCTGGAAGGAACGCTGCCCGATCGCGGCGTTTCGCCGTACCCTCGAGCGGGATTACGGCATCGCGGCCGAAGACCTCGACGCCGTCGAGGCGGCCGTTGCCGACGAGGTGGCCCGCGGCCGGGCGGCGGCCGAGGCCGCACCCCCGCCCTCCGCCGCCGATGCGACGACGCACGTCTACGCCACGCCACGGGATGTCCGCGAGCCGGCGGCCGATCCCACCGCCCGACCGCTCTCCTTCATCCAGGCCACGGTCGAGGCACTCGAGTCGGCGATGGCCGCCGATCCGTCGGTGTTCGTGCTCGGCGAGGGGATCGGCCGCCGCGGCGGCAACTTCCGCACCACGGCCGGCCTCTACGAGAAATACGGCCCCGACCGGCTCCGCGACACGCCGATCTGCGAGCGGGGCTTCACGGGCCTGGCCTGCGGCGCCGCGATGGCCGGAGCGCGGCCGGTGGTCGACTTCATGTTCGTCGACTTCCTGCTCGACGCCTGGGCCGAGATCGTCAACCAGATCGCGAAGGTGCAGTTCATGTCGAGCGGCCGGCTGAAGATGCCGCTCGTACTCCGCGGCTGCATCGGCATCGGCCACTCGGCCGCCACGCACCACTCCGGCAGTTATTACGGCATGTTCGCGCAGGTGCCCGGCTTGCGGGTCGTGGTGCCCTCAACACCTCGGGACGCCAAGGGGCTCTTCATGCACGCGCTCAAGGGGGACGATCCCGTACTCTTTCTCGAGCACCGCGAGCTCCTCCAGCTCAAGGGCCCGGTCGACGAGGGCGACTTCGAGATCCCCTTCGGCAAGGCGCGGATCGCGAGGGCGGGCACTGATGCGACGGTGGTGGCGGTGGGCCGGATGAACCATCTCTGTCTGGCGGCGGCCGAGGCGGTGGCGAAGGACGGGGCGAGCGTGGAGGTGATCGATCCGCGCACGGTCTCGCCGCTCGACGCCGAAGCGATCCTCGCGTCGGTGGCGAAGACGGGACGGCTGCTCGTGGTCGACGAGCCGGCGGGCCCCTGCGGCCTGGCGGCCGAGATCGCGGCGCTCGCCGCCGACCGAGGCTTCGACGACCTCGACGCGCCGGTGCGACGGCTGATGGGCGTGCCGTCCCCCACCCCCTACGCCCCCGTGCTCGAGGAGCAGGTGGTGCCGAATGCCGCGGCCATCGAGGCCGCACTGCGTGGGCTGTTGGCGGAGTGAGGCGGCAACCTTCCACGATCACCTTTCGGAGCATGCGACGCGATGGCTGCTGACGTGACGATCCCCCGGCTCGGCTGGTCGATGGAGGAGGGCGTATTCGCCGGTTGGATCAAGAAGCCGGGCGAAGCCGTGAAGCCGGGCGAGCCGCTTTTCATGCTCGAAGGCGAGAAGGCGACGCAGGAGATCGAGGCGGTCGACGGCGGTGTGTTGCATCTCGCTCCCGACACGCCGGCCGAGGGGCAGACCGTCCTCGTGGGCCGCACAATCGCCAAGCTCTGTGCGGCCGGTGAGACGCCCACGTGGGATGCGGCCACGGCCCCCGTCGCTCCGGCCGCAGTAGCGCTGCCCGCAGCGAACCCGCTGCCCGTCGCAAAAGCTCCCGCCGCTCCGGGCCCGGCTCCGGGCAACGGCAGGCATGCGCCACCGCAATCGATCCCCGCCGCGGCATCGCCGAGCGTCCGCCGCCTGGCGAGGCAGATGGGGATCGATCTGGCGACCGTCGCGTCGCAGCTTCCCGGCGGCCGGCTCTCCGTCGAGGATCTCGCAGCTGGTCGTCATGCCGGCGGGCCGGTAGCCCGTATGGCTCCCCCATCGCCTTCGGCGGGCATTTCGTCTCTGCCCGCCGGCAGTGTCCGCAGTTCCCCACGGGCCCGCCGCGCCGCGCAGGAGCGCGGCCTCGACATCGCCGCGATTCGTGGCAGCGGCGCTGGCGGACGCGTCCGGGAGCGCGACGTGCTCACCGCGGCGGCCACGGGTACCGTGCCCCGCAGCAGTGCGCCCGTCGCTGCACCGCCCGGAGCGACTGCGGTGGCGATCACGCAGATCCGCCGCACGATCGCCCGGCAAATGGTGCGGAGCCGGCAGGAGACGGTGAGCGTCACGCTCACGGCCTGGGCCGACGCGACGGCGCTGCTCGCGGCCCGCGCCGCCCTCAAGGCGGCCGCAGGCCCGGAGGCTCCCACGCTCAACGACATGCTGCTCAAGGCCCTGGCCGACACGCTTCTCGTCCATCCGCTGCTCGCGGCCCGCTGGGAGGAGACGCACCTGGCGTTGCCCGGCGACCGGATCGACATCGGCCTGGCGGTCGACGCGCCGGGGGGCCTCGTCGTGCCGGTGGTCCGCGACGTGGCGGCCTCGCCGCTGGCCGAGGTGACCAGGCAGACGCGGTGGCTCGTCGAACGGGCGCGATCGGGCCGGCTCACGGCCGCCGACATGCAAGGGGGTGTGTTCACGCTCACGAGCCTCGGCTCGTATGGGATCGAGTTCTTCACGCCCGTGATCAACTATCCCGAGGCGGCGATCCTCGGCGTGGGAGCGATCCGGATGCAGCCCGTGCCGCCCCCTGGCGGCCAGGAAGGCTTCATCCTGCAGCGGCAACTGCCGCTCTCGCTCACGTTCGACCACCGCATCGTCGACGGCGGCCCTGCGGCCCGGTTCCTCGGCGACCTCGCCGCGAGGATCGCCGCCGGCGACGCTACTTCGCCTTCGGCATCAGCTTGATCCAGCCGGCCACGTGGCGGCGGCCCTCGTCGGTCGCCTTCTTCGCATCGCCAGACCGGATCACCTCGAGCAGCGCCCGGTGCGTATCGACCGTGTCCTGACGGGTGCGGTGCGTGACCGCTTGCCGCCGCAACTGCATCTGCGTCAGCCAGAGCGTGAACTGGTCGCGAAGCATGGTCCAGCAGGCGAGGAGCCGCCGGTTGCCGGCGGCATGAACGATCCGGTCGTGAAACTCCGCGTCGAGCCGCGAGACGTCGGCGAGTGTCTTGGCCTGCTTCGTGGCGGTGATGTTCGCCTCCATCGCCGCGAAGTCCTTCTCCTTGCCACGCTCGGCGGCCAATCCCGCCGCCATCGGGTCGATCATCAGCCTCACGGCATAGATCTCCTCGATGTCCTGCGGGGTGAGCGCCGGAATCCGCGTGTGCCCCGTGGGATCGAATTCGACGAGCCCACGCATCTCCAGTTCCACGAGTGCCTCGCGGATCGGCGCGCGGCTCACGCCGAGCATCTCCGACAGCGTTGGCTCCGAGATCCTCGATCCCGGCTCGAACTCGCCGGCTTTGATCGCTTGTGAAAGCCGGGAAAGCACCGTCTTCGACAACCGGGAACGATCGCCGCGGTTCGGCGTTATCGACGATTGACTCTTCGGCACGGGAGCCTGTGGGGCGAGGAAGGGGGAGGAACGAACGATTCGGAAGGAATACCGCGGCACCCCGACACCGTCGACGTCACGGGGGCGTCGACCGGGAAAACGCGGCGAATGTCGCCGCTCACCCGGCCGCTTCCTCCTCCACGGGGTTGGTGAGCCGGCCGATCCCCTCGATCTCGATCGTCACGCTGTCACCGGCCTTGAGGAACACCGGCGGCTTGCGGGCGAAGCCCACGCCGTGTGGCGTGCCGGTGAGGATCACCGTGCCCGCTTCGAGGATCATGCTCGCCGAGAGGAATTCGATCAGCGTCGGCACGTCGAAGATCATGTCGCCCGTGTTCCAGTCTTGGAGCGTCTGGCCGTTCAGGATCGTCTTGATCGCGAGCCGGTTGGGGTCGGTGATCTCGTCGGTAGTGACGAGCGCGGGCCCGAGCGGGCAAAAGGTGGCGAACGTCTTCCCACGGCACCACTGCCCGCCCCCGCCGTTCCGCTGCCAGTCACGGGCGGAGACATCGTTGGCGCAGGTGTAGCCAAGCACGTGCTTCAGGGCGTCGGCCCGGCCGACATTGTGGCAGCGTTTTCCGATCACGACGGCCAGTTCGCATTCGTAGTCGACCTCGTCGCTCCGCAGCTTCCGCGGCAGCATGATCGGATCGCCTGGGTTCTGGAGCGTGCCCGCATTCTTCATGAAAAGCACGGGGTGCGCCGGTGGCTCGGCACCGCTCTCGGCGGCGTGCTGTTTGTAGTTGAGGCCAACGCAGAGGATGTCGCGGGGCAGAAGCGGCGCGAGCAGCTTGTCGACCGTCGCGGGCGCTCCCGTATCACGGAGGCCTGCGAAGAGATCCCCCTCGAGGAGCGTCGTGCGGCCGTCGTCGTGGAGCCGGCCGAGGTGCTCGCGACCGGCGGAAAGAAAGCGCTGGATCTTCATCGGTCTCTTCCGGTGTTTGTCCTGAGAAACGGAGAGTGTATCGGCGGTCGGCATTGCTGTCGACAGTCGTTGACGATGAAGCGAGCGGCGTGTCCCCGCAGATGCGGCCCTCGGAATCCGGAAACCCCGGCGATCAACGCAGCTGCGCCAGCATGCTCCGCGCGGCACCGCCGAGCAGCATCATGTCGACGCCGCACGCGATCAGCGTGAAGCCCCGGCCCATCCAACCGCTGACCGAGTCCGGCGCGACGCCGAAGATTCCGAGCGGCAGGCCGCGGGCCTGCACCGCGTCGCGCACGTGCGAGATCGCCTGCACCACATCGGGATCGGCCACCTTTCCCGGCGTGCCCATGCTCAGCGAGAGATCGAACGGCCCCACGAAGATCGCGTCGACCCCTGGCGTGGCGGCGATTTCATCGATGTTGGCGACGGCGTCGAGGTGCTCGGTCTGGAGAATCACGGCCGTCTCTTCGTTGGCCCGGGCGACATAGTCGGCGATCGAGTAGCCGTAGCCCAGTGCCCGTGCGGTGCCAACGCCACGGACACCCAGCGGCGGATACTTGGCCCGCGCGACGGTGTGTGGTTGCCCAGAGCACCATGCGGACGAACGCGACTGTAATCGTCCCCCCAAGCTTCTGTCACGGCCTGTGCTTCATCGAGCGAAAAGAACCAATGCTGGTTCAAGCACTCGACACGAAGTCGACTATTGAACGACTCGATGAACGCATTATCCGTGGGCTTTCCTGGCCTGCTGAAGTCGAGCTTCACGCCGTTGAAGTACGCCCACAGATCCAAGCTCCTCGAGATGACTCTCACGGCTCTGGTTATCGACTAACGTCAGCAGCCGGAATCGCTGTCCGCCCACCAGCTGATCGGACACGAAGTCCATGCTCCAACTGTCATTCGTTTTGCCCGGTCGGCGGCCGCGCTTCGCGGACCTGGACGGCCTTTCGCCGACGTGGCTTTCGCCGCCTGATTCCCAGGCCTTCTTCGCAATACAGCCGATACACGAGCTGCTCGTTCACGAGCCATCCTTCACGACGCAGGAGCACCCAGAGCCGTGGATATCCGAGTTGCACCCGACTGGCCGCCAGGTCTCGAAGTCGCACACGAAGCTCGGCCCGCGGATTACGCCTGCTCCGGTAACGGCTGGTCGTTCGGGAAAACCCGAGCACTCGACAGGCTCGACGTTCGGCAACTTGTTACGCCGCCCGCATCTCCCGCACCAGAACACGCTGCACAGCGGGCCTCAAAGTTTGGTCCTTCGGGGAACTTTGTGGGCGTGGGGTTGCCCATGCAGTGCGCCCGTGGGGTCGGGGGCGAAATGGTGCCGGATTGGTTCGCCGGCGGTGACATGCTCGCCGCCGGGGGATTTTGCTCCAGGATGCTCGGGTGGCCGACTGGGGAATTGCTCGTGAGTCGCAAAGATTCCCCGGCGTCTGCGCGTGCCCCCGACCGGCTCCTCACGATCAAGAATCGGTTCGATCATCCGTGCAGCTTGCCTCCCGTCAGGAAGCCCCGAGCGCGAGCGCAGGGCATGCGGGTAGCACTCTGCCCCGCTTCACACCGCTGCGAGAGCGATTTCAACGTATGTGGTACGTGGATCGCCGCTCCACCAAAGATGGATGCGATCCTAGCCACCGAAGTGCCCGACTCAGCCTGCCGTAGTGCAGCCGTCGGGGCCGGTTGTGCGTCCCCGATTCGCACTCTCCCCGACACCGTTCCCAGAGGAATTCTCATGGCCACCGCCGTCGCCCACCGGAAGCCGGCGCTTCCCCCGATCCGTCAGACGCAGCTGTTCATCGATGGGCAGTGGGTGCCCGCGAGGAGCGGCCAGACGTTCGCCACGGTCAATCCTGGCACGGAGGAAGTGATCGCACAGGTCGCCGAGGGCGACGCCGCCGAGGTGGACGCGGCCGTGCGGGCGGCCCGCGCGGCCTTCGACGACGGGCCGTGGCCCCGGATAGACGCCCGCGGGCGGGGCCGGATCATGCTCCGGCTCGCGGATCTCATCGAGGCCGAGATCGACGATCTCGGCGAACGCGGGCTCGACCCCTACCTGGAAACGAAGACGGTCACCGTGAGCTTGTCGTGACATCCGGCCGGTTGGACCGCGAGGCCGGGCCACGCAGCCGTTGCCGATGGGCGGGCACCCCATTACGATTTCCGAATTCGTCAACAGCGTGCGTCTTTTTTTCCTCGCCCGGAGGCTCCGGTTCCATGAAATCGCTGCACCGTTCCGTGCTTGCGTGCCTGGTCGCCATCGCCTCGGCTCTCGCCTGCGGCGAGGAGGGTGCCCCGCCCGACCTGCTCCCCACGCTCGGCTCGATCGAGCGCCGCGACCCGCGGTTCGACGCGCTCGTGCCCCGCGACTCCGTGATCGAGGTGCTGGCGAGCGGGTTTGTCTGGGCCGAAGGACCGGTGTGGCTCAAGGGCGAGCAGGCCGTGCTCTTCAGCGACATCCCGCGGAATCGCGTGATGCGGTTCAAGGACGGCGAGGGCTTGAGCGTATTCCTCGAGCCGGCCGGGTTCACCGGCTCTACCGCCTACGGTAGCGAACGTGGCAGCAACGGCCTCTCGCTCGACCGGCAGGGTCACCTGATCTCCTGCGAACACGGTGACCGGCGGGTGAGCCGACTCACGCCGGGCGGCGGGAAGCGGACGGTGGCCGACAACTACCGTGGCAAGCGATTCAACAGCCCCAACGACTGCACGGTGCACTCCTCGGGGGCGATCTACTTCACCGACCCGCCCTACGGACTTCCCAAGGGCTGGGACGACGAACGCCGGGAGCTCGACTTCTGCGGCGTCTACCGGGTGCCGCCCGATGGCACGGTGACGCTCGTCTGCGACACGATGACGCGGCCCAACGGCATCTGCCTCTCCCCCGACGAGAAACGCCTCTACGTCGCCCAGTCGGATCCTCAGGCACCGCTCTGGAAGGTATTCAACCTCAAGCCCGACGGCATGCTCGACGAGGGGCGGACGTTTTTCGACGGCACGACGCTCTTCAAAGCGCGGAAGAAGGGCCTCCCCGACGGGCTGAAGGTCGATCTGGCGGGCAACGTGTTCGCGACCGGCCCGGGTGGCGTGCTGGTGTTCGCTCCCGACGGCACGCACCTGGGAACGTTTCTGACCGGGCAGGCGACGGCCAACTGTGCATTCGGCGGCGACGGCCGCACGCTCTACATGACGGCCGACTCCCACCTCTGCCGGGCGAAGCTCACGACCCGCGGCCCGCTGCCGGGCCCCTGACGAACCGCGTCCACCTCACTGGAAGATCTCCTGAGCGTGCCTCCCGAGAAGGTGCACACCGATCGGCTCTCCGCAGGCATTTTCGAGTTCATGAGCGGCTGGGGAGGCTGGTGCGGCGTTCCCCGGCACCCAATCAGCGGCTAGACCGGGCAGACTGGAATCAGGCCTGCGCCGAGGCGAGAAGACCGCCACCCCAGGGGGCCGGGTCGCGTTTCGGGGAACCGCCTCCGGCCGCGGTCAGACGAGGCCCGGAAGCCGCTCCGTCGAGTCGCCGAAGCTCTCGAGTTCGAGGCCGGCCCAGTCCATGACGTTGAGGAACAGGCTGCACATCCGCCGGTTGGACGCCTCGAGATAGTCGAGCGAGCGGCCGCCGCGAAGTTTTCCGCCGGCGCCGCCGAGGAGCAGCACCGGCAGCTGCTTCGCGTCGTGGTTGCCGTGAAGCATGCTCGAGCAGTGCATGATCGCGGTGTTGTCGAGGAGCGTGCGTTCGCCCTCCTTCACCTCCGCCATCTTTTCGCAGAGATACGCGAGCTGCGACGTGAAGAACTGGTTGAGCGCGATCAACGTCTCGGGCTGCGTGTGGGCGAGATAGTGGTGGTTGTCGCGGATCCCGAGGTGGTTGTGCACGATCGTCGAGGCGTCGTTGCAATACTTCATGGTCGCGATCCGCGTGGAGTCGGTGCGGAAGGCGAGCAGGAGGATGTCGTTCATGAGCCGCCAGTACTCCGGCAATTCCGGCGGGATGCCGTCGGCCGGCCGGTCGCGATCGGGGGCGGCGAGCGACGGCTTCCAATCGCCGGCGGCCTGCTCCTTGTCGGCCCGCTTGATGCGGCCCTCGATCTCGTGGACGCTGCCGAGATACTCCTCGAACCGCTGCCGGTCCGAAGTGGAAAGGCGGTGCTTCAGCGAGCGGGCGTCTTCGAGCACGGCATCGACCACGCGGCGATCCTCGCGGCCGCGGTCGGTGCGGAACAACTGGTCGAAGGCGAGCGCCGGCCGCGTCTCCGTCCAGGTCGGCGACACGGCCGAACTCCACGAGATGTGCGAGCCGTAGAGCAGCGGATGCCCGTCCTGCAGGCCGGGCACCGTGTCTTCGCAGCCGAGCACGAGCGATGGGATCTTCGTGCGGTCGCCGATCCGCCGGGCCATCACCTGGTCGAAGCTCACGCCCGTGCGCACCTCCTTCTTCTCCATCGGAGCGCCGCTCAAGATGTTGCCGGTCTGCATGCAGTGGATGACGCCGTTATTGGCCTTCTCGTTCCACAGGCCACGGAGGAACACCATCTGCTCCCGCCAGGGCGCGAGGGGCTCGAGGCAGGGGCCGAGCTCCATGGCCTTGCCCTCTCCCTTTGCCCACCAGTGCTGCGAGTGGAAGCCCATGCCGGTGAACGTGACGAGCGTGCGGGTGGGTGCCTGATCGGCGGCAGTCGCGGCGGCGGCCACGGCCCGCGGCAGCGACTCGAGCCAGGGCAGCGCCATCGACACTCCGAGTCCGCGGAGCAGCGTGCGGCGCGAGCATGCAGGGACGGTTGCTGTGGCCATGGGTAATCCTTTCGGATGGGAAGCCGTCTCGGGTGAGAGCCTTGGTCAGGGGGAGGCCGCGGCCACCGTGGCCGTCGGCCGGATGCAGCGAAATTGCTCGCTCTGCACGATCACGAGCAGGGCGTCGGACCAGCGGCCGCCGGCGGCCATGGTCTTGGTCAGGGTGTCCACGAGCCCGCGGTCGGAGGGGAGCACAGCCCGGCCGAGCGCGTAGCCAGTGAGCTTGCGGGCGAGCGCCCGCAGGAGGTCATCGCGGCGCGGGCCGGCGATGTAGCTCTTGAGGCCTCCGGCGGCATCGTCGAGCACGGTGCCGTCGCGGAGCGTGGCCAGCGTTTCGCCCGGCTTCAGGTCGGCGGCCGGCCGCAGCCGGCCGAGGGCGTCGAACCGTTCGAGGGAGATGCCGTAGGGATCGATGCGGCTGTGGCAGCCCGAACAGCGGGCGTCCTTCGTGTGAAACTCCGTGATCTCGCGCACGGAGAGCCCGTCGGGGGGCGTCTCGGGCAAGGGGGGCACGTCGGCCGGCGGATTGGGCAATCGCTCCCCGAGCATCTGGGCCACCCACGCCCCGCGCTTGATGGGGCTCGTGCGGGCGGCCGCCGACTGCTTCGCGAGCACGGCGCCGAAGCCGAGCAGCCCGCCGCGGCCTTGGGCGGCCACCTTTTCCACGCGTCGCCACTCGGGTCCGTTCACGCCGGGGATGCCATAGTGCTTGGCGAGCACGTCGTTGACGACCACCGCGTCAGCTGTGATGAGATCGATCACTGGCCGGTCGTTCGCGAGCAGGTCTTGGAAAAACCGCACCGGCTCCTCGGCCAGGCTGTCCCGCACGGCCGGCGTGAACTCCGGGAAGTCCTTCATGCTGCGGCCGTGGTTGGCCACGAAGTCGCGGACTCCCAGCCACCGGGCGCCAAACTCCTCGGCCATGCCGCGGGCCCGGGCGTCCTTGAGCAGCCGGCGGAGCTGCTCCTCCATCACGGCGGGCTCGTGGAGCCGCGGGGCCGCCGCCATGAGCGGCTCATCGGGGATCGAATCCCAGAGCAGAAAACTCAACCGCGCGGCCAGTTCCACGCCCGTCACAGGCTGCCAGCTCGGCCCGCGGCCCGGCTCCTCGACGCGGTACAGAAACCACGGCGACGAGAGCACGCGGGCCAGCGCCGCGCGGAAAGCCGGATCGTGCTCAACGTTTTCGGCACGGTCGGCCTTGTAGCCGGCGAGGATCGCCTCGCGCTCCTCCGCGGCCAGCGGCCGACGCCAGGCCCGGGCGGCGAAGGCCGCGAGCTGCTCCAAATGGGCGGGCTCGGCCAGCGCCCGGGCGGCGCGGAAGGCCCGCTCGTCGCGGTCTACCTGATCGCCCATTGTCTGGATGTGGAAAAACACCATCCCCGCGCTCGGTTCATAGCGGTAGTAGTGTATCAAATCCGCGAACATACGCCGATGCGCGACCGCGTCTTCGCTCACGAAATGCAGCTCGGCCCACAGCCGCTCGAGCTCGGCCCGGCCAGCGTCGTCGAGCAGCAGCCGCCGCAACGGCTCGTCAATGCGACGGAACATGAACAAACTCCCCTGCGCGTCGCGCGGGATGATCGGCTCGAACAGAACAGCCGGCGGGAAGAGCCCGCGAAACTCCGCGGCCGGCCGGGCCCGCTCGGCGGCCACGCGCGGATGCGCAATCTGCGCCACCCGCGTCTCCGGCTCGTCGATCACGAGCGGGTCGCCGCTCTTCCACGTGCTGGGCACGGGCGAGCTGCCCGGGTTATTCACGAGCAATGCCTGCACCGTCGCCGATTCCGGGCTGCTCTCGTCGAGCCACACGTCGGCGCGGAGAAATCGCGGCAGTGCGAGTTCGTCGAGGAGCGGCTTCGGCAGTTTCCTCAAGTCGACGACCACTTCTGAGGGAGCCTGCGTGACGAGGGCCGTCGGTGGCACGGGCCGCCCCTGGGGATGGACGCCGAACCGCAGGCCCGAGGCCTCGATGGCCGCCCGCAATTCCGGCTGCTCGGCCAGCACGATCGGCGGGCCATCGCCCCCTTCCAGCCGCAGCCGATCCCAGATCACGAACGTGCCGGGTTGCGCGGGCGCGACCTCCCGCGCGACCAGACGAAACACCGGCTCCCGGGCAGGGCCCTCAACCTGTTCGCGGGCGACCACGCGGAGCGTATCCTCCAACCAGGGAAAACCGTTGCCGACTGCCAACACGTTGTGTTTGCCGTAGTTGTCCCGGAACAATTTTTCCTGCAGCTTCTTGATGGCCTGCATGACCGGCTTGGGGTCGGTGGTGGCCGTGCGCCACTTCTCCCGCACGAGGCCGATCGTGGCCGGCGGCGGGCCGGCGCTCGGGAGGTCGGCGGGGTTGATCAGCAGATCGACGAGCGCCTGCCCCATGTCAGGTTCCGCGACGTGCGCCACCTCGAACGCCACCCCGTCACTCGAGCCGGGGTGGGCATCCGCGACACGGCCGGCGACCACCACCTCGGCATCGATCGGGCTCGTCCAGGCAACCGCCACGGGGCGATTATTTCCCGGATGCACGAAGAACGATCGCGCGGGCAGTTGCACGTGAGCCTGCACGGGCTCGGCCGCGGAGTTCACGAACACCGAGGGCTCGGAGCCGAGGCTCCACGACTTCACCTCAGACTTCCCCGCGTTGGCATCGCGCTTGTCGGAGAGGTACGCCGCACCCTTCGTCGTTTCCAGGAAGCTCCAGCGGGCGTCGTGCTTGTCCTGCCAGGGGTTGCCCTTGAGGAGATCGGAGACCAGATCGGCCACGCTCCATGTCCGCTGTTCGCCGGCCGTCTCGCGGATCGTCCATTCGACGAGCGTACTGTCGGCCCCGTGACTTTTGTTCGGGAGCACCGTGAGCAGAAGCAGTTCACCGCGGCGCACCGAGAGCGTCTGCTCGAAGGGAACCGAGCCGCCTTCGTCGACCTTCGACTCCGCGAGCACCCGCTTCGCCTTTGCCCAGCCCCCGTCGATCTTCTGTTTGCCGGCCTGCAGGGTCGCCTGCCGCCGTTGCTTCTCGGCTTCCAGCTGCGTCACTCGCTCCAGCCACTGCACCGCCCGGGGGACGTCCTCAGACGCCGATGCCGACGTGCCGGAGAGCCCCGTCCAGACCGCGGTCAGATACGTCGCATTGAGTTTCTCCTCGGCTGCCACGGCGGCGAGCGCGGCTGGCCCGCCGCTCGCGAGCCTGTCGCGGTGGCGGAGCGTGGCCGCCAGATGCGGCTCAAGCGGCGGCGCACCACCGGGGCCGGAATACCGCGAATGGAAAGCCCGGAGCGCCTTCTCCGCCTCGGCCGTCCACTCCGGCCGGTCCGGCGAGGACGAGAAGCGAAAACCGGTCGGCAGGAGCACCGCCCGCGCGGCCACATCGCGGGCAGCCTGGAGGTAGCGCTCCACGAGCACGGGCGTCACGGGCATCGCCTCGCCGACGTTCGCGAAGCCTTCGCCGCCGACCGCGTCGGGGGGGAACTCGCGGGCCTGCGTCGGCCGCATGTCGATGCCGGTGAGATCCCGCACGGCGTGGTCGTACTCCACGTTGCTCAGTCGCCGCAGCGTGACCGGCCCCGGGTCGCCGGCCCGCGCGGCGGCCTCCGCATCGAGCGCGGCGGTGAACCAGCCGAGCAGTTGCTCCCGCTCGGCCTCGCTCGGCTGCGGGGCCTCCCGCGGCGGCATGTCGCCAATCTGCAGCCGCTCGATCACATGCTCGAGCACCGCGGGCCGGGCGACAATCGCCTCGGAGGTGGCGAAGCCGGCAAGGTTCAAGTCGTTGTCCTCTGGCTCGGTCCCGTGGCACTCGCCGCAGGTCTTCACCATGAGCGGGTGGATCTGCCCGGTATACGCCTGCGCGAGATCCCCCTCGGCCCCGGCACTGACCGTGACCGCGAGGCACGCCGGCAGGGCGAGCGAAAGCCACCACGTTCTCATCTTGAATCTCCGCAATCCGCAGAATGAACGCTCGGGCAGCCCGCAACCTCGGCCGCTTCCCTATTTTGGTACTTTATAGCACCCAATCGATTCATTGTCGACAGAATTCGCACCCCCCCGCAGAAAAAAGCCGTCCGGACCTTTTTGCCGGTCGTCGCGGGCGACCCGGCCGCAGGCCGGAGTTTTCCGGACAGAGAAGCGTCCCGACACTTTTTTGTGGTGCCGTCTGTCGACAGACGTTGATCAGGAGCTTCCGTGGCGGATCGACCGTGAGCTGCAGCTGCTCAATCGAGGACGTGGCGGAGCGGCTGGCCGTGTCGCGGACCACGCTCGTGCGACGATTGCAGGTGCGCGAGCATGCTCCGCGCCGCACCGCCGAGCAGCATGATGTCGACGCCGCACGCGATCAGCGTGAAGCCCCGGCCCATCCAGCCGCTGACCGATTCCGGCGCGACACCGAAGATTCCCAGCGGCAGGCCGCGGCCCTGCACAGCGTCGCGCACGAGCGTGATCGCCTGCACCACATCGGGATCGGCCACCTGCCCTGGCTTGCCCATGCTCAGCGAAAGATCGAACGGTCCCACGAAGATCGCGTCGACCCCAGGAGTGGCGGCGATTTCCTCGATGTTGGCGACGGCGTCCCGGTGCTCGGCCTGGAGAATCACGGCCGTCTCTTCGTTGGCCCGACCGACGTAGTCGGCGATCGAATACCCGTAGCCCAGAGCCCGCGCGGTGCCAACGCCACGGACACCCAGCGGCGGATACTTGGCCCGCGCGACGATGGCGCGGGCCTGAGCGGCCGTGTTTACCAGCGGCGCGAGGATCCCGGCCGCGCCACCGTCGAGCGCCTGCTTGATCCAGAATTCGTCATGCGCCGGCACGCGAACCACGCACGGCGTGCGGCGGGCGGCGATCATCAGCCGCTGCAGGTGGCCGGGCGAGAGCGGCGCGTGTTCTCCATCAAGGAACAGCCAGTCGAAGCCGACCTCATCGAGCACTTCGACCACCTCCGGTGAATTGATCGTAACGATCGGCCCCACGAGCGTGTCGCCGCGCCGCAGGCGGGTGCGGAAGCAGTCTGTCATGATCGCCCCCTGGATGAATTTCCGGATGCGGATTCCCCTGACGCAAATCTGGCCTGGACCGCACACTCCTCGGAGAGTGAAGCCGACCGCTCAGTTCGCACCAAATGCCGAGGGAGATCCTCGATCCGATCGCAGCCGATCTGGTCGAGCACCTGCCTGAGCTGTGTCTTGAGGATCGCAATCGTGTGCTCACCGCCAGCCCTTCCCAGAGCGGCCACGCCATACATGAACCCGCGGCCCAGAAACACGAACTCCGCACCGCTGGCAAGCACCCTCGCGATGTCGGGGCCGGAACGGATTCCGCTGTCGAACAGGATCTTGATCTGTCCGGCAAACCGTCGCACGATTGGCACGAGGGAATGGATCGCCGACTGACCCGCGTCGAGCTGGCGGCCTCCGTGGTTTGAAACAATGATGCCATCGAGCCCGAGCTTTACGGCCACGTCGGCATCCTCCTCCGTGGCCACCCCCTTGAGCACCAGCTTTCCTTTCCAGCGATCCCGGATGGTGGCGAGCATCTCTGGTGTGAGCTTGCCGGAAAATGTTTTGTTCATGAACAGGCCCAGCTGCTTCATGTCGAGGCCCGCGGGCATGTATTTTTTCAGCGTGGCGAACGTGGGCTGGCCATACCGCAGCGTCTCTAGCGCCCACGTGGGACTGCCCGCCATCTCCAGCACCGTGCGAACGTTGAGCGCGGGCGGAACCGCCAGCCCGTTGCGGATGTCGTGGTAGCGGAAGCCAAACGTGGGGACGTCGGCCAGGATCACCAAGACCCGACACCCGGCCGCCGCGGCGCGATCGAGAATGTCGTTCCGCATGGCCGGGTCGACGGGGTTGTAGAGCTGAAACCAGAACTCGCCCGCGGTGACCTCGCCGATGTGTTCGATGCTCGCCGTGCTGCAGGTGCTGAGGATGAACGGCAGGTTCTCTGCCACGGCCGACCGGGCGAGAACCTCCGCAGCGCCCGGCCAGATCAGCCCCTGCAGACCGATCGGCGCCACGCCAAACGGAGCGTCGTACGAGCGGCCGAAAAGTTCGGTTCCGAGCGACGATTCGCCCTTCTCCCGCAGGTACACCGGCCGCAGTTCGACGTCGCGGATCTGGTCCGTGTTTTTCCGCAGATTGATGTGCTCGTTGCAACCACCGTCGAGGAATTCGAAGATGAACCGGGGCACGCGTCGCCGGGCGCGGGCCCGCAGGTCGTCAATCGATGGGAAACGGGAATCGTAGGGAGTGTTCAATCCATCCCTCGCACGTACTGGGATCACCGGACCCAGATTCTACACGTCGCTCAAGGGCTCGCTGGCGTCGCCGAAGGTTTTTTCGCGCACGCCCATCTTCTCCATGAGCGAGAGATAGCCCAAGTTACGCACTTGGAAGCATTAAGCCCGGGAGTTATCCCGGTTTGAGGGTGATAAAGCAACATCTCTTCTGTAAATCGCGGTTTGATTGGGCTGGTCACGTGGCTTCCATGTTCAAGTAGGCCCTTTCGGTCTCCCATTCGTCGCTGATCTCGCTGAGGACGGCTGAGGCGAGCCTC
>Ga0194051_1000351_pt1 | contig 26845 bp, 31 predicted proteins | sample SepL2320m_MetaG_FD_161275 | JGI IMG/M metagenome (GOLD analysis project Ga0194051, IMG submission 161275) | Anoxic zone freshwater microbial communities from boreal shield lake in IISD Experimental Lakes Area, Ontario, Canada - Sep2016-L239-20m | ecosystem: Environmental > Aquatic > Freshwater >... | reverse complement strand
CTCCTTTTCTACTAAATATAGTTATGGTTCTAGGATTTGAACTCGGTCATTTATAGCGACACTACCGCTCTCATACGCTCGACGCATATCAGCAATTGTCCGGAAGATCTTTTTAGGTCGTTCGCTAGTAGCTTTAGTCGCATGAAATAAACCTCCGATGTACTCATTGGCTGGAGCATGCATTACCGACTTAAGATTTGAAAGGCTAAAAAGATTTTTACTTGGAAGAAGTGTGTCTAACGCCTCTTGCCGAGCCTTTTCAGTGCTTGGCACGTGATAGTTCATTGCATCGCCGTCAAAGTCTGCATTAAAACCCTTAACGATCAAAGGGCTAACTTGGAGGGTACTGCCTTTGGTAAGTCTAGGGCGCATAGCCATGATACCGAACTTGTGAAGAACAGGCGCTCTGCTAATGTAAACTGGACGGTGATCCATCTCTTCCATAAGAATTTCGCGTGCCAACTTAGACTTGTTTACGATCTGCTCACGAGCAGCACGAAAAGACATACCTTGGCGAACCAGCCGCCGAGTTATGAACTTGTCATAAGCTTTAAACGCCTGCTCTTCAGGCAAACCCACTGAATCCATATCGAGATCAGGATTGGGAGTAATTACGGCTCGCCCGACGTTGTCTACGGTGGTTGAGATTAATTTTCTTTGCAGGGTTCCAAACTTAGGATTTGATCCAAATACGGATTTTAAAACCCCTTGGATTTTTTTATCCCGGCTTTTCTGGCTGATCGGATCGCCAAGTCCCGTGACGGCTTTGAAAGCGTTGTATGTTGCCAATCTTTCAGGGCCAGAAGCAGCTTCACCAAGCTCAGTCTGAATATCCTTAAGATTTGAATTCGCTTCAAACATTTCTTTGTATAGATAATTGGCGTCATTAACCAGCGGCATGTCATTAGACATCACACTTACTGGTCGAAACTGCGGTGGCAAAACTGGCACTTTTGAAAGTACGTAATCACCTAAGTTTAAACCAAGTTTCTTTGCGCTTTTGAGATAACCTAATTTTCGGACTGCCGCATCTCGCTCCGAGGCGCGACCAGCAACCATAATGTTCCGAGTCTTCTCAATCTCTTTATCCAGATTCATGCCCTCAAGAGCTTTCTTGATTGCCCGAGGACCAGTACCACTATTAGCTAAATTTTCAGTGCCTGAGATAATTCCCTGAAATTGCTTGCCAGTTAATCCAAGTATCTTACGGATCGGGTCTTCCATGACCGGGTTTGGCAATGGTTCGTGCAACCGGATAAAACTCCAACGATTACCACCATGTCCGCCAGTATTAACCCGGTCAAACAAACCACCAGGAATCTCTTTTAGCTCGTTATTCCAATCAACACCCGCAGAACTGGTAATCTCCCGATCCGAAGCCAACTCATCAATATCCTTATCAGTCATGGCCATGATGTTTGTCTGCGAGCCTTTCTTGACAACATTCACACCTGCGGATCGAAGTTGGGCTACAAACTTTTGATAAACGTGAGGAACCTTGGTTACGCTGGGGTTGTATCCCGACATAAATTGCAACCAATACTCGTCATTCTTTTGACCTCGTACCGTATTAATATCTTGCAAAGTAGAAGTTGCCCCATGGGATAGCAATGCGTTCGTCTCCAGCATACCAATCCGCTTTGAGCCACCAGCTCCACCCTTGGCCGGGGTGTCTTCCATGGTATATGAGCCACCACTGCGCCCTTGAGCCTTGCTCTCGGCAGTGTGGTGCAACTTCATAAAAAATCGATTCCCAGTTGCGATATCTTTGATCTTTTGGCCCTTAGACGGGTCAATAACGTCATCAAGATCAGACAAGCCTTCTTTACTAAGCTCTTGGGCCACCCACTCAACCATATCTTTAGAACTGTCGAAATCACTGACCTTAATTGGCTTGCCTCGCTTGGCCGCAATTTTCCCCAAGAAAAGTTCAGACATTTGAGCAGGGTTGGTTCGAGAAATTACGCCGAGCGGATTGAGTAGCACTTCAAAGGGCTGACCATTAGCGCCATGCGGCATCTCGTGGTCTGGGATAACGTCAGCAATGACGCCCTTGTCGCCGTAACGTCCAGACAATTTGTCACCGATTTGGGTGGCACTGGATGCTTTAACAACGACAACCGGCCCTGTCTTGCCTGAGACCACATCGGTAACGATTCCAGAGTCATGATGATTCCAAATAACTGTTGCATCGTTAAACCCCGTTTGAGCTTGTTTATGGATTTTGTTATGCGCCAGCTCCCGCTGGGTCGCTCCCAAAATTAGCGGTTCACCGTAATGCACCTCCATTCCAGGCATAATGAGCCCTTGGTCATCCATCTTAGACAGAATTTTCTTGTCGAACTTACCGGGGAAAAGTTGAATAAAGTTTTTTTTGCCAAGTTTGGTTTTGTCATCAATCTTTAGCTCATGTTGATACATGTGCTCTGACGACATTTTCTTGGCAAAACTCTCAGAAATAACTACGGCATCCTCAAAGTTTTTACCTTGCCACGACAAATAAGCAGTACGGGCATTCCGCCCCAATGCTGTCGTACCGGAAGGGTCAGTGAAATTAGAGTGAGCCAATAACTGGTTAGGACTAATCTTGTCTCCAGGTTGGACCGCGCTAGTCTGGTTAATAAAAGTTTTTCGATTAAAAGGAAAATTCTGATACAGATCATGTGTCTGCTCAGAACCGTCATCATGGCGAACTTTTATTTCATCGGGAGTAACAGAAGTTATAACTCCGCCTTTAGGTGACCTTAACGCACCCATTGTTTTAGAGTACCGCTCCTCAAAACTTTCATTATCGTCCGTGCCTGGAACTGCAGACTGCACTAATGGAGCTTCGGCACCAATAATTGGGAGAGCTTGAGTCGTCATGCGACTAGCCATGACCAAGCGTTGACCTTTTACTTGGCTTTTCATCGGGATAATGTTGGAAAGCGGATGGAATGCGTCTTCCATAGACGGAAGTTCCAACTCAATAGACCCTTTAGGCACATACAGCATCTTCCCATTCCGCATAGCAACCACTCTAGAGCTATCGGTCATTTGGCTGGCAGGAAAACCGATTGTCAGGTCCGCGACCTGTTGTGGTGTCTTGTGCACCAGCTCCCCAGTTTTTATGTCTCGAAACTGAGAATAAAGCTTACCGTCACTACCTTTCTTTGCCCCACGAGCTAAGTAGGACTCGACGCCCACTTTTCCAGATTCAGGTGTGCGCAATGGATCGAGATAACCGAACATGGAAGGTTGAACCGAACGAGTCTCCATGGGTATGGAATTCGTTTCTGTAATGCCACCTTCACCCAAACGGCTAACTCCAGTCATTTTGTCGTAAAGCTCAGCCGGGTTAATTTCCTCGATTGCCTGGCCCAACCCGCTGGTCAAAAGAGTACTTAGCAACTGCTTATCTAACGCACTCGACGGAATACTTTGAAGATTGCCCTTGCCAGACGCTTTCCAAAGAAGCTGGCGGCGAAAACCACCTTTATCCCGGGTAATACGCTCCGAAAACAGGTCTTCGGGACCCACAAATTTTTGATAGTTTAAAGCGTCACGATCATCAGGAGGTTCTTCGTTACGGCTAACTCGCACCAATTTCTTGGTGATATCCAAGATCGTTTCCAAGTTCATGCTGGTGTGAGGTTTTCCTAGCGTCCGGGAAGTAACCTCCGGATCGAGTTGCATCTTGGCAAATTTAGAAATTAGAGTTTGCCGCTGCTCAGACTCATCGCCTTGAAGCTCTTTTGGGTTTAAAAACTTCTGTTTGAGCTTCTTGTACTCAGAAGCGTCGTCAGCATTGTAGTTAGATGCAAATAAGTCTTTGCCCCATGCCTCTTTGAGCTGCTCAGGAGTTGCACCCATTGCCTTTAAAAGCGGTGTAAGCCCAACAGTACCCTGACCAATCCGAATATTGAATTCACCGCGATTAGGGTCAATGAAATAACGGTGGGACACACCTTTACCGGCCATGATGTTCGCATGCGCCTCAATCTCACCATTATTGCGAACCCTAGTATAAACTCCGGGCAAAAGTCGCTGTTGATTTTTAAGAGAATACTCAGTTCCGTTATTGATGAACGTGCCTCTCTCGGTCAAATGCGGAACACTGGCCAGTACAGATCGCTTGCTGTCAATGACTTGCTGCGTAGCGTTGTCCAGAAGCTCCCAAGTCCCGCTAAGCCGTCTACCTCGGCTCAAGCCGTTGAGGAGGGAAACTTTCTGATCCCGTTTACTAATTCGATCTGGGTCAACGTACTCTACTTGAGACAAACGAAGCGTGTGCCGATTGTTTGAGATCGGTTCAAGTTCACGTGTAGCCTTGAGCACACTACTGTAAATACGATTTCGGGCTTTGTCCGTGTCATCAAAGTCACTGTAGTCAACTACAGGAGCTGGCAGTTTTAACAGTGGAGCCGGAGTCATAATCGACGGTGAGTCAATAGGCTCAAGCAAGTTGGGCGTGAGCGGATCCGGCATTAATTGATCTCCGGCTCATCAAGAGACGACGGGGTAGCATAGATAACAGCTGGTTGTTGTTTTGCTTGTCGTCTTGCCCGCTCTTGAACCGCTTTTTGCAGCAACATCCGCTTACTATTTTTTTTCATCACCTTGTTAACAATATGATAGCCTAACGGTGCCATCGCTAAAGTGTAAGCGGCGCCCAACCCCTTTGCGCCACCGTACAAATTTGGAGAAATGGTGTCCAGTATGGACGTAAGAATGCTTTGATCTCCGTCTGCCATTTTTGTATAACCGTCAAACGAAGAGTCTAACGATTCCAGAGCAGCGCTTTTGTAAGACCCGAGAAGCGCATTCTCATAATCGTCCTTGGCTTTGCTAAGCTCTTCTTCCATTTTTTTCTTGCGCTTACGGTTCATCAGCGCATCAACACCTTTCCACCCTCCGTACGCGGCTAGTGGTGCGCCCAAAAGCATACCGGGAGCAAAATAGTCCAATCCCATTGGAATGGTGGCTTTAGAATTGTGCGGATCGCCATTGAAAATATCTAGAAAAGCTGTTTTTTCTGGTTCTGGATAATATACCGGCATATCAACGACACGATTAGGTTTCTGTACCTTCTTGTTGGGCCCGTTCAAAATCTGATCTGACCCGGCATATGCTCTTGTTGCCGCACCTAAACCACCCGCAATCAATATCGCTTTTAGTACCGTGCTACGCGCATCTTGCTGCATCTTATCATTGTAAGCATCAAGAATGCCTGCAGACTGAGGCCCAAGTGACGTGGGAAAATTCGGAAGCAACCCCGCTATGCCCGAGAAGCCCGCAGTTTTTTTAATGTCAGCTAACAATTTTTTAGCGTCAACGTCGTTCATAACACATCCTTGTAAATTACATGCCGGGAGTATATTGCGTAGATTTACCGTCCTCAAGGAAGTACTCTAACCATTCTACATAAATGTGATGGCTCTTGTCGCCCTCATCCCGCCAACGTTCAATAAATACCAGCTGATACCACGAATTAGCAACGCCGTCCATGATTTTCAAATAGTTAGCATTTTGCTCGCTGTCACCCGTATAGAACGTTCCATTTTTTGGGTCTGCAACCCGAACCACGCGCTCCTCATACTCATCAGTACGAAGCAGTGGTGGGCGTTGCCCGCGAAATGGTAACCCGTCTATGTCAGCGCGCTCCCAGTATAACTGACCGCGACCATTACCGTCTTTATTGCTTGTAAATTTTATCAGACTATTTGACATTTAAAACCTTAAACCCGTCTACTTTTGAACGTGCATCATCTTTGTTCACATTATCTTCCCGTAGTACCCACGCGCTATCAACATACGGCTGAGTTGCTCTTGGTTCTCTGCCATACCTTTCCAGCATGCAGAGCTTTTTTGTAGGAAACTAGCGGCAGCTGGGATTGACGTGGGATTAAACCCACCAAAATATTTTTTGCCGTAGTGGGCCAGCATCGGCGCTGCGGATACAGCGGCATAAGTCGGCAACCCGCCAAAGGCCCGCCAGCCGCCCTTAAGCCCAGCCTGGCGCATAGCCCGCATACCGCGCCAACTAGCGTCGAGTTCGCTGGCCATCATTGGGGCTGCGGCGGCTGTACCGCCCAGAGCAAAGTTCTTGGACGTGTTCTCGTCGCTGGACCACAATGCGCCTGCCGTGCCTAGGCCCATAAGATTTTTGCCTGCTACGCCCGATATGCCTAGAGCTTTGCCGCCCCGATAGTGGCCCAACTCGTGCGCAACGACGGCCGGGGAGCGGTATTTGGGATTTGTGATAATTTCCTGCTGCATAAAATCATAGGCGCCGGGCGCTTTATGCAGGCCGCGGCGCTGCCTGTTCATGATCCATTTGGCCACAGGATTTGTTGTGCGGCGAACATTCTCACGCACTTCCTGAATGGGACGCAAAAAACTGCGATTGCCTACTCCCTCGGCGTCCGCCACGGCCAGCATCTTTTTGTATCCCTCAAGATCGCGCGTCTTAAACAAGCTGGGCATAACCATTTTGTTGTAGGCTATGTTGGCCAACGCAGCGGGCGCCGTGACAAGTGATCCGCCCATGAGTCCCCATCTGGAATCCACTGAGCTGTTTTCGTTCTTGTTGTTCAAAAGGCCGCCAACGACCTCACGGATGCTGGAGGTCTTTAAGCTATCCGGCGAGTTCTTGAACCCTCCAAACTGAGCACTGTTTGCCTTTTTCTCTGATATCGAAGTCACCTTTCTCCAGTTCTTAGAATCTGGGTAGTCTTTGTCGCCCGGCTTAGCAGTAGTCTCTCCGCGTTTCTTTTTAGCTCTTATGTTTGCCCACAAGCCGGGGCTTGCTGCAGCCAACTTAGCCAATAAAGCAATTTTGTCTGGAATAGGCATTTCAATAATCTCCGTTGGTGGTCAATCGTGACCTAGAGATGATAGTTCCTGTTAAACTTTTTTGTAAACTTTCGACTGGCTTTTTGCCGATTCATCTGCTCAGTCATCCGCTGATACGTGTCAACTAACTCCTGCTTCTTAACATCATCAACCGCCGCTTGATCATCTACGTCAGTGGCGCTATTGACCAAGTATGCAGCCAATCCACCTAAGGCCGGAGGAACCGCGGCCGCAACGGCCAGCGGTGGGTACATATTTGGGAACGCAGCTGTTTTAACCCAGTCAGCGGCTTGCTTAGTTAAGTCATTCGTGCGATCGGCCGAAAGCCCTTCTTCGACACAGCGAGACATAAAGCCTAATTTAAAAGCTTCTTTAGGTTGCATCCCTATTGCTCCTCATTTAAATTTGAAAACTAATTTTTCGGCAGCAATGACAGCTAGCTGGTAGCTGCCCCTTACACGAATAAGTGGCAAAAAAATGTTACATCCGAAGAAAAAAATAAACATGATTGTAAATTAAACCTACTCGTCAATAGGATTACTTTTTAACGCCGACAAACTCGACGGCATGACCATCGTTAACGGCAAACTCATAGCCGCGTGTTTCCTAGCTTGCGGATCTTCCGGCATGCCCTGCTCTTTTGCCTTGCGTACCAAGTTTAAAGCCTCTTCAATAAATCGGACATGCCGATCAACTTCGTCAGAGTGCATGAAACCCTCGTTGTCTTTTTTTCGCCCATTTGACAGCATTTCACTGATGCCATTAAGCCGCAACAAGAATTCTCGTACAGAGACGACGCCATACCCGTTATCCCGGCTATCTTCCCAGTGCAGCAGCCCGCGATCCGCCCACCACCGTACGGCACGATGATTAGATCGAGGGCCAAAAAAAACAACTCCACCATTATTCGTTTGTAGCAAAACAGACATCATAATCCTTAAATTCTGGAATTTAAAAAATAACTGGCTCAATAAGCTTAGCTGGCGAGTCTGAGACAGCACCAGCAGCCCAACCTAACTTTGAAAATATATTGCTAATCGCGTCAATCCAAGCACTTACCAATGTCAAAATCAAGCTCCTGATAGCTGCGTCAGCCATAAACTCAATCGGGCCAGGTAAACCAGTCAACGAAATTGGGCTTATTACAACGTCATAGAACTTACCAATAGCCAGAAGAACAACATCCTTCTTGTCACAACCCGTACCGCGCCCCAACCCTTCAACCAACCTTACAAACGTAGCCGTGGCGTTATATGTAAGAGTCAGCGCGTCAGAAAAAGAAAGCTGACCGTCTACAACGCTTTCCTTGTAAGTCGAAATAATATCATCAATGCTTTTTGTTAGCTGGTCATAAAGTCCCATTTTTTTACCTTTAGTTGAATAGCCTTGGAACCAACGTGTTAATTACGCCCAAAGCGGCCCCAGTCTGCCCTAGTGTCTGCTGCGTTCCCGCTGGCATGCCCGTCAAAAAACCCAAACCATAGCCTACAGCCCGTCCAGTGACGTATCCTTTTAATCCGCCTCCAGCAGCACCCATCATAGTCCCAAATAATCCCATTTGATGTGGAGTAACGGAACCTAACTGCGAGTTTGGGTCTGGCATCTGATTGGCGCCATAAACCGCACCCATCGTCATAGCCGTAGTTTGCGGACTAGCGTTGGTTCCCCAAAGCACATGCCCTAGCTCATCAGTTTTAATGAGAGGAGCTGTCGCAAATGGCGGTCCACCTATTGTACCGAAATTGGATTGCTTTGTTACAAAAGCACTAACAGCGGTCTTATACCGTTGATTAAGGATGCTGTGTTCAAACCCATCCTCAGGAAATCCACTCCAAAGCTCAGGATCGTTAAAACTGCGACCATCATGCAAGTTGATCAAGCCTGGAACCGAGCCAATTGCTGCTCCACCCAAGCCACCCAGTAAAGCAAGCCTTTTTCTAAGAGTACCTCGGGAATCTTTAGCTGATTGAGGTAGCACTTGCTCCCCCAGCCAACCAGCACCGTACCCCAGACCAGCTCCCAGTAACCCACTTGCAATCGTCGAAGCGATTGGACGACCACCAAAACCGGGAATGCTTTTGGAAGGGAAAAACTGAGCAATCTCACCAATTCTGCGCAAAGTAGGGGAATAGGCGACCTTGACCCACCAGTCTTGGAGATCATAGCCCGTCAAAGGTTCCGCTTGGACGTGGTCAGCTCCAACCTTCTCTACCAAAGCTTCAAGCCCCCACGCATATTCTTCGATGTCAAGCTCAGGTCGAACGTAGATTGCCGCTTTTTTAATAACTGGATTCCAGTAGATACTCAAATCGGTCTTTGTATAAACGTCGGAAATAGCCGCACGAAGATCCTGCATTGGAGCAGCGCACTTCTCCGCCAGAACATCAATGGCAGTTGAAAAGTCACAATTTAAACTAACATCGAGAAGTTGTTCTAGATTTAGTTTAAAATTATTATTTGGCATCCTGGCGCTCCTGTATTAAAGCTTAAACAAATATACAGGAGTTGAGCTGGATAAGCCAGTAACCTCATCGTGTGCATAAATCGCCCACACAAGCAAATTGCTGGTTAAGGTCAGTGGTGTCGATTGTTTCATACCGAACCAACTTGGCCCAGTTGATTTTTGGAAAACTCGAAACACGAGCGTCGTAGTCTTCCTGAGATATAGCCTCGTAGGGCGCTAAATGATACACGCCACCATCGTAAGGCAGAAAACTTAGCCCGCCTACAATGTCCCAGTTGTCATAAACCCATTTGCCGACTTCTAGCCATTCGTGAGGCCGGACATAAATAGTGACGCTTGGGTTGTGTTCAGTCCATTGTATTTTAAATACTTTCCACTTTTCAAGCTGGTTTAACGCCGTTTGATTTTCAAGCAGCACTCCGTTTTCCGGACTTTTCATTGGAAACTCAAGGACCAACCCACTACCGTCATAATCTTTGTGACAAGGCACACCTTCCGCTCGAAGCATCTGCGCCACCGGGTTATTAGAGTTTGCCCGAACACGACGGACATAATGCTTACCATGATGGCCTTTAAATCCGGCAGAAGTCCCAAAAAACAAACTTGAGTCTCCTGAGGGTTTGATACAAGTGGTGGCAGTCGATGCATTAATACCTAGCCTCTGCGCCCACTGTACATTGACCTCGATCACCGTGGCCCGAAGTTTACTAAGGATTTCCGCAGCTTTATCATTATCTTGAAATAATGTATGGTCAAGAAACCCTAACAGATCTACACCTAACAAACGTTCTTCTTCGCTATTCTTGACCCAATCTTCACCGAGGTATTTAAACTTTGTCATGGTCGATTGGAGGGTTCCCCAAATTACGGCCAAAACCACTTTACGCTCAATATCCTCATAACTATCCTCAGGACGGATGACAGCAATTGAAAGGTTACAGAATTGCTTATGACGAAGAATTATCTCCCCGCAAGGATTAGTACCAAACAAATGGCCAGAAAACTTGCGCCGCTTAGGAAATTGCTTTTTGAGCGCTCCACGGTTAAAAATCCCTCGTTCGCCTGAGCCGCTTTTGGCGAGGCTCAACCACTCTTCCATCCAGATAATAGGGTCCGGTTTTTCATTGTAAACCGCAGAATTATTAGCCTGATTGCGCTGGTCATTGGTGTTCCAGAATTCTCCTTGCTTGCAATCTCGCATTTCGCGATCCTGCAAGTCAGAAAGACTAATACCGCTAGCACGACGAACACCACCCATACGAACAATACGATGCGCAAAACAATTGATGTCGTACAGGTCAAGGCTTGACAAGTATCGTCCTTGACGCGACAAGATGCGCGTACGAGCAAACTCAAGCAAATCTTTCAGTGGCCCAGGTCCCGACGCCTTACCACCTTTGGTCAGCAGCGGAACTCCCTCTTCCCGAATCTTCGAAAAATCAAACTTAATATCCTCACCGTTCCACCACGCATTCAACCCCTGCTTGTAAGTGTCGCACCAGCCCTCAGTAGTGTCTTCAATGACATAAGTCGGGACTTCCGCCATGATCTTCTGTCGCTTAACTCGAGGAAACTTTTCAACCGCAAATTCGGCTTCTACAGAGAATCCAACCCCCGTGCCCTGCATCAAGATATAAAGTTCTTCCGCCATATCCGTTGTGTTCTGAAGGAACTGGAACGAGCAGTTATAGACACCAACATGGCATCGTTTAAGTGCAGGACCAGCCATTTGGACGCAACGCATCGATGGGCTAGCCTCAAGACCTAACAGGCCTTGCTTGAGCCTGTCCCACTCATCAGCTTCGACATTATATGCGTGTTCTGTGCAGTGCTCGATAAAGAAACGCATCACACGAGTGACTGTCTCAGGCCAAGTCTCACGGCGACTCTTGTCCTTATCAAAGCGAGCAAACTTATCAAGAGCTTGAAACTTTTGAATCTCGTTACTGAAATATTTGTCGTTTTCGGTGAAAGCAGAAACGACTTCCTCAGAAATAGGAAGCTCTTCCCGCCGAAGCCGCTTGGCCTCTCGAAACAAAATATATTGTTTAGCGACTCTGTACAGGCCGCTAGCCATTAGCTGGCTTTCAATCATATTTTGGACATCTTCCACATCGCTCGGTTCTTGGTGAACGAGCATTAGATTTTGAACTTGAGAGCTGACAAGAGAGCTGATCTCGTTTGCCTCTTGATCGTTGTACATGAGATCGTCAACGATACAGCGACGAACTGCATTATAAATTCGGTCATAATCAAAATTAACAATGTTACCGTCACGCTTTTTTACCTTTTTAACTGCTGCGGGCATCAGCTATATCTCCTAGGGGTGAGGTGCAATTAATTTTATTTAGCATGAAGCGTGTTTGTGGTTACGTTCAAGACAAGAGCAGGAACTTCATCTGCCGGGCAGTCTGCATAAATATGCAGCTGTACAAACTCCGTTCCGCAGTACGTACCTTCTAACCAAACTTCCGGACCAGCGAGCCCGTCAGTATACCCGCGAGGCACTTTCCATTCTAGCGTTTTAATATCAGAAAAAAGACGAGTCAAATTTAACAGATCGATACTAAACCCTGGAAGAATTATTGCCCCATCTTTATTGCCACCAGAAAGCTCAGTCGGCACAAGATAAATACCAATCAACCAACGTTGCGTTGTATTTCCAATACCATCTGGAGCCAAATACCTAAACCCCAATTGGCCAATAAAGCCAAGGGGGCACACCGACTCGCTAACGGACCGAATTAGATTGTGAATCCACAACGGACCGTTTTCAACAAATTCGAGAGCCATGATCTCGCGTTACCCAGATTGAAGAGTTAAGGAAGTAGTAACCCTCTGGTCGGCTTTTTAACGACCGATTTGGGTCATAAGTCAGAATGAGCTTACTCCCCAAAATTGGATGCTGACGGCATATATCATACCAAGCCACACACTCTGTGAACCAACACGCCAACACAACGCAAGTCACATGAGAGAACTCTGAGGGACACGGGGCTGCATCTGACTCAGTAATTCGTACCGATTGCGACAGATTTGCTAACTGATGCCGAGAATGAGGTGTCAATCCGGGCGGTAGCCACAAGTCTACAGACGCACGTCCGTCTAAATGACGTGCCAGCCAATAAGCAGTACCACCAAAAGCACGAATCCAAAACTTAGGTTCCGGAGTGCGTATAACGTGCCCACTCATTTGATCCATCAACTGCATCAAAGCAAAACCAGGAGCGTGCGGTTTAACCTGTAATTCGGCTGGAGTGTAGTTCTTGACTTGGAGAGGAGTGGCAAACCTGAAGTCCTCTTCAAGGTAGTTCTCAACCGATACCATTTTAATCCTCACACTTAAACATACTCATGGTATCGGTGCAAAGCACAGGTTTACCCGTAAGTTTAAAGATCTCAGCAGCCTGCTTAGCGTCGCTCTCAATGAACAACGACGCAGAAAGCGAAGCTTTGTAAACCGTAGCCTTACGAGATGCATGATCGTGACTAGCCTGACGTTCCTCGGCGGTTGCCGCTGGATGCATGAACAAATGCGAGTACTCAATGTTATGCCGATTCAACCAGTCAACCGTACCTTCACGATACTTTTCAATACGACTAGTCACTATCGCATGAATGGGGACCTGTGTGGCAAATAATGGTCGAACATTGGCAACATGGTCTTCAAAGTCAGGGTCGCAATTCAACTCTCTCTTTTTCCAATCCTCACATAGGACACCATCCATATCGCACATGGCAGTCCTTAGCTTCCAATTGCGGTACCAATTCCAGCCAAAAATTCGAGGCATTGGTACTTCTCGATAGTACAAATCTGCTTGATTTTTTTTTGAAGCCGCGTACACCGCCCCATAAGTAATGTCCAAAGACTTCTGATCTTTTAGATCATTACGTAATTTTTTAAAAGTAACACCGTTATCGCTAACAGAATCGTCCACTATTAATAAACGATTACCAGCAGGCCTACCAAAGGCAGGATTGTAACTTCTTACCGCAGCCCGCTCAATTGCGCCTTCTGGCTGTTGAATCAGATCATTAAACGCAACCAACCGGATGTTTCGGCGTAAAGCCAAATAAGCCGCTGGTATCATCCCACTTCGAGGAACACCACAAATAGCATCAAAAGCAGGTAGCTGACGTTCCCACGCTTCAATGTCTCGATACAAATCAGAAAAGCTTACAAAATTCATAATCAACCTTCGTCTAGCTCTCTAAGGTCTGAAAGGTCACTGGTCGGAATAGGTTTATCATTCCAAAGCATTCTTGAATGCGGCCCCACTATTCGAGCAACTTGAGCATAGCTGGAAAAAATCTCATCATCAGTCTTTATAGGACGATTTGCCGACAAATAGCATAGGTTATCGGATTTAACCAGATCTGCATTAGCTTTTTGTTGATGATTACAGTATCTGGCCATTTCCGTTAAATTCCAGATTTGAGCCCCGAACTCGTCTTTACCACCATTCGTCATCGCAATTCCAATCCTGTCGCCAGCTTCATAGTCTTGAGTCGCGAAGATGCCTTGACCTTCTAGCTTAGAATTGCCGATGTACCAACCAACATCGCTACTAGCCGCCTTAATATACAGATTATGAACTGCAGAAAATCCGTCTCCAGCAACATGACTTGGAAGTCGTTGTGAAAGTGATCCCATAATTTTCTACCTTCTTGACGTGGCTAGAATAAATAGTTAGTTTAACGCAAATCAACATTAAATTTTCTGGAGAAAACCCAAATGCTTGTGCTGAGCCGAAAAATTAGACAAACTGTCTGCGTCAACAATAACATTAAAATTACAGTTATTGAAATTTGCGGGGACAGAGTTCGGCTAGGAATTGAAGCCCCCCGAGAAGTCAGCATACATAGGCAAGAAATAGCTGAGGCTATCGCCGTAAAAAAGATCAAGGAAGAGTCCAATCTGGAAGCTTCTGGTGACCAACCTGGCGTGTCGTCTTGCTAGTGGCGTTAGAGGCCAACACACCAACCTTTCTACACGCGACCACAATCGAAAAATCAGAATCACCTTCAATTCTGGTTGGCAGCCCATAGCTTCGGCGAAGTTTTCCGAGATCCGGAGACTTAACTTTTAAATGCCAGCATTTCGACACACCGGGCCAATTCCTGGCCGGAACTTCCTCCAGCCCACCAAAGGTGTACGTGTAGTGTTTCCCTCGCTCAGTGATCTTATTGGCACCACCTGCAAGCTGTAGCTCTTCAGGAGTCATAACGACAAGACCATTGTGCATGGAACCACCATCCACGCTGGATGGAAGGCTAATACCGGGTTCACACATGGCATCGAAAATACCACGAACCATAGACGTAGGAACAGCAACAATTAGATAGCCAGAAGCGGTGACTTGAAGAAGTCCCGACATCTTAACCTCGCCCCACTTTTCAACGTCCTGCAGCACGTCATAGAGCAGCAAATGCCTGTAATCTGGAAAGTCATTGACAGAAATAATGCTCATAACCCGTTTCCTATGATTTAATAAGCGTAGCCACTAATGCGGCAAACGATATAAGAGCAGTAATCAGCATACCACTGAGTCCCAGCACTAGCTGAGAGCGAGTAAGCATGCGAGAAGCTGTGATCGAATTTGCATAACTGCTGATTTCATGGATTTGCGTAGTTTGATTTACTAAGGCGTTTTCAGCTGTACTTAACCGATGAACCATTGAAGGCTGTCCATTTCCGTCACGGACGAGCCGACACAGGCTAGAAATGTCTCGTCCCATAGCCCTTAGCTCTGACTCAATTGTGGCTATCCGCTGGACCACTTCAACGTGTTTGTCTTGCCTATTGGCTATATCTTCCGAAAAATTGTGAGTGACATCAGATAACAAACCAACGATTTCTTCTTGTCGACCCCAGCCAATTGCAGCAGAGTCATCACGTCTAATTGAGGACTTAATAATTTTTAACCGTTCCTGTACACGATCCAGCTTTTGACTTTGATCTTCACTTTCCATCTTTTCAGCATCCTTGCCTGACATTTCAAGTTACCTTCTGATTGGTGACCCCTTGAGATCCCCTACCTCAAGACCTGTGCGTCAGCTGCTACACCTTCGCCCGCAACAGCCTTACGGGTGCGGCTGAAGCTCCACCGACCACATGTTTTTCACAAATTGTAGTCTTCCTGGCACACAGCAACTTTCCTAGTGGTTGTGTGCCTCCTTACCTACCGGCACCTGCGGTAAAGTCACCTATGGGATTATACAAAAAATAATATCTTGTTGTCTACGCACATAATGGGCAACAAGACTAAAGAAAAAGCTTTTTGCCGTAGTAATTCTCTAGTACATAAAAGTCTTCTGCGTAAAGCTCGTTAACCATACAGACAATCGAAATATCGTCGTAATAATCTTGCCAAGGTCTGTCACGATGCACACGAGCTCCCACCCTGTTCACCCAAGCCCCATTAATGACGTTAAATTTTGTAAGACTTTCAACTTGGATAGTAGAATCAAACTGATGTACTGCAGACCAGAAATCTGCATCAAAATTCTCTTGCCGTATCACTGCATCCCAACTAGGACGCAAACAATACCAAAACGCCTGAGGACGAGCCTCAATTTGGTTGTCAACAAAGCCAGTGTCCAGCCGGGCGCGAATCCACGCGCTAAAACTAAATTGACCTGGTTTAGTGAAATACTGCCAACAGCTTACCGCGCGGCTATACGGATCTCTAATTGAAGTAATACTTGTAGCGGCATTAAATTCACTAGGAGGAAGAATCGGCCAATGCTTTTGATAGATAGCTTTTGACTTTGGAAAGATACGGCGTAGGCCTCGATCTATTGTAGTACTGCCTGTACGAGGTATTTCCAGGTACCACCACCGTGGTTCCACGTCGCTTACAAGCATCAGTCATCCCCCAAAAATCGTTCAAGTGTCTCCTCTAATGATGAATAAGCATTAGCGGGTTTGTTGGACTTCAACCAGTCATCTGCCTTAATAATTGAGTATAATAAATTAGATTTTTTAACCGCACCAATCGCTTTGAGCTCAGATATCAAGGCCAACACCAACAAATCAACTGGTCTAGAATCTGCGCCAAATAATCTCATTGCACCTTGAGGATCTGCACTGTATTTTTTTAAAAATGAATCGTCATCTTCCTCGTCATCTTCCTCATCGTCTTCCTCATCGTCTTCCTCGTCGTCGTCAGCCTCCTCCTTGTCATCATCCGTTAACTCAGAGTCTTGGGCGGCTTCCAACAACTGCTTAGCGTCTGCAGTGTAGACAAAGCTGCAAAGCACTTGAGACGTATCTATGGTGTTAACCACCCCAACATCAACAGGAACTGGAATTGCAGCCATCAAGCACGGATAAGTCAGAGGTGATTTTATAAACACAACAGATGCCTCAGACATACCGTTATGCTTCGCAACCTCCACAGCTAGCTCACCACATGCCTGCTCCCAATCCGGGTAATTACGGAGTAACACAAATCTACCGAGTTTGTTCATTTTATAAGCCCTTGTTGATGACCCCACAAACCAACTGCAAATTTTGAAGACAATTTTAGCTTCTTCCGAACTCGAGTAACGTATGTACGTACGGTTTCATACCCTAACCCAAGGTCCTCGGCTATTTCCCTATATTTCTTGTTCTTTCCAACTAAGATCACAATTTGTTTTTCTCGTTCCGTCAAACAAGCAATACCCTCAAGCTTAGATTTCATAGCGCCCTTTAATACAGCATTGGATCGTCAATAAACTCACGAACATCAATAGGGACTTTATTACGTAAGTCCTGAAAGTTAACCACTCGATGCTTAACACCAAGACGGTTAACACGTCGACTGTTTGGAATACACGCCGGGCTGAAATCCAGTTCTAAAAAGCCGAGCAATCGTTCCAAAACATCGCGAAAATTTAACAACAACTCGTGGTAAGAGACAACGACCCTATCCGGACAAAAAGAATCAAGCTTACCTGCCGACGAGACATGTTCCCGACAAAATGCAGTTAGATCGGCTGCATCAATGTGCATAAGACGGTCAGAATCCGCTATAGCCCCAGTTAAGGCTTGCTGACGACATATATAGCATGCCACTGGATTACGACGAACATGCACAACACAAAAGTCGCCGCGACGAGATTTCTGGTCCACATATTCCCAGAGATCGTAGTTGCGGAGCGCTTCATAATCTAGTTTGACACCTACAGCCTTTTCGCCGTGCAAGGTATTGTCAAATATCTTGTTATTCAGATACTGCTCAGCACTCAAATTTGTGGGAATAAAATGATCTGCAAATTTCCCAGCATTTCCAAAGTACTGCTCGTGTTCAGCTTGCCGAACCGAGTTTTCCACGTGAAACACTTCACCGTGACAAACGACTTTGGGATGAGCAGCCAAAGACGCTTGAAGTAACCCATAACCAGAGTAGTAGTTGCCTGCTAAAATAAAATTTAAAGTTTCTGACTCACCGTCGTGATACCATGCCATGTGGCCTCCTGCCTTAATTTCGTTTCCTATTGAACTGAAAAGTTATATGCCCTCAATATATTTTTTAGACAGTCCATGTCTTGGGCGTTTAAACCGTTGGGTATCTGACCCATATTAACGGTATTCCCATCAGGAAAAAATTGTTCACGGGTCAACTCATTACCGCCGTGATACATCGCAACAGACAAAAGAGGCCAATGCATCCCGGTTATAAATACATTGTGTTTATTGTCGCAAATTACAAACCCGATATCGCATTGCCGCATCTCAGCTAAGAGTGCCTCATATTCCCCCGTATTAATCTCGGTGTTAAATTGCCAAACCGTACCGTCAGGTTTCAAACGCGGGAAAATGATTGTGTTTGGAACACCTTCAGGATTATTGACCAGATATAATCCCGGGCGAAACGAAGTTAAAACTGTGTCGTCCATAAAAGTCAAAGCCGCTGAAACATCAACCCGAAGCTGATGTCGCAGCAAGCAAGCTTTGCCATCACGTCGATGGGCCATCTGGTACAGCAAGCGACCAGGATGAACATAGTCATCATCATCAATACAGATTACCCACTCACCACTGGCTACTTTTAACCCATGGTTTTTCATGGCCGCAGAGTTCAGGCCTGAAGCCGCATACACTTCAATGAGACCACACCCTGCCGCCTGCATGGAATCATTTTCCATGCTGTCATTGGTTAGGACCCTAGAATCTGTGCCATTAACGACTACAAGCTCGTAAGGCGTGTAATGCTGGCGAATAAACTGGTTGACAACCTTACGAACAAGACTCAGTCGTCGAGCATCAGAAAAAGTCAATATTGCTGAGACAAGCGGTGCAGCCACAAAAAAGATTCCTGCGTGAATGATTTTTGAAAACAACTCGCAGAGGTTTGTAACCTAAAACGGTGACACCGTCAATCACAAATATAAATTAAAATACGGAATTTAGATTGTGGGCTCAAACAAGTTTGGAACTAAAAAATCTCCATAATTGTGCGTAGCAAATACCCCAGCTTGCCCGATGTGGCTCAACTGACACACCGTTGTGGTCTTGGTCCAGTGCGTGAGCATACTCATGTATCAGCGTGTCAATCGCAGTCAACATCGATAGATTATTGTCGATTTCGATTACAAAACGACTTATGGTCCCATTCTGATTTAGATATGCCAAACAACAGCCACAAAGTCTTTGCTGCCCCAAACACTTGCCTACAATCCGCAACGGACGAGTCAGAGGAAATTCTTTTCGAAAACCACGAACAATCTGTTTGAATTTTTTTCCGTACTGCATGGCCATGGACCCTCCTTGGTTATGGCTAGCTACCGATCGGTCTCCCGGTGTAGCTATTGATGTTGACTGGAAGCCGCGCAATAGGACCTTCATTGAAGTCCCAAACAAATGCCATCGCACCACGCTGCTGCCAATTAAATCCTTTAAGACGATGCCATGCGTTGGGTGGAGTTAAAGACGGCAAATACTCGACTGAAACACCTTGCTCTTCCATGACGACTGGGCTGCCGGATCCTTTCCGGTGCTGGTCACCTAAATGCCACTCTCTAAAACAAGTCTGTGCCCATTGATCTTTGGCCTCATGTGCCATGAGGGCTGCCAGACGAGCCGACTTGACATGATGGCCATGATCGAACCCAATCAGGTTCACCCCGTAATGCCAGAACTTATAAGGCGACGGATCTACCTGCACACTAACGTTGGAGTCTTGGCGGTAATAAGCCCGTAGCACATGACCCAAGCTAAACGCTGACACTTGATCGTGATTACCGCTAATTTGAATTACCCGCACCGGAGCAATCTCAGTTAGCCGATTAATCATGGCGATTGCAAGCTCAATTGCCTTCTCATACACCGTAAAATATGACACACCTTCAGGCTGTAAAGTGCCCTTGGTTGTTGTGTGCATCAAATTATCGTGGTGCATAAAATCATTGCCGAACGGAAACACAATCTCTTCAAATTTGCCATAAATTGAAGACCGCTCTATAAGCCGATCAACCGTCCACATGCAGAGCTTTGCGCACTCTGCGAGGTCCCAAGCGTGATCACTCTCACCCTTAAAACAAAGCATTCCCAAATGCGGATCCATCAGGGAAACCTCTAAGGCTCGACGAGCCTTAAGCTGACGGCCCTTAGGATACTTGATCACTGACCGCACAGAACCTTTTTTAGAGAAACGATCCAACAGAGTTTCAATGGCAATCGTTTCATCCCGCTTGCGTCGCAAGATCACTTTGATCTGACGCAATCCGGTCTTGTACTTACCACCATCAGCATTACTTCCAGCCTGCTCCCAGACATTCGTAATGACTCGTTCGACCTCAAATAAATTAAGATCGATCCCAGACTTTTTGATTAGATCTTCATAAGTCTTTATCTCTTCGCCCAGATATTCTATCTCGGTTGTTACACCTTTTTCTAGAATATTTAGCTTTTCTTTGGTGCCCGACTGAGGACTTCTGTTCTTCGAAGAATCCCCCAACTCACTACGAAGACGAGCCAAAAACCCACTAGCTCGTAACTTAGTGTATACAGTGGTTCTCGGGACATTGATATTACGCGCTACTTTTCCTATGTTCCCATCAAATTGCAACGCCATCTGGTACAGTTCTAAGGCCGAAAGCTTACAGTTTCCTTGCTTTCCCACTGAAAATCCTCCATGAAAAAATATAAAGCTGCGTCTTGCAACTCCCCATGCTTCATTCGTAAATCCAATTCTGTGTGTTTTTAGACCACTCAAGAATTCTGTCTAATGTCACTTCAAACGAAAATGGGGGTACAAATCCGGTAGCGCGAAGACGATTGTCTACAAGCGCATACCGTCGATCATAACCGGGGCGAACCTGTTGTCCTTGAATAAACTGCGTAAAAAGCGGCTTTCCAAGCTTATCAGCCACAAGCTGAGCAAGGTCTTGGACGCTTAGCTCTGTGTCACCAATGACATGAAATCGTTCCGGTCTAACTTGAGGTTCCCTACAAAGCACAGGAGAGACGTGATCACAAATATGTACAAGTGCTGCCGCCATATTTTTAGCGTCAAGCCAAACACGTCTAGAAGTTGTTTTACTGTCCGGCTCAGAAAACAAGGTCATAGGCTCTCCACAGCTGATCCGCTTAATCGCTAACGGCAAAAACTTCTCAGGGTCTTGCCATTCACCGATAACATTCATGGTGTTTGTAATCACCAACGGAATGTCGTAAGTACGCCAGTACGAGATTGCCAAAGCTTCCTGGGCCGCTTTGCTTGCCGAATAAGGGTTACTTGGAAGAATCGTATCCCATTCACAATGACCTGGGCTGTCCCAACCAGCGTCTCCGTAGACCTCGTCAGTTGAAATTTGCACGAACATCCCGACCGGGTTGTGACGTGCCAATTCTAACATATTGAAGACCAATGCGCAATTATTGTGCCAACAAGCTCCAGGATCGTGCACGCTTTTGGACACCGCACTGTCGCTGGCCATACTGACAATAACGTCAATCGGCTTGGCAAAAAGTTGCCGTCTAACGGGCTCAGTAAATGGATGAGTCAGGTCCCAAGCGTGAAGCTTTAATCTAGACCGGTGTTCCAACGCTAAGTCGGCCAAAGCGGCTTGGAGCCTAGCTCCACTGCTGCGAAATGTCGGTTTCCAGCTTTCAACGCCAACGATCTCCCAGTCGGTTTGCTTCAGGATCCAATTTACTGTGTGTGCGCCTATAAAACCACCAACACCGGTCAACAAAACTCTTTTGGCCATTTTTAACTCTAGTAAGAAAAACACATACAAGTTTCTGACACTTCATTCACCGTTAGTTGGCTTAGGCTTCATCCAGTTCGGGATACCGGCCTTGGCGAAGTTAGACAAGTTAACTGCCCGATTGTCCTTATAATAATCCCACGGCCTATCAGAGCTATAAGACCTAATGGCTTCCGCATAAATACCAGGGTCAACAACATTAACTTGTCCTTTTTTGACCATAGGGCTGTTAAGTTTGGTTAACTGCACCAAATTCATGGGGCTCACGTCATCCACAAGCTCAAGATCGCGACGACCGGGCAACTTGAGTGAAGCACCACAGCGATTGCAAGTTTTCAGGATTTGGTTTGCATACAACCCTTTGGGCCTGAGCACACCTTGCTCGTCCCTCTCAAACCAAAGAGCATGTGACCACACACCTTCTTCCACGTTTAATCCTGTGCCTAAGTTAAAAACACGATCAAAAGAAGAAGCAATTTCGCAAAAATAAAATTTAGGCTGGTTATTGTAATCCAGCGCGTACGCTGCCGACCACTCTGATTGAACCCAGCATTTTTCAATCACGTCCCAACGTTGCTTTTCATCTGGGATTAGATCTTGAGCTGCTGCCAACACAGGAGCGTGCTCACACTTCTGATGTTCTTCGTGCATATTCCAATTAATGTAGCCAGAACCCTCAAACCTAAAAACGTTGCTATCGGGTTTTGGGCCTAAAAGCCGCTCCACTTGATTGCGGTATTTTCCCCATGTCTTGCTCTCCCCATTAACCCAATCAAAACTTGTCCAAAGACCTCGATTAGCCTGAGGCACGTATTTTATCATAATGTCAACTAAGTCAGGAAATTGCGGATGCATTAATGGTTCACCACCAAAAATGCCCAAGACTTTTTTACGAGATCTAATACCTGTATTTCTATTGTTCAAATTATCACGATTAACTTTCATACCAATGTCCGGTGCACTATGCGCAATAAAGGGGGCGGCAACCTTTACACATTGCTCGAACTGATCCGTACTCATGTAGTATCGCGTAGGTTCGTGCCCCAGCAGACGAGTGCAATTACTACAGGCAGGTTTTGGCCAGCAAGCCGAAGTTACACAGATTTGGTGACACCATTGAGATTGTGGAGCGATCATTAAATTAGCTTTCGTTGTGAGGTGAAGGGACGTTCTGGCTGTATGCCGGTTTTTCTAAGCAAGTCTCTAGCATTTCACGAATATCCCTAGTCCAATACTCGTAAACTTTATCTTTAGGGTACAAAGCGTCAACTACAAATTTTCGGCCTCGATCAGCTCGCTCCTGCATCTCATCCAAATTTTTATATATGTAATGTAATTGATTGGGTAAATGATTGTAGAACAAATCGCACCAAATCATTAATTGATTTGCCGGATTATAGATATCTGGATAAATCAACATGTTAGAACATTCAGGTTTAACCACGATGCAACCGCAGGCCAATGCTTCAATGTCACGCAAACACCACGGAGCCCAACCCCAGGGACTGACCACAACCTTGCTATCAAGCAGTTTGTCCACGTAATCAAACGGATATTTAAAACTGGTAACAGGTTTACCCAGTTTTAAATTACCTTCATGGTTAGAATAGTCAAGAAATACTTTATTACCTGGAAGGTTTGGCCACTTATTAACAAAATCCCGACGCGCTATATTAGGAAAATTTTGATCAGCTCGATCATATATAGTTCTACCAGAAAAAAATAAATCAATTGATCGCTCTTTTAATGGTTTGATTTTTTGACTTATGTACTCATAGACCGAGTCACTAAACAAACCAGAAACTGGCCTGTTTATATTCCGGAATTTAGCTCGCATCTCCGGCGTAAACGGATCGCGGTCGGGGCGAACATCAGGGCCTGCCTCGTACTTGTAACGACGAGCGTACACAGACCCGTAATAGTCACCACCCCAACTTCGACGTTGGTAAAGTCGTTGTTCTCGATACATCACGCTTGTCAAATAAAATCTGACTTGAGGATAAGAGAGCAACTTATAAACTGTTGGATCTATATAAGCAGGGTCTAACGAACTGTCACAAATAATTGGAATATCAGTGTAATCAAACGAACCTCTAGTGGTTTTGTTGATAGGAAGCCAGTCATCCCGACTAACTGGCGACTCCAACCCAGGCAAGTGCGGACACGGTATGACCATCACATCGCAAGGCTTTGAAGAGTCGGAATAGACTTTAAGATTGTACTTGTCAAGATACGGGTTTTCATGAGACCATAAGTGACTAGACCTCAACCAGCGAAACTGGCGATAAGCTTTAAATCGATTAACACGAATGCATTCCATTATGTGTGCCATTCAGGGTGGACATAGTGAGCATGACCACCGCGAGGATTCCACCAAGATTCTAAATAACCTAACTTTTTTAGCATGTCAATCATTATTGCTTTTTCTTCTTTTGGTAGTTGCGACGGGGTAAGCATTTGCTTGCAGCCCGATGCATTGAAGTCAGGAGGGCAATAAATATCAAGACATCGCTTGTCGTCTCCCACAAAATGTTGAAGCATAATACTAGTACCCTCTTCAACTTTAATGACATTAATTTCTTCTCTATTTAACATCACTACGTTATAATATGCGGCTAAAAACGCCGTAATTGCTTTTATCGGCTTTCCATAGTATTTATGCTGGAAATCTGGTATGTGCCTGCAAGCCAAGAGCCAAGCCGGTGTGCGTCGCTCGCCGTGTAACGTGCCATGAAAATATAAGCTGTTAAAGACTCGCATTGGATCGCGAAGCACAAGCGTAGTCTTAATCCCTTTTATGCTTGTATTGTTTAAAAAAAATATTAAAGCCGATGAGACTTCAAAAGTGTGAGCGGTAGCCAATCGATTATTAAGGTTGCTATGGGTGGTATCCTCATCAAAGCTTGAGCCTACATCCTGATTCGTTAATTTAAGCATCTGAGTCACATAGCCCAGGCCACCGCGAGGATAGCCCAAAATCAGATGCTTAGCTTGCTCATGCATGGTCAGGTCAAATAAGAGTCAAAACTCAGTCAAGATTGACACCTAAACCAAAAACGTTCTGTGCCGCATAATATAGGCTCTCAAAAGTTCCGGCATCGGACCACCAGCCTTTAATCACCATAGCCAACAAACTGTTTTGTCTGGTGTAGTGGTTATTAACGTCAGTAATCTCAAGTTCACCTCTTGCAGAAGGCAAGAGCTGGCTACACACAGAAAAAACTTCTGGTGTGTAAAAATAAGTACCCGTCACAATTGCTGCTTGAATCCCTTTTTCAGCCCAGGTTTTAAGGGACACGGGGGTCGGCTTTTCAACAACACTTCGAGGCTTAAACTCAATTTTGAGCGAGTCTTCAGGTTTCTTAACCGCCAACCCAAACCGGCTGGGATCATATTGACTACTGAGCTCTTGAGCTAGAACAAGAGCGTTAATAGACAGATCTTGTTCAAACCGACGAGCATAAGGGCCTATGTGATTACCATAGAGGTTATCCCCAAGCATGACACAAAACCGCTGATCCTCAACAAAATCTTGCGCCAGTTTAAGCGCGTCCGCGATTCCACCTTCACCTTCTTGATACGCGTAAGCCAAGCGACGTACACGAAGCGATTTACCGTTGCGAAGCAGATTCAAAAAATGCCCAGCATGAGAACCTCCGGTCACAATTAAGATCTCATCGATGCCAGCATTTACCATGTTCTCGATGGGATAGTAAATCATCGGACGGTCGTAAACTGGCAACAAATGCTTATTTGTGATCTGAGTCAGCGGAGATAGACGTGTGCCTAGCCCCCCAGCTAAAATTACACCGCGCATGGTTCGCTTTCTTGCTTGAGTTTAATCTAGACCGTCAATATCGGCAGCAAGCGTACCACATCCCGTTAGGGCCTTGGGCCACACCCACCTCACGAGGAGTCATCTGATGTCTGTAGCAGCAGTTCATCTCCGCAGCTTTAGGCGTTGAACCCATTCCGCAACCTTCATATCCGGAATTGCCGCCAAAGTGACCAATACGACCGATTTTCGCCATGTGTGCTGCTACATGTTGCGCTGTTCTGAAAAGACCAGATGCCACGGGATACTTAGGCTTAGAAACATATCCATTATTGACAGGTGTAGAAGTGCGGCGAGATCGTCTAAAAGGACCCGCCATCGAAACATCTGCTGTCAGCGCTAAAATCACCAAGGCAAAAAGTGCAATTCGCATATCTATCTCCTCAAGACTAGTTTAAACACCGTGCGGGTTATAGCACTTTAAGCCTGAAAATACTACCAGCTCACAGCAACTATGGCTGATAGCTAAAAAAAAGCCCCTTGTGATAGGGGCTTTTCGTGCGCAGGTATAGGCCGAAGCTTATACCTGCGCACTAGAATTACCGCAAACAATATGCCACGGGCCGCCGGCAGCCGTGGCCGACGTGCTCCAACAGCGCGTCGTAGCCGGCGTGCACCTTCGACTGAACCACCCAGTACCCACTATCGGGGTACCCAGCAGCGGTCCCGATTTTGTACGCCGGACCGGTCGGATTGTCCGACGCAAGCTGGTCGAACTCCTCCCGGCTTAAGACCGGGACTTCAACGGAGTGCTCTGTCACTCCGCCGCGAAGCCCTGGTTGTAGTGTGGAATATTCCGTTGTCAAAGTTGTCATATCAAATCCTCCATCCCTATTTGTGATAGCCCAGTTGTTACAAACAACTAACGACTATAGGGATTCACTATATAATGACACGATATAGGCCATTATTTAGCTGATGGCTGATAGCTAAAAAAAACGCTTGCGCGTTGCAGAGGCCGTCGCCCTCTGCTGCCGACAAATTGTTACCGCCTAGAACCACTGATTTAGGCGGTTCTCCATCGCCCGCGCGATGGCCGTGCCGTGGACGACACGCTCCCATGCGATCCCGTGCTCAACGTGGTCGCCGCGATACCGCGCCGACTTGGCAATCTCCTCCTCAGACTCAACGGTACTGCGAACACAGTGCAGGCCCCGTATGAAGATTTGCTTGACTGTTTCGCAAGCACCGAGGTTGCGATGAGATTCGATGGCGTGCGCCTCTATCTCGAACAGGTCGTTGGCTAAGCCGTCTTCGGCCGTTCGTCGCGTCTGGGTCATTGTTGTCGTCATGATCAGTCCTCCATCCCTATTTGTGATAGCCCAGTTGTTACAAACAACTAACGGCTATAGGGATTCACTATATAATGACACGATATAGGTCGTTATTTAGCTGATGGCTGATAGCTAAAAAAAACGCTTGCGCGTTGCAGAGGCCGTCGCCCTCTGCTGCCGACAAATTGTTACCGCCTAGAACCACTGATTTAGGCGGTTCTCCATCGCCCGCGCGAT
>Ga0194051_1000350_pt1 | contig 26854 bp, 20 predicted proteins | sample SepL2320m_MetaG_FD_161275 | JGI IMG/M metagenome (GOLD analysis project Ga0194051, IMG submission 161275) | Anoxic zone freshwater microbial communities from boreal shield lake in IISD Experimental Lakes Area, Ontario, Canada - Sep2016-L239-20m | ecosystem: Environmental > Aquatic > Freshwater >... | reverse complement strand
GGCTCCAATGATGGCCAAAAAGGGATGGGCCTCATCATGCTGGTGCTGATCGGGATTGTGCCGACAACCTACGCGCTCAACATGAACACCTCGCAGTCAGACATCGCGGCCACCGTCCAAGCAGCCAAGGAACTCCAGCAAGAATTGGAAAGCCCCGAGCTCTCTCGGTTGATGGTTGCGCTCAAGGACCAGCATCTGGCGACGAGCAGAGTCGAGCGGCTGGGCCGCAGCGAAAGCGTTGCGGCTACCTTGACGGTTGAGTCGCTAATGGTCGACTCCATGTTGGATCCGTTTCCAAAAAACGATGCCGTGCTGGCAACGCTCGATCCGCTCCCCCTTTTGAAAGCTTTAGTGGCGAGCCTCGAGGGCCGGGGAAACTTTAAGGACCTGAGTGCCGAAGACCGCTGGCAGGTGCGGACCCAACTGGTGGAACTAGGAGCCTCGGTGCGCACGCTGGTGCGGCAGTTCGGCGACCAACTGGCCAAAGATCGCAGCCGGGTGCTCACGAGCCTTGCCGGCCAGCTGTCCAAGCCCGTGGAATATGTGCCGGAGTGGGTCGTGATGGGCGTGGCCCTGTGTCTGGGTTTGGGCACGATGGTGGGCTGGGAGCGGATCGTCAAAACGGTCGGCGAAAAAATCGGCAAGACGCACCTCACCTACGCTCAGGGAGGCGCGGCCGAATTGGTGGCCGCCGTGACGATCGGCATGGCCGACTCGTTCGGCATGCCGGTGAGCACTACGCACGTGCTTGCCAGCGGCGTAGCCGGCACGATGTGGGCCAACAAATCGGGCATTCAAGCCGCGACGGTGCGCGACATTGCCTTGGCTTGGATTCTCACACTGCCGGTGGCGATGGCTTTGTCCAGCGGATTGTACTGGCTGTGTACTTTTTTTGTGGGCTAAAGAATAACTGGCGCATCGTAATATCTCCCCGACTGCGCTGGCGGTAGTATTTGAGGCCGGGGATAAAAAAACATGTGCCGCTGACAAACCCAAAGATGATGTGCGAGATGTCGCTTGTCAGGCACATGACAAGCGCTGTGAAAAAGAGCACGGCCGCCTGAATATAGAATGCGCCGGAAAGAATGCCTGCCTTGGCAAAGAAGACGAGGCCTGCCAACAAAGCAAGCACCGGCGAGAGAGTGAGCACCGGTAGGTTGAGCATCGCCTCAACCCAAAAAAGCATCACGCTGGCAATCACGCTAGCGGCCCAGATATGGGCAATCTGCCGTTCGACTGCAGTGACTGGCCCAGCCCGCTGCCTCAAAATCCAAACGATCGGTGCCCAGAGCATCAAGCCTCCGCCCCAGAGCACAAGGTAGGGCCAGCGAGTGATCACTCCTTCCCAGACCAACACATCTGTTGTCACACACAATCCCAGAATGACCGCCGAGTGCCACATCCAAAGGAGGCCCCAGTTTTCCAGTACCACCGCATGGTGCGTCTCGCGCAATAATCTGGCGGCAATCTCGGCAAAGCCGCCCCGACGGGCCGCCAACGATTCGCCATTGAGAAACGCACGCAGATCGTCGGCCAGTGCTGCTGCGGTTTTATATCGCAGTTCCTGTGGTTTTTGCAGACTCTTGAGAGCGATCATCTCTAGGTCGCGATCAATGTTCGCATGGATGGATCGCGGCAGGGGCGGATCTGCTTCAAGCACCGCCATCAGCGTATCCATCGGGTTTGAAGCCTGAAACGGCGGTTGGCCTGTGAGCATCTGATAGAAGATCGCTCCCAAGCTCCAGACATCGCTGGTGGGACCAACATCACCGCGACTGCCGGCGGCCTGTTCGGGCGACATGTAGTGGGGGGTGCCGAGGATCGCACCGGTGTGCGTCATCGTGGTGTGCGTCATCGCGTCACCGGTTTGCAACCGTTTGGCCAGACCAAAATCGGAAACATGCGGCTGGCCTGAGAGATCGATGAGGATATTCGATGGCTTCAAATCGCGATGCAACACGCCGCCGCTGTGGGCCGCATGCACTGCATCGGCCACCTTTATCAACAGCGTCACTCCTTCATGCACTGAAAGAGTGCCATCTGCCAATCGCTTGGCGAGTGTTGTGCCCTCGATAAATTGCATGCTGTAGAAGGGATGCCCCTCACATTCACCAACTTCATAAATCGATACGAGGCCTGGATGATCGAGCTGGGCTGCTGCTTCGGCTTCTCTACGAAAACGGGACAGATCTGCCGCACTGGCTAAGTCGCGTCGCAGCAGCATTTTGATTGCCACCGTTCGGCTCAGGGTTTTTTGTGTCGCACGGTAGACGACCCCCATGCCGCCCCGGCCAATTTCCTCGATCAGCTCATACTCTCCCAACTGCGCCGGCAGCACTGTGGCCCCGGGCACAAAGTCGGGGGAATAAAGGCCGGCGCTCGATGGACTTGTGCCGGTCGAGTGCGATTGTTGCAGGTGACCGCTGCGAATGGCTGATTCCTGCGCCACAGCATCCGTGATCATCATGGCGGCAAATAATTCTCGCAGTTGACCGGCTAAATCTGGATGCGTTGCCGCCATCACCTCCAGATCGGCTTGCGCACCGCCACCAGGATGTTCGGAAAGATCTTCTAGCAACGCTGCTAGTCGCTCCTCCTGTTCTGCAGAGAGAGGCAAATCGACGGCCCGCTTTCGGCCGAGCAGCGATGGTGGTGCAGTAAGCATCATGCGTCAAACTTTCTCGGCAATCCTAGACCTGCGGTTGCGGGCAGGGAGAGCAAAAGTTTTGCGTTACAAAAGTGGCTTTTTATCTAAATTTTTTCGCACCGAGTATTTGGCTGCAACTCGGACGCATGAGCGGTGTTGTCATCGAGCAAGACTCGCAGCCGTCGCATGGCACGCAGGTAGCGCATGCCAGCAGCAGACTTGGTGAGACCAAGGGCATTCGCTGCCTCGACTGTGGAAAGGTGTTCAAAGTGTCGCAGCAAAACGATTTTTCGGTCGTCTTCTTCGAGTGCTTCGACTGCTGCTGCAAAACGGCCCTGAAATTCTCGCCACGTCGCCGCTGCAGCAGGAGTGAGATTGCTATCGGCCAACTGACTCATCATGTCAACTTCTGAATTATTTTCTCCCGCGAGCACTGTCAGCGAAACCTCCCGGTCGACGCTGCGACGGCTGGCAACGCGGTGCCGACGGTAGGCATCGATGAGCCTGTCTTTAGCCATGGATCGCAGCCAGAGCTGAAAGGGCATGATTGGATTGGCTAGATAATCGATCAGCCGCCGGTTGGCCTCAATCATCACATCCTGCACGATGTCGCTGGCATCGACCCGTCTTTGCACTCGGTGATCCAAGCGCTGATTGATCATGCGCTTGATCGCCTCGCGATGCCGCTCAAGCAGACCATTCACCGCTGCCTGATCACCTTGACGCACGCGATCCAGTAGCACCAGCGTCGGCTGTGCCTCTGCTGGGGGAACGGCAACGATTTTACCGGACAGGCCGGACGTATGGGTCATGCGGTTTTTGTAGCCTTTGGTCTCGCTCATGCATCCTACCAACGTGTCGCGTTGGGCATAATGATTTACCAGATATCCGCTTTGCTCGGCCTCTGGGCGGCGCAATGCGGCCCCAAAGCAAAAATCGGCTCGGAGTTCAGCCCTTTTTTGACCAGCTTCAAAACGTGATCCATAATCGGGAGCGGTCAACGGATCGACCGCTGCTGCCGCAGTAGGATGCGGCCACCTGTGAACGGATTGACCACGTGAACGTCGTTTTCAGCCCGACGAGTGTTGTTGCCCGCCGATCGCTTGCCAGCGGTTTGAGCGTGGCTCTCTGGCTGATTCTTTTCAGCACCTCTGCGATCAGCGCCGACGATCAGGGCAGCACTGCATTAAGCAGCGCAGCAGTGCTTGAGTGGACGCCTCTGGTTCCCGATTCGACGGTGGTGAATCTACCGGCCACGGTGCCACTGGAAATTGTTCCAGTGACGCAAGACAGTGGCGTTGTCGGGCAAACCACATTGCTCGAACGCGATCGTCGCTGGGCCGACATCGTCAGTATTTGCGAGGCAGCCGCCCGAAAGGGAATGCTCGCTCCTGAACTTGAGCAACGCTACGACCTAGCCAAGATTCACTGCGACATCTCACGGCGGTATGGTGAAAATGCATTTCGTTCCCAGCTGGGAACCTTAACCGAGTCCGACGGCCGCCGCGTCTATGCCGAGGTTTTAGCCCGCATTGCATCGCACCATGTTGACGCCCCAAATTTTTCGCGGCTGGTGTCCCGCGGTTGTCGGGCCATGGGTGTTGCCATCGACGACGACGTCTTTGTTGCAGCCTACGCGGCACAGGCCACACCAGAACGCCGTCGGCTCTACCATGAGCACGTTGAAAAAATCCTGAGCGGCCGCACTGTCTCGTCGCAGTTTGACGCTGAAACAGTCGCCGCTTGGGTCGCCCGCATCGCCCACTCAACCCTCGGTATTCCGCCAGCAGTCACGCTGCTGGAAATGTCAGCGGCCGCCATGGGGAGCCTCGATGAATATTCTGCTTTTTTGACCACCGGACAGCTCAACGATCTGTATGCACAAATCGAGGGTAACTTTGTCGGCCTTGGCATTGAGCTGAAAACTGCGGCCGACGGATTGCTGGTTGTCAACGTGATTACAGGCAGCCCAGCCCAGCGAGCTGGGCTTCGAAAAGGTGATCATTTAGTAGGCGTTGGGGGTCGATCGATTGGTGGTCTGAACGTTGATGAGGCGGCGCAGTTGCTGCAGGGCCCAGAGGGTTCGCTTGTCACGCTGGCCATCATGCGAGCGCCGAGTCCGGCTCGCGCTGTAACGGTGCGCCGTGAGCACGTGGATGTGCCGAGCGTGGAGAATGTGGCGTTGCTTGACACTGCGGCCGGGGTGGCCTACCTCAAGATTTCCTCCTTTCAAAAAACAACCGCCGCCGACCTCGAAACAGCTCTGCGCCGACTCGACAAGAGTGGCATGCGTTCGCTGGTGATCGATCTGCGTGGAAATCCTGGTGGGCTGTTGTCATCGGCTGTCGATGTGGCCGATTTGTTTCTCGATCACGGTCTTGTGGTTGCCACTCGCGGCCGCAGCCCAGAGGAAGACTTCAACTACTCGGCCAACCGACCGGGTACTTGGAAGATGCCGCTTGTGGTTGTGATCGACAGTGACTCGGCGAGCTCCAGTGAGATTTTTGCTGGTGCCATTCGCGATCATGCCCGCGGCACCATCGTGGGCACTCGTAGCTTTGGAAAAGGATCGATTCAGGGAATTTTTCCGCTGGAGGTGGCCGGCGTGGGCATGCGATTAACAACCGCCAAGTTTTATTCACCCCACGGCCACCCCTACAGTCGAGTGGGAGTCGAACCCGATCTCTACGTCCACGCTGTAGCCAAACCGGTCGCAGGGTCAACTGAGGCCCCCGGAGAGGCCGCCACTGCCCTCCAGGATGCCTGCCTAGAAACGGCCGTTGGCGTGGCCCGTCAAGCGGTTGCCAAACCGGTCGCTCAGCCGGTCGGACGGACAACTGTCTCCCGCTGAGACAGCCGCTACTTGAACTCCTCTGACCGCATTGCTATCGTGCGAAATAGGTATAGTACATCTTGTATTCGCCGCAGGATTCTTCTTCTGGCTGCGGTCTGCGAGTGCGGGGCCTTGGGCCTTGGCTCGTGAATGCCGGGTGCCAGTTATTTTCGCCAACTCTCATTCACCCGGCGCAAACAATGCGCCTCAACAACGAAGAAGGATTCCCATGACCAGTGCGCGTGCCAGTGCGATTGCTGCCATCACGAGCTATAAGTCCCATGGACAAGCCTGGAATTTTCGCGAGACACCAACGAGCGAAATTTTTGGCGCCAATGTCTTTAGTGAATCAATCATGAAAGACCGCCTGCCAAAAAGCGTTTACAAGGCGTTACAGGCGACGATCAAGCAGGGCAAGCAGATCGACGCTAGCATTGCCGACGCTGTTGCCATGGCGATGAAAGACTGGGCAATCGAGAAGGGGGCCACCCACTATGCGCATGTATTTTATCCACTCACCGGCCTGACAGCCGAAAAGCACGATAGCTTTCTCACGCCCACCGGTGACGGCGACGCCATCGCCGAGTTTTCCGGTAAAGAACTGATTCAGGGCGAACCCGATGCTTCGAGCTTTCCATCGGGTGGTTTGCGCGCCACGTTTGAGGCCCGTGGCTACACGGCTTGGGATCCCACGAGCCCGGCTTACATTCTCGACAATCCCAACGGCACAACGCTCTGCATCCCAACGGCATTTTGTTCGTGGACGGGTGAGGCCCTTGATAAAAAAACTCCGCTCTTGCGTTCGATGCAGGCCGTCGACAAGCAGGCTCGCCGCGTACTTTCTCTCTTTGGCCACAAGGATATCGGCCCCGTAACCGCGGCGGCTGGTCCCGAACAAGAGTATTTTCTGATCGACAGAAATTTCTTTTTTGCCCGACCAGATTTGGTCGTGACAGGCCGCACCCTTTTTGGCGCCAAGCCCCCAAAGGGACAGGAATTTGAAGATCAGTATTTCGGAGCCATACCCGAACGCGTGTTGGCCTGCATGCTGGAAGCGGAACGCGATCTCTACAAGCTTGGCGTGCCTGTAAAAACAAGGCACAACGAAGTTGCGCCGTCGCAGTACGAAATTGCCCCGCTGTATGAAAATGCCAACATCGCCACAGACCACCAGCAGATGATCATGCAAACCCTGACCCGCGTGGCTGAAAAATACGGCATGGCCTGCCTGCTCCACGAGAAACCGTTTGCCGGCATCAACGGCTCTGGCAAGCATGTGAATTGGTCGATCGGCTGTCGCCTTGGCAATCTCCTCGAACCGGGCGAGAGCCCACATGCCAACGCGCAGTTCCTCGTGTTTTGCGCAGCGGTGATCCGAGCGGTTCATCTCCACGCCGACCTGCTCCGCTCCGTTGTGGCCGCCAGCGGTAACGACCATCGCCTGGGTGCAAATGAGGCCCCGCCGGCCATCATCTCAATCTTCCTCGGTGAACAACTCTCCGATGTGTTTGAGCAGATTGAAAAGGGGAGGGCGACCAGCAGCAAGGCCAGCGGCACGCTCACCGTTGGTGTCGATACACTGCCGCCGCTTCCCAAGCATGCCGGCGATCGTAATCGCACCAGCCCATTTGCCTTCACCGGTAATAAGTTTGAGTTTCGGGCTGTCGGCTCGAGCCAATCCATTGCCGGACCGCTCGTGGCTCTCAACACAATCGTGGCCGAAAGCCTCGACTTTTTTGCCAACGCGCTCGAAAAAGCCGGCGGGAGTGATCCTGCCAAGCTCAACGCAGCAATTGAAAAATTGCTGCAGGAGACAATCGCGCAGCACAAGGCGGTGATCTTCAATGGCAACGGGTACTCGCCCGAGTGGCAAATTGAGGCAAAGAAACGCGGCCTGCCAAATCTCAAGGCCACGCCCGAGGCGCTGGATGTGCTCGTGTCTCCAAAAAATATCGCCCTCTTCGAAAAGTATGGGGTGCTCTCAGAGCGCGAGATGCGCAGTCGCTATGAGATTTACATGGAACGCTATTGCAAGGACATCAATGCCGAAGCCAATTCGGCAGTGCAGATTGCCAAAACGATGATTCTGCCGGCTGGTTACCGCTACCAAGGTGCTCTGGTTGATACGGCGTATAAGCTCAAGAGCCTCGGACAGTCGGTGCACATTGGCACCCTCGACAAACTCACGGGATTGGTAGGCATTTTTGAGAAGAATATTGAGGCTCTTGAAAAGACGCTCGCGCACAGTGGGCTCGACATCCGCGCAGAAGTGACACACTTTCACGACCATGTAATCCCGGCAATGGCGGCCCTGCGCGAAATTGCTGATCAGATCGAGAGCATTTTGCCCGATGACCTTTGGCCGCTGCCTACCTACCGCGAAATGCTGTTTATCAAGTGAGCCAAATCAGTCAGCCAGATCTCACCCAAGCGATCGAGACGGAGTGCACCCGGCTTGGGCTGATCATTCAGCCAGATGCGTTGCCCGGACTGGCTGCTTATGCGGCGAGTCTCTGGGAATGGAATGACAAGCTGAATCTCACCCGACATACTGACGTGGAACGATTCGTTTCTCGCGATGTGGCCGATGCACTGGCGATTGCGCCGCATCTGGCGATTGGCGAGCATGTGCTGGACGTGGGCACCGGCGGCGGCGTGCCGGGCGTGATCCTGGCTATTCTCCGCCCCGATCTCAGGGTCGAATTGGCCGACAGCGTGGCAAAACGCGCCGCAGCCGTGCGCGGAATCGTAGCCCAGATCGGCCTAGCGATTCCAGTTTACACCGGGGCCGCACAGCAGTTTGTTGCCAAGAATGCAACGGGCAAAGCACGGTTTGATACGCTTGTGGTGCGGGCTGTTGCGCCGCTGCTCAAACTGCTCGAGTGGTTTGAGCCGCTCTGTGCTGCCTATGGACGGATGCTGATTGTGAAGGGCCCACGCTGGGAACAGGAGAAGGGGGAGTCGCGGCATCACGGCTTTGTGAAACACGTCACCGTGCGGCGCATTGCGTGCTGGCCAATCCGTGGCAGCGACAATGAAAGCGTGCTCTTGGAGGTGCGACAGCGACCGGCGCGTTCGGATGCCGTCGTTTAAATATTCCAGCACACACCTGATCAGCGGTCGGTTGCTGGCCTGTTATAAATTCATTCCCAGAAATCCGCCCGCGGCATCGCTGGCCGCCTGTTCGCGCGAGATTCTCTCGATGGCACGGGAGAGATCGCCAGCCGCAATGTATCGGTCAAACTCAATTTCAATGGCCCGTTTGGCCGACAGCGCAAGCCACTCAACGGCCGGTTGCGTCAGCCAGTCACACGTTTCTTTTTCGAGCCTGATGTCGAGGTCACTGCCGACAGTCGCCGTGTCTAATTCGTTGGTGAGCACGGTGCCGTCAATCGTAAACTGCACCCACCCCAGCGCTGCGTTGTTGGTAAAGTGGAATGTGCAGGTAGCATTTGTGAGGTAGTAGGTGTTGCGCATGCCGTGCTTGGCAACCGCCCGTTGGAAATGCTCCAGTCGCTTGCGAAACACCGGCGATGCATCGAGCGGAATATCCAGCCGCGACACGCCACGGAGTGGGGTGCAGTCAAAGGTAATCGCCACGCTTGGTTGGGATTCTGAGGCACTCATGAGATTCCAATTCTACTCCATGCCCGGCCGTCTGACAGCGCTGGCCTGTCTCGCAATCCCAGCGTTAGGGTGTGTGCCGGCGGCGCTCCCAGTGGCTCTGGGGCCGAGCCGGGATTGTGTGCGGCTGGTCGAGACCCGCCAACTGATGGGGGTGCCCTGGACGATCACACTCCATGCAGAGCAGGAGGTGGCGGGCAAATCGGCGCTGGCGGCAGCCTTTAACGAAGTGGCCCGGCTCGAAGAGATTCTTTCCGATTACAAACCTCACAGCGAGCTTTCGCAGCTCTCTTCCCGCGTGCAATTGCCAGCAACGCTGCCTGTGAGTGACGACCTGTGCCGCGTGCTCACTCGAGCTGTTGAAATTCGCGATGCCACCGGCGGCGCATTCGATCCAACCGTTGGGCCACTCACCACGCTCTGGAGGCAGTCGCGACGCTCAGGACAGTTACCACGCAGCGATAAGCTCTTGGCAGCCCGAGCGGCCGTGGGTCGCGATGCGCTGTTGCTCGATTGTGTCAAGAAAGAGGTGACGCTCACGCGGGCCGGCATGCGGCTCGATCTCGGTGGTATTGGCATGGGGTATGCCATTGACAGGGCGATGGATGTGCTCGCCGGTCATGGAATCAAGGCAGCAATGATCGATGCCTCTGGTGATATCGCCGTATCGCATGCGCCGCCGGGCAGCACAGGCTGGCGAATTGCAATGGCTCCACTCGGGAAGACACAGGACCAACCAGTTGCCCAGCACTTGCTGCTAACCAACGCCGCCGTGACGACCTCTGGCGACGCCTTTCAGAGCGTGGAAATCAACGGCACTCGTTATAGTCATATCGTTGATCCACGCACGGGCATCGGTGTGGTTGGGCAAACAGCCGTAACCGTCATCGCGCCCGATTGCACGACCGCGGATGCACTGGCCACAGCCGCTAGTGTCTTAGGGCCAAGCGCGGGGCTGGCGGCCGTGGCGGCAACACCGGGCTGTGCTGCCCGGTTTGTTTGGAAGGAAGGTGGAGAAGTCCGTTCAGCACAATCGCCGCGCTGGCCAGTTCACTAGAGAGCATTCGGTCGATGTGGAGCGTCGAAAGTGGCAAAGCTAGAACGGGTAGGCGGGGGGTCGGCGAACGCTTAGGAGCGCTTGGCCGCTGCGGCCCACAGCGACGAAAGTTGTACCGCCCCCGAGCCGGCGAGACACGTAAACTCAAATGCGCTCTCGCTGGGTCGGTTTGTTGCCTTGAACTGGCTAAACGCACAAAAATCGACACATTCGCTGACCCCTTCCCCGCAAACCCCCCCACTCTTTGTTCTGCGTGGGCTGGTTGTAACGGTTAACAAAAGTTTGCGGCCCTGTTGGTCGATATGTCATCTGCTGTCGCTGCGCCTTGGTGCAGACGATGCGGGCCCAGTGTCGGGGGGCACTGGGCCGGAATCGATCGTGACATCGCGACCGATCCCCCATGGGCGCAGCGACGGCATTTTGAAGACGTTTCTGTCGGTGAACGAGTGTCTGCTAACGATCTGAAAGCCCCTGTGTCACGAACACTCCAACATTTTTGGGTGGTGCTCACAAGCATCTCGCTCCTTTCGAGCGGCTGTGCGCCGCGGCAGCCTTTCTATTTTTTTGAAGATGGCGATCTGTCCCACTACGTCGGTGCCATCCAGAAACTTGAGTATCCAGACACCGATCAGCAACCGCTCGACGAGGCAGCCGGCACGACTGAACCGCTCACGCTCTCAAACGCCAATTTCGACAACATCTGGGAACTCTCTCTCGAAGATGCGATTCGCACGGCACTGGAAAACGGCAAGGTACTCCGCAATCTAGGCGGACGGTTTCAAAGTTTTGGAGGACCACGACCCCAGACCGGTGAGCCACCGGTATCGCTGCTCACATCACCATCCCAAACGCCAAGTATTTACGATCCTGCCATCGCAGAAACCGATCCGTTTCGGGGCGTCGAGAGCGCACTGGCAGCGTTTGATACACAACTTTCCAGCAGCACAACATGGGAGTCCGGCAACCGTCCGCAGAACGTCGACCCTATTTACCAAACTCTTTTCTTCGTGCCTGTTCTCAAAACAAACACCGGGACAACCACCACGGGTCTTTCCAAACGCACGGCCACAGGTGCGCAGTTTGGCGTCTCCAACAGCACGGTTCTCAATGCCACAAATAATGCTTTCAGAGATGTGCCTTCAACGTGGACGACGTCGTACGACTTTTCTTTCAACCAGCCGCTCTTGCAGGGGGCGGGCGTCACATACAACCGCATCGCTGGCCCCGACACATTCGATAATCTTTTGGGCCGGCCCAACTTCCGCGGTGTGCTCCTAGCCCGCATCAACGCCGATATTTCATTGGCCGAGTTTGAGGTCGGCGTGCGGAATCTTATCAGTGATACCGAGCAGTCCTACTGGGAATGCTACTTCTCCTACCGCAATCTTGAGGCTCGTAAAGCCGGCCGCGACAGCTCCCTCGAGGCGTGGCGCAAGGTGCACGCGCTCTACGTTGAACAGTCTCGTGGCGGCGAAGCTGATAAGGAAGCGCAGGCACGCGAACAGTATTTCTTTTTCCGTAGCGAGGTGGAGCAGGCTCTCACCGACGTCTATCGCTGCGAAAATCGGCTGCGCTACATGATGGGGATCAGCGCCAGCGACGGCCGGCTGATTCGGCCAGCCGACGAACCAACCACGGCGCGAATATCTTTTGACTGGCAGCAGTCGCTGGTGGAATCACTTTCGCGATCCGCTGAACTCCGTAAGCAAAAGTGGTTTATTAAACAGAAGGAACTCGAGCTAACCGCTGCAAAGAATCTGCTGCTCCCCAGGCTCGACATCGGTGGTCGCTATCGCTTCCTCGGCTTGGGCGAGGATCTTCTCAGCCAAAGTTACAAGCCGTTTCCACAGGCTGCACCCCCACTCCCTGGCAACTCAGCGCCCGTCACACTGCAAGACACCGACGCCTATTCTTCGTTAATGAGCGGCCGATTTCAGGAATGGCAAGCGCAGGCTCAGTTTCTCATGCCGATCGGTTTTCGCCGCGAGTTGTCGACGGTGCGCAATTTTCAACTACAGCTCTCCCGCGAACGGGCCCGCCTGCAGGACGAAGAACTCGAGGTCTCGCACGCGCTGGTCGAAGCTGTGCGCAACGTCGACACCAACTTTGCTCTCTCGCAAACCAACTTCAATCGTCGCGTGGCTGCCGAGCGTCAGGTGGAAGCTGTGCAGGCCGCTTACGACGCTGGTACCGTCACGCTGGATCAACTGCTCGATGCCCAGCGTCGCCGGGCCGACGCCGAAAGTTCTTACTACCGCTCGCTCGTCGATTACAACCGCTCCATATCGCAACTCCATTATCGCAAGGGCTCCTTGCTTGAATACAACGGCGTCTTTCTGGCAGAGGGACCGTGGCCGGGCAAGGCCTACTTTGATGCCCACCGCCGCGCCCGCCAGCGAGATGCCAGCCTCTATCTCGACTACGGTCACTCTCGACCCGGTGTGTTTAGTCGGGGAGCGATCACGCAAGATTTTAAATCAATCGGTGCTGACCCAGCAGCGATTCAACTTCCGCCTCGCGACCCAGCGACCCGCGAAAGTCCAACTGATTCAAAGCCGGATCCCGAATTAATACCGACACCCCAACTAGGGGTTGAAATAACGGGGGCTGCGGGGCCTCTCTTACTCCCGTCTGGTGGGATTGCCGACGATGTCCGCGCCGTAGCACACTGGCACACAGCGGCAACGCCACTGGTGCGCGATGTCAGTGGCCCGAATGATGCTGGCGTGCAAGCGCCCTAGAACTTAGATTTTTTCCGGCAGCAGGGCACTGGATTCGAGGGCTCTTTGCCAGAGTTCTGGCTGAGCAGCGCGGATCTTTTCGAGCTGTCTTTTTGCAGCCGGCAGCGGGCAGGCCGACAGATAGCCAGCAACGGCACGCCGCACGAGGGGATCCTCTGTGCCAAGGGTGTTCCAGAGATCGGCCACTTCAGCGACCGGTTTCCAAAATGCGTAACGGGCAAGATCGATAGCCGCATCGGCAGCGACGGCCGGGCTCGCCAGCAATGCGGCGGTTGCGTTACTTGTGCGGTCTCTGGGAATTGTGTCGGCCAGGCTTTCCCACGCAAAGCGCAGCGCAGCAAGGAGATGCCGCTGGTCAACGGCACGCGCCTGCGGCTCGAAGAGCCCGCGACTCTTGAGATAATCCAAACCCCGCTCACCCTCGGCCACAAGCACACCCGCGAGCAGACCAGAAAATCCAGACCTAAAATCATCGGCTGGCGCAGCGATTGCCTCGTGCAGAGCATGGATGCAGGCCGTAGCCTGACCGGTGTTCTGGGACCGGCTGGCAACGATTCCCAGCGCCAGTCCGTAGAAGCCATGGCGGCGTTGATCGATGCCCGGTTCGTTTACCCAGACCCTTAATTTTTTAGCGTCCAGCGAATCCGCCGCCTCACAAACCGCTGCAAACGACGCCAGTCCAAATTCCACAAATGCATCCTGAGCAATCTGCGGATTGGGATCTTCAAGCCTTGCGGCAAACCATTGCAACCGCGATGCCGCCGCTTCGCGCAACCTCGGCGCAGCGACAATGTATCCCAGCAACACTTCGTCTGCCGCGATGGCTGTCCAAGTGCCCACTGCGATCGGGGCAGCGGCGTCCGTCGTTGTACAGAATAGAATCGCGGTGCCATTCGCAGCCCCGCTGACGCGGGCGATGATAGCTTCCCCGTTGGCAGGGACATCACCGCGCAGCACTTGATCGATCCGAAATCGCTGCGACAGCGCACCGTCTGCGTTCAGAAAGGCTCTGCCGTCGGCTTCACCCACAGCCACGCAGTCCGCTGCGTCACGACGGGCGGCCAGCGACTCCCCGACTACTCCACAAAATGGACAGGCCGCCACCGGAATGCCCAGCGGTGCCAGTGCTGCCACAATCAACACCGTTGCAACCATTCGATGTTTGCAAGCGTGAACAGAGTGAAACACGGATTCTTTCCTTTGCCTGAAGCGATCTGGTGGTGATGGTGGTGAGGCTAGGGACAGTTGTCGGTGCGACAGTCATGCATTGTAGTCGGCTGATTTCTGAATCGACCGCTTACTGCACCTCTTCGCCGTTCAACGCGTAGATAGCCAGATGCTTCCCACTGGGACCGCGTAATTCCTCCACTTGAAAAAGACCCGTAACCGCCACAGGCCGGATCGAAAACTGTGCACTACGTCCTGGCAGCATGCGCACAACGATGCAGTCGTACAAGGCCGCCCCCGGACCAAAACAACACTCCATATTGTCTCGCACCAGCACAAACTGCGTGAGTCCAGACTGCTGAAAGCTCGGCAGAATGTAGCCCCGGATGCGAATCCGCTGCTGCTCGAGCACGCGCACCCGCTGGGGCAGCAAATCGCGAGTGAAGGGGGCAGTCTTTTCCATGTCCAACTTAATGTCGTCGAATGTAATATCCTGCGGCCGGCCCGGCCGTGCTGTCGCAGGCGGACGCGCGTCTTGAACCACTGGTTCGATCGACTGTTGGGACTGTGGCACTAACTCCACAGGTTTTTCCGTGGGCAATCGACTGCATCCAGTTGCCGCGAGCAACAGGCTGCTAGCGTGCAACAGCGTCCTCAAGATGGTAAAGCACGCCACCATCGAGGGCAGCACTCCCCGTGGGACGAACTTCAAACCGACCGGCAATCTTTGTGAGCCGGGGAGAGAATGCGATGCTTTTTGTGTCTTGTAATTGAACGAGCACACGGTCTGTGATCTTAGGATTGCCGCCGAAGCAGCAGTCTCCCTGATCACGCACCAGAAGAAACTGCAAAATACCATTTTGTTGACTCCCCGGATACATGTAGCCCTTCAAGAGCACGTGGCGACCATTCATTGCGTGAGCGGTATCGGGAATGGTGGCGGGCGGATCTCCATCGAGCGGCTGCAGCATCGTGTAGTCGAGCCGCTGAAAACCTTCCGGCAGTTCTGCGGCGTACACAATTGACAGAAATATCAGCCCACCGACAAGCGAGAAAGCCGACACCAGCAGGGCCCCAAGCGTCAATGGCTTGCCCGTTAATTCAGTCGGCCGTCTGACGATGTCTTGCCAAGCCACTACCGCCAGCACCACACCCAATACCGGCACAATTGCCAACCACCAATCAAAGAATATCAACGGCGATGTCAGCGCCAGCACAACGCTCACAATCGTCGTGCCACCCAACGCGCGGTAACGATCTCGATCGCTGTGCGCGGATTCTTCACCAACGGCCGTTGGCTGCGATGATTCAAAAAGACCGGTGCCCATGGGTGTGCAGATGATACGTAAAAGATGAATGCCGGAAATGGTTTCGCGCTACTGGCGTATCGATGGCATCTGATCGGAACTCGGACGCAGAGTGGCCCGCGCAAAAAAACCGCTGAGCAGGACAATCGCAGCCCACACTCCCCACTTTACATAGGTCCATTGCGTCGTGAAAACAACCGGTTCGACAGCAGGGGCCGTATGGGAGGGATCGACACCGGCACGATTGTCTGTGGCCTCCTCGGCCCCGAGCACCGGTGCAATGCGGGACGCCAAGGCCAAATCTTCCGGCTGAGTCGTGGCCGTCGAGTGGCTCGGCACGGATGCAGCGGGGTCTTCTACGCGGTTGCTAGCCGGCGGTGGAGTGTCGACTGCTTGTTGCTCATCCGATTCATCACCCGTTATCGCAGCGGGTGTCGCTCCTGCAAAACCAGCCAAGGCAACAGCCCGACGGACCGCCTCGGGGTCAATCTTCTCCAGTTTTTTGAGCGCCGCAGCGGCCTCCGGCAAGGGACAAACTTTGAGATAGTTGATCACCGGTTCGCGCACAAAAATATTATCGGCGTCGGCCTGAATAAAAAGCTCTGTCAGCTTTTCAATGACCGACCAATCCTGCCATCTTGCTAAGTCTGCGATCACGAGATCGGCGAGCTTCGGTTCTTCCAGCAGGATGCGCAGCGATTCAAGCACGCGATCCCGTGGCACAGCGTCAGACTCCTCGCCAAGAAATCGCAGGGCCATGACCGCTGCGTACGTTTCCGTAAAGGGAACGTCTCTTCCCTTGCGATCAAGAAAGTGCGTGTCTATCAGATCAAGGCCATCGGCTCCACGCAGCGTAACCGAACAGGCGATCAGGGCATCGAGGCCCGATCGCAATTCGGCCCGATCTTCTTTGCCAAAATCACCGGCCAGATCATTACCGATCAGAATGGCCTCGATCCGCTCAGCATCTGCTTTTGTGCCACAGACGCCCAGCATCGTGGCATACAAACGGCGGCGACTGGATTGAATTTTTGGATTTTCAATCCAGGCCAGCAACTGCGTGGAATCCATCCGACTTTCAAGTCCACGCACGTCCACGTAGGGGGCAACAGCGAATTCATCGTAGGCGTCTCGGGCGAGCGATTCGTCTGAATCCTCCAGATACTGCTGGAAAAATGCCAGCCGATCGGGACCTTTTTCAGCGAGTTCGGGAAGTTTTTTCAAATACGCAACTGCCTTTGTGCTCACTGGAATCGGGCTCGACCAGATTAACTCTGGCGGTTCGATTCCCATCAACAAAAAGAGCGTGCCGACCGGTTTTTCTTCGAGTGTAATCGTTGTGATCGGTTTAGCATTGATGCCCAATAGCCCGGCTTCCTCAACCAGATCGGCACCCTTAAGCACCTCCACAACGGCAAACTTCCCGTGCGGCAACGGGCCTTCGGCACGTGGCAAAAGCGACCCGGCTGGTGGGGGTTCGACAAGCCGTGCGATCACAGCCACCTGACTCTGAGCAATTTCCTGCGCAAATGTCAGCGACACCGCCGAACAGAATGGACAGGCACAAACACTCGTAAGCCGACCCACGAGACCGGCCAGCAGCAGCCCCACAACCAAACATCGCAGCGTGTTTTGGCGAGAAAATTTTTGCATCGGTCAACAGTGTAGCCGCGTTGCCCTCCGTTGGGACAGGGGGCTGTGGATGGTGCGGCATCATTGCTGGGAGTCAGTGCCTAAAAGCTGGCACTGGGGGGCCTGCGAGTTGACCGCTTTCAGCGGGCGTTTCAGCAGCCTGCTAACCCGGTCCCTGCAGCCATTTTGCAACGTCTGTGCGGTAGGCCGCCACGGCTGGGAGAAGCGCTGCTGCGATTGCCAAGCCGACTAAAAATGGCACCAGCAACGCTTCGGCAGCGGGCGACGTGGAAAAAATGCTGGCCGAGACTCCGGCATTTGTCGCGATCCACGGGGCGACAGCGCCGACGAAAAGGTGCCCCAACGTCCAACCAGCCAGCCCGCCACCCACTGCTAGCAGCACCGCCTCGATCAGCACTGTTGCCAGCACATGCGAGCGGCGGGCCCCGAGCGCCCGCATGATTGCCACATCCCGACTGCGTTCCAGCGACGATCCGACCATGCTGACAAGGATCCCCATTGCAGAAACAACCACAACAAGCGCCGTGACCAGCAAAAGCAAAAGTTCCAACGGCTGCACAAAAAGATCGAGCAACTGCCGGATCTCGCCGATCGGGAGCGCGGCCTGTGCGTCGCGTCCTTCGTTAATGGCCATCCGCAAACCCATTCCCGTCAACTCCGAAGGCAATCCCGGCAACGAGGCCGTTTCCAGGAGAATGGCGGTTACTTCACGCTGCTCAAAAGGAAGCGGCTGCGCAGAGGCCGGAGCAGTCCCTGCTGGGAGCGTGTGGCTGGCCGGTTCTCTCTGTGGGTTGCGTGATTCATTGGGGACTTCACCCGGCACGGGCTTGGCATGGCCTTCCTGTAAATAAAATCCCTCCATGTTGACAAACACACCGCGATCGATCGGCGTATTGGTCTGGGCAAGGATGCCGACCACGGTGAAGGGATCGTGCACCTTGCCATCATGTGAACCGTGCGTGGGGGCGAATGGATCGCCCACTTTCAAACCCGTTTTTGACGCCACTGCAGCGCCGAGCACGCCCCCAAAGAAATCGGCATCACGGAAGTTGACGCCCTTTGAAAATTGAAATGCCTGTCCATCGCCGCGGCTGAGTTGGCCAAACATTGCTGCGTTGGTTCCCACAACGCGAAAGCCGCGGAAGTAATCTCCCATGCAGATCGGTACAGCGGTCTTTGTGCTGGCTGCAAATGTGCCATCCACGCCATCGACGCGTTGGGCAGCTGGCAGGAAGTTTTGGTAGGTCGACCAAGGAATATTTTCAATTGGCCGACTGATAAAATAAACGCTGTTGAGCACCAACTGCAGCGGGCTGCCCTTAGCGCCCACAATCATGTTGTAGCCAAGTCCTGAGCCCGATTCGAAGGCCTTCTGCACAATTCCACCGGTGACAAGCGTGGCCACCACCAGCGCAACCCCAAGCGCAAGCGACAGGGCTGTCAGAACACTTGTCAGCATCCTGTGCCGAATATTTCGCCAAGCTATTCCAAGGAGAGTCATGGGGGACTGGCTACTTTTCTGTGGCCAGAGCGGCCCGATTGAATGACTCCAGTCGCCTGCGACTGGGAAACTGCGTGGCCACCTCCACCGCATGGGTCACAACCAACAATGCTATGCCCTGTTCGCTGCAGGTATTCCGGAGGAGATCGATCACCTGCTGCTGATGAGAGGCGTCGATGCTTGCCGTCGGCTCATCGGCGAGGATGACGCGGGGCCGATTGGCCAACGCTCGCGCCACCGCCACGCGCTGCTGCTGGCCAACGCTCAATGCTGCGGGCTTATGGTGCAACCTATCGGAGAGGCCGACAGCCTTGAGCAATTGCACTCCTCGATCCCGGTCAAGACGTCCCGATCCGAATGTCATCGCTACCAGTACATTTTCGAGCGCCGTAAATCCTGGCAAAAGATTGAACTGCTGAAAGACTAACCCCAGTTTGTCGGCGCGCACGCGGTCGCGTTGGGCTTCGCTGAGCCGGGTGAGATCGATCGAATCAACGACAACACGGCCGGCATCGGCGCGCATGATCCCCGAGATCACATTGAGTAACGTAGACTTTCCAGAGCCACTTTGTCCTTCTAGGACAGAGTGTTCGCCTTCGGCTATCGCGAAGCGTTCTATATCGAGAACGTTCACGGTCTCGCCGCTAGGCAGGGCAAATGACTTGCGGACATTGCTGAGTTCAATGATGGGGTTGGCCATAGTCCTGCAGCTTAATCCCCCGCCTGTCCGTGCAGCAACTTGGTTCCCTCGTTAGGGATCAATGGTACGGCACACGGTCGGGCACGCCTGACCGGGGCCAGTGGTACCCAGCAGATCGGCAGCCAGCCACGCATTAAAAAGCGGCCGCACCGCCGAGTTGAATGACCGAAGCCGGACCGGCGAGATCGGTGGCTGAGTTGTAACTTCCAAAGAGCGATGTGCGACTGCCGAAGTAACGGACAAATCCCCAGCCGAGCACGGTATTTTGTCCGTAACGAGGCAGGGATGCTTGGTTGACGTATCCTTGGAAAAATATCTGCAGGTCAGGTGTGAGAGACTTTGTAAACGCAAACTGCACAATGTCTTGATACGTGAGGTTGCCCAAATCGTTGGTCGTGGCACCGATGCCAACATTCCATTCCAGCAAAACATCCCAGGGAAGTTCGTTGGAAAATAGCAGCGTTGCGGCCGGCTGCGTGCCTGCTTGTAACTGTGGACTGGCCCAGTTGGTCTGCACATAAAACTCGAGCCCTGCAGAGGGCAACAAAACGTTTTTGTCATCGGCTCCCCAGAGGTGGATCTTCGTATCGAGCACCAGCGGTGCCAGAGCGGTGTAGGCAGCAGATTGCCCAAACGGCTCGGAGTAGGTGAGACCGTTAGAAAAGACACGAAACTCAACACGATCGGTGACGCCGATGCGCACGAGATATTCCCAGTTCCAGCCGGCCGACTGCACGTTGCGAGTGGCTGCAGTCCAGGTAAAGGGAGTGGTTTCAACATACACCCAGCCGCGCGGCAGCGTGTAGGGGCTGTTGGGAAAGTTAGCGGTGTCGGGGCCCGGATCGCGGATGTTTGCCGGTTCGTGTGATCGCCAAGGGTCGACCGTTTCGAGAAAGTTTCGCGCCAGCCAGCGCGTCCGTGGCAGGGGGCTGCTGAGGCCGGGATCGACCGGGCTCAAACGCATCAACTCCTCGTCGCTCACTTCATCGCTGGAGTCTGTCACAAGCCACCTGGCTCCACGCGGCAGCCAACCACTGTCTGGCGGGATCAGATCGCGAGGAAATTCTGGTGGAAAACCAGGCGGATTTTCTGTCGGTGCATCCTCGGCAGGCTGTTCCTGTGGCGCCGGTGGCGGTTGGGCAGCACTGGCAGGCAGTGCGAGCACCACGAGCAAGGTTGTGCCATAAACACCCCAATGCCGGATCATCTCCTGCAAAAACCCTGCGAATGCGTAGGGCGATTGAGCCGTCGCTACGCAACGGTGTATAGTTCGCAGCCACCCTGTGGCCGCCCATCCGCACTGTTGCGGGAGCGGCCTTTTGAACCGACGTCCCACTCGAGGAGATTCCCCGTGCCCATTCGTGTCGGCATCAATGGCTTTGGTCGCATTGGTCGCCTTACCTACCGCGCTATTTTTGAGAAGTATGGTTTGAACGGGGATGTTCAGGTCGTTGCCTTGAACGATCTCACCGATGCCAAAACAAATGCCCATCTGCTGGAGTTCGACTCCAACTACGGCCCTTTCAAAGGCCACGTCGGCTACGAAGGAAACGACCTCTTTGTCGATGGGAACAGAATCAAGGTTTTTGCTGAAAAGGATCCGGCCGCGATTCAGTGGGGCAGCGAGGGTGTTCAGATTGTTGTCGAGAGCACAGGCTTCTTTACCGATGCCACCAAGGCGGTTGCCCACAAACGTGACAGCGTTAAGAAAGTGATCATCTCGGCTCCTGCAAAAAATGAAGACCTCACAATTGTGCTGGGCGTTAACGACAGCATGTACGATCCCAAAAAACACCACGTGATTTCCAATGCTTCCTGTACCACCAATGGCCTGGCACCAGTGGCCAAAGTGCTGCACGAGACATACGGCATCGAGAGGGGCTTGCTGACGACTGTTCACGCCTACACAAATTCGCAAAAAACCGTCGATACAGCAGCCAAGGATCTCCGCGATGCGCGGGCAGCAGGCCTCAATATTGTGCCGTCCAGCACAGGTGCCGCTCGGGCAGTGGGCTTGGTCATCCCAGAGTTGCAAGGGAAATTCACCGGCATGGCATTCCGCGTACCCGTTGCCACCGTCAGCGTTGTCGATTTTACAGCAATCCTTAATCGCGAGGCTTCGCCAGCCGACATCAACGCTGCCATGCAGAAGGCCGCCGAAGGCCCGCTCAAGGGAATTCTGCGTTACACCGACAAGGAACTCGTTTCGACAGATTTGAAGGGTGATCCGCATAGCTCAATCTTCTCTGCCGTTGATACGATCGGTTTGGGTAATTTTGTGAAGGTTGTGAGTTGGTACGACAATGAATGGGGCTATTCCAATCGCATCGCCGACCTACTCAATTTTTTAGCGGATAAGGGCCTCTAAGCACGCCTAGCCAACGGGGCACCTCAGCGAACAAGTGCCAGGCGGCAATGACGGTCGATTGTTAGCGCACAGCCAGCGTGCCTTCGGTTTCGAATACTTGACCATCAAACGTTGTCATGCGCACCAGTAAACGCAGCTGGCCTGGTGGTGGTGGCTGTGCGGGCCAACGCAGCACAAAGTGCAGGCCGCGGGCCCGTGAGGTGCGGCGAAAATGCTCGATAGCTTCTTGGGCGGGAATGTCCCAGCGGGCTTGGCATGTTTCGTGTGAGGCTGTCGAATTGAGCACCATAATCGAGACGTCTCCGGCCGCTGTCACAAGTCGCTCGTCTGCATCGCGGGGCTCAAAAACAACAGCCAGTCCTTCGCTCACTCCGTCGCCATCTCCGTCAAAGCATTCGGATCGCAAAGGATTGATCACCAGATGCGTGATGCTGCCACCATCGGCCAAGCTTTCCTCGTAGGAAAGCCGTTGCACCGCGGGAACGACTGCACCACGGGCGCGTGCCTCTTCGGAAAGCGGCGGGACACCATCCAGAGCGGGAGGCGTGAGGTCTTCCGGCATTGATGGCTCAGCAGGAACATCGCGACTGGGCCCAAACCGTAGCCCCTCAGGGGACGACTGACTAGGCTCCGGAAGATTGATGGCCGGAGGCACGAGCACGCGCGGAGTCACGACAGACGGTCGAGCCGGTGCGACAGGAGCCGGGAGTGCGACACTCGGGGCGAGCAGTGCGGGGGGCAACACCGCCGGCAGAGCTACCCCAGGCGGTACGTTCAATCGCGACGGCAGTGATGCATCGGCGTCGACAATGCCCAATTGCTTTCGCAGGCTCGTATTTTCACCACTGGAGCGGCTGAGGCGGAAGCATTTGTCCTGCAGTTCATCCTGCAGTTGATAGATCTGATCTTCTTGCATCCGCAGTTCGCGTTCGAGCAACTGCTGATTCAGATCACTTTTACAGCCACCAGCGGCCACCGTCACGGCCATAGCTGCCAGCACCGCCAGCGATGAGTTTCTATTCATGATGCGCCTCCTTGCGCCTCACAAGACCTGCCAACACTCAATTGAAGTTCTTAGGCAACACCCTTTACGCTCGGCATCCGATCGATCACTTCGTCAATCAACCGATAGTCCATCGCATCCTGCGCTGACATAAACCGGTCGCGATCCGTATCCTTCTCAATCTTGTCTAGGGGATGGCCTGTGTGCTTGAGCAGGATCGCGTTGAGCTTTTGTTTCACATTTTTGAATTCCTTAGCGTGGATCATGATCTCCTCAGCCGTCCCCTCCATGCCTGCCAATGGCTGATGGATCATGATGCGCGAATTGGGCAGCGCACGACGCTTGCCCTTGGCGCCAGCCGTGAGGAGCACTGCCCCCATTGAGGCACACTGCCCAATGCAGTAGGTGGCGACGTCACACGTCACAAACTGCATGGTGTCGTAAATGGCCAACCCAGCCGTGACGCTGCCGCCCGGGGAATTGATATACAGGTGGATGTCCGCTTTGGGATCGTCTGACTGCAAGAAAAGCAGTTGTGCAACGATCGCATTGGCCACCTCGTCGTTGACCTGCGTTCCCAAAAAGACAATCCGATCTTTGAGCAGACGGCTGTAGATGTCCATCGCCCGCTCTTCTCGGCCGCTCTTCTCGATCACATATGGAATTAAGGGCATGGGGAATGTCTCTGAGGATTTGTCCGGCAGTCTGCTGCTGGCATGGTACCGATTCAGGATTTTATCAGGGTTTTACTTTTTTTCGTCTTCTTCGGCCGTAACCGGGGGCTTCGTCAGCACGTCGTCAACGAGTCCATATTCCTTCGCCTCCGTGGCGGTGAGGTACCGATCACGGTCGGTATCCTTGGCAATACGATCGATCGATTGACCGGTGTGAAAGGCAAGAATCTCGTTGAGAATCGAACGCGTCTTGATGATCTCATCGGCTTGGATCTCGATATCGCTCACCTGTCCGCCGACCTGCCCATAGGGTTGATGAATCATCACTTTGGCATGGGGCAACGCAAACCGCTTCCCCTTGGCTCCACCTGCCAACAACACTGCGCCGCCGCTGGCAGCCAAGCCCACGCAGTACGTCGCCACTGGACAGGAAAGAATCTGGATGGTGTCGTAAATGGCCATGGTCGCTGTCACGCTACCGCCTGGCGAATTGATGTAAAAATGAATCTCTTTGCGACGATTTTCACTTTGGAGGTAGAGCAGTTTCATCACTAATTCATTGGCATTGCCGTCGTAGATTTCTCCCTGCAACAGAATAATCCTGTTTTCAAGAAGCAAATCTCCCAGCGTCATTTGCCGTTGCCGCTGGTAGTCGCCGTAGGCACTGGAGGCTGCGGCGGTAATGGAACGCTCTTGCATGGTGGGTCTCTAAACAGGTGAAACAGAACAGGTGAAACAGAACAGGTGAAACTCTTGTGATGGAATCGCTTACAATTGCCACAGACTGCTGGGGTTGGTCAAAAAATATTCGCTCTACGGCCGTCGCACACTGGCGCGTTTCTCAGCCCCTTCGGCATGCAACGCGGTTGGGATCTCCTGATCGCCCACGAGCACACCGCAAACAGCATGGTCGATGGCCTCGGTGTCTGGTTTTTGAAACTCAAAAGGCGTATCTGTGAAACTGGCTTGTGACGTAATCAGTTCGACTGTTTTACGCTCAATGATCTGATTGCGAAGCACATCCATGAGGCCTCGCTTCTCAAGGCTGGCTCGAATGCGACGCGGCGACTCGCTCGACTGGGCCGCAATTGCCCGAATCTCCTCGTCGTAATCGGCAGCCGTATCGGCAATCGACTCTTCCTCGGCAATGCGTTCGAGAATGAAATGTTCTTTCAGTGATCGAGCCGTGCTAGCCATCGCCGTTTGTCGCAATTCGTTGACGTGGAGCCGAATGGCGTCGTCGCTGAATCCGCTGCGCCTCAACTCCAGAATCGATCGCTCCAGTTCTCTTTGGCTCTGTCGTCGCAAAAGATCAGGGGGCAACTCCCAGGCTGCCGATGCCGTGAGGGCGCTGGAAACCTGCTGCCGAACCTGTCGGCGACGGTGCCACTCAAGTTGTTTTTCAAGTTGCTGGCGCACCGCAACTTGCAAAGCGTCGGCGGAGACAAAACTCCCCAGTTCAGCGAGTAATTCTGGTGTCAGTTCTGGCAACTCGAGCTTTTTGACTTCCAGCACCTTGAGCTCCATGGTCACGTCCTTGCCGCGCAGACTTTCTATGGCTGCCTCAGCAGACAGTTTGACGCTGGCCGTAACGGTCGTATCTGCGACGGCATGCTGCAAAAGCTTGTCCAAACCCTGCAGCTCGGCATCCGCAAATGAAAGCTTGGGACGCACCACGATTTCCACTTCTGTGGCTGCCGACAGTTCTGCATTGCCATCGCTGCCGTCAATGAATCGCAGATTGGCGACAATGAGGTCGCCCAGAACGGGCGCACCTTCTTGCGGCACCAGTCGGCCCCGTTCTCGCAGCAGGTTTGTCAGCGCATCCTCCACGTCAAGGGTAGAGATCGTGCGCGTTGGTCGCTTGATCGATAGGCCCTTCCAGCTGGGCATATCAAACTCGGGCCTGACCTCAATCGAAAATTCAAACATCATCGGGCCCTCGTCGGGCAGCACAACAGCACCGATGTCGAAATCGGGTTCGCTGATTGGCGAAAGCTTTTCCTGCTCCGAAACCTGCGCCATTGAATCGGTCAGGAGTTTTGAGCGAATCTGGTCGGAGAGTTCCGACTTTAAGCGGGTCGTCACAAGCGACCGCGGCGCGCGTCCGGGACGAAAACCGGGCAACTGCGCGCTGGGCATCAATGCGCCGATGGCCTCGTCGTAGTAACGGTTGATGTCTTCCCTCGAAATCAAAACCTTCACGCGGCGCTGGCAAGTGGATATTTTTTCGATCGTAACGACAAGCGCGAGCAGCGGACGCAGTCCTTCTTCGGCCGGCGAGATGGCACCGGTCGGGGCGCCGGTCGCGAGGTCGGTCGGGAGGACAGTCGGGGCAGATGAATCAGAAGATGGCATGGAGGTTTCCGGACGGGATCGATGGTAGAAAGACTTGCCAGAGGCGGCGAAGCCCTTATGGGGAAAATGACGCGCTACATTTAAAAAAAACAGCTTACGAAATGACTGACACGAATCGAAGGAAGCGGGTGATGGGATTCGAACCCACGACAACCACGTTGGCAACGTGGTGCTCTACCAACTGAGCTACACCCGCAAAGGACAGGAAAAGGACAGGACAATTTTTAACAGATCGTTTTGCTAGGCCTGGGAGTCCTTGCAACCATTCCGACACCAGCCGGAAACCCCGCGATTATAGGGGCGCTGCGGTCTGCCGCAAGATCACCCTCTAGGTAAGTGCGGTTTTTTGCGGAACTTGGGTCGCTAAATTGGAATCTCTGCCAGCGGGGTTAGACTATTTTCAGTTTGTGCCTGTGCGCACCCTGCCGAGCGTTGTTAGCAGTATCAGACAGATTGCCCACACAGCTCTCCTAGGCCGCCCTTCATGAAAATTCGCATCGTCATCCTTGCGCCAGAGTCAAAGAAGGGCTCATTCTCTGTAAATTTGCCGATTGTTGTCGGTCGCAGCGGTGAAGCAAAGTTTCGCATCCAACAGGATCGTGTGAGCCGGAAACATTGCGAATTCTTTGCGCAAGATGGCGTTGTCTTCGTGCGCGATCTGGGGTCAACAAACGGTACCTTCCTCGAAAATAATCCGTTGCCAAGCAGCACGAAGCTACCGGTTTCCACGGGGGCAACCATGCGCATCGGCAGCCTGACGTTTCGTGTGGAGTACGATACCGGCAAGAGTGCCAACACCACTGAAATTCTCCGCGACATACCCGAAGCAGCCGAAGTCACAACCGGTTGTGTGACGGTAGCAGAATCACTCAGTGACGATGTTTCCGACGTCGATGTTTCCGATATCGATGGAGTCAACTTCGATTCCATGCCAGACCCGGATGCCCAGCTGAGCGGTCTGAACCTGGAAAAAATTGAGCCGGAAAACCCGGCAGCGGTTGCCGAAGACGTTCCAGCATTTGAAGACCTGCCCAGCGGCGTTGCCGTGCAGCCAGACGCCATGCCTGCCGCTTTGTCGCAGGCAACAGCCGAACCAGCGTTTGAGTTTCTGATGGGTGAGCAAAAGGAATCTGCTGAGGAAATCGCTCCTTGGTCACCAGCAGATGGGGAGGCAGAAGTCGAGGCTCCCGATGATGACAAGCTCGGCGATTTCTTCAAGGG
>Ga0194051_1000349_pt1 | contig 26861 bp, 17 predicted proteins | sample SepL2320m_MetaG_FD_161275 | JGI IMG/M metagenome (GOLD analysis project Ga0194051, IMG submission 161275) | Anoxic zone freshwater microbial communities from boreal shield lake in IISD Experimental Lakes Area, Ontario, Canada - Sep2016-L239-20m | ecosystem: Environmental > Aquatic > Freshwater >... | reverse complement strand
ATGTAATGATCCTGGAGTTCGCGGCAATAATCAGCAGACTTGCTGCCCGTTGCTGCGTCCAGATCAATGTATGGTGCGCACGCCGGCAAAGTCACGCCTTGGGCACCCATTTCGTGCAGAGCCCGGCAGAGAGCCCAGTGATCGTTGAAGGGTTTGCCGGGGCCGACGAGGGTGCCGCCTGGTTGAGCGAGGAAGACGGCAACGACTGGATCTTTTGTTTTCATATGCTGTGGTGGATGTGTTGGTTCTGATTTCTATCGTGTTTGGTTTTGTGATATCCACCCTGAACTAGACCTGAAAGGTTTTGCTCAAGGTGAAATATCTGCCTATTTAAAGCCTAAATTGGGAGATACTTCACCTTGAGATGTAAGGAACTTTTGGTCGAAATACTAGCATCTGAAACGAAATAGTCAATGTGTCAACCATCTATCTTTTCCAAAAACAATCGTATAAAATAATCACCCTATGCCTAAAAAAATCCCCAAAACCCTTCTCGTCATCCTCGATGGTTGGGGCTACCGCGAAGATACAAAGGACAACGCAGTCTTGGCTGCTAAAACTCCAAACTTTAACAAATATTGGTCTAACTTCCCTCACACACTCCTTGAAGCCAGTGGCGAAGCAGTAGGCCTTCCCGAAGGACAAATGGGAAATAGTGAAATCGGCCATACAACAATTGGTGCAGGACGTGCCATTGATACAGACCTTGTAAGAATTAAAAAATCAATTGTATCAGGTGCGTTTGAAAAAAACCCCGTTTTTATTTCACTCTTTGATCATGTTAAAAAACATAATTCCACATTACATGTTCAAGGTTTGATTGGAGACGGAGGTGTTCACGCTCATTCAGATCACCTTTTTGCATTTTTGAGAGCCGCTAAAAAAGCTGGTATCAAAAAAGTAGCCATACATGTCTTCACAGATGGACGAGACACCCCACCTCAAAGCGCTGCAAAATACATTCGTGAATTGGAGGAAGTCCTAAAAGAAGTTGAGATCGCTTTTATCGCCACAGTATCCGGCAGATTTTTTGCCATGGATCGTGACAATAATTGGGATAGATTAGAAAAAGTCGAAAAAGCTTTATTTGAATGTCATGGACAGGTGTGTGAAATTACACCATCAGAATTTGTTGAGTCTTTATACAAGAATGGAAAGCTGGACGAACACTTGGAACCAATCACTTGCGCCACTCCAAATGTTACAGGGTGTAAAATTGACAAAAATGACGCGGTCTTCTTTTTTAATTTTCGAGCAGACCGCGCTCGCATGTTGAGTAAGAAAATCATCGCTCGTCGTGACTCTAAAAATATTTTATTTGCCACCCTGACTTCATATGGAACAGAATACGACACACTTGTCGCTTTTCCTCCTATGGAAATTGATACAACTTTGGCCAAAGAAATTTCTCAGGCCGGATACACCCAGGCCCACATCGCGGAAACTGAGAAATTTCCTCACGCCACATATTTTTTGAATGGTGGAGTAGAAAATCCTTACCCCGGTGAATCACACGAATTACTCGCCAGCCGAAAAGATGTTCAGACTCACGACCAAGCACCTAAAATGCGAGCAGAGGCCATTGCAGATAAAGCCATTGAACATATTGAAAAAGGTACAGACTTTATTTTTATCAATTGGGCCAATCCTGACATGGTAGGTCACACTGCTAATGTTCCAGCCATTATTGAAGCGGTTGAAGAAGTTGATCTACAGCTTGGACGTGTAGTTGAAGCGCTGCTAAAAAATAAAGGTATTGCATTTATTACCGCCGATCATGGAAATGCTGAGGTTAACGTCGATCAAGAAACAAATATCAAACATACCTCACATACTTTAAACCCTGTTCCTGCTATCCTTACGGTACCTGATGATTCCGTTATACTAAATAGTGGTGGCACATTAGCCGATATCACTCCTACTATTCTAGAGATAATGAAAATAGAGAAGCCAGAATCCATGAGCGGAGAAAGTCTGATTGCAATATAAACCTATCGCATATGTGATGTGAGATTTCTCATCTCACTTTCAAGTGTCATATTTTCACGTTTAATTTTTTCCAATTGAAGCTCATCGTTATGCTTTTTACTCTCTAATTGAATAAGGGCGTGACGCTTATTTTCAAAGTCTTTACCTTTAAATATTTTCTGGCTTTCTCCTTCGTTTAGTTGATGTGTTTTTTCATCACTTTCTTTTCGTTTGTGAACAAGCTCCGCTTCAACCTCGTGTAATTTCTCGGAAAACTTACCAATTTCATTAGTGCCATGACCGATATCGTGATTTTTGACCTCAAGATCTTGTCTGGCTTTAATTAACTGACTTTCAAGTGACTTTATCAACTCTTCAAGTTTGTGTACTTCTGTTTTATCTGTGCGGAGTTTAATAGATTTTTGATCTGATTCTTTACGGACTGCCAATGCTTTTTTTTGAATTTCAGCTACCTCCTCTCCTGATTTCTGAATTTCAGCTTTTATCTTTTTTGCAGCAGCCTCATTGTCGGACAGTTTTCTTTCAATTTCTGCCAATTCGGTATGCATATGAACCACCTCAGTTTCCAGACGTCGAATTTCTGCCTCTAGGTGCTTGATCTCTTCTACATTTCTCTCAAAATGACTGTGTTTCTCCCTGAACTCCATCTTTGATCGATCGTTCTGGCTACGGGCCATCTGATCTTTCATGTATTTGAGACGCATCTGCTCGGCAGCATTGGCTTCGTTGGCTATTTTTTGTTCACGCGCTAGATCTGTCGCATTATGTTGACGTGGATCAGTTGAGGAATAGGTACCGGTCGTAGAACGACTAGTTGAACTAGACGTGCTCGATGTGCTTCCATATGGAGTTGTGTATCTATTATTGGGAGTGCTTGGAATCATAGCTTTATTGTATCATTCTTATTTTAGCATATTCATTTTAATGCACATATTGTTTGTGTGTTATTTTTACTGACGATATCAAGACACCGTAATGGGTCAATGTAATGAGACAAGATTGTGTTAGTTGTATTTTGAAACAAAGAAGTGTTCTTGCTGAAGCGCATTTGATCACTTCCACAATTCCCTATTTTATATTCATCTTTACTCGAAGTAGCATTAAAAGCATCCCTGTCGGATGTATTGAGTAGATATAGCGAATCAGTTTCGATTTTTAATACTTCATTTGAAGGAGAAAATACTACTTCGTCTGTGGTCGAAGCAATCTGAAAGCTGTCATTGTTAGTGAGAACAATTTGAAGTTCCAATATAATATTTGATGCACACACTGAAGTGGGCTGCGAATACCCCTTCGAAAACTGTAACAGCAAAGTCATAAGACCAACAAAAATGTATGAAAATAAGGCCAGAGAAAGCACTAATTCGATCAGAGTAAATCCTTTCATTGTAAAATAATTAAAGGGGCCGAACTGCTCGCTGTACCTATAAAAATTATCTGACCATCATCGGTGCACGCAATTCTGTTTGAAACATACGGAATTGAAATATTTTTAATCGGACTACTTAACCTTATTCCAAAATTATCTTTAGTAGTGTTCCAAATTTGAAATTGCGATGTATTGTTTATGGTGGCTAAAATTAAAATATAGATTTCTCCGACAGGATCTGTTGCGATCAATAGATCTTCGATTGTCCCACCAATTTTTTGAGTTGGCCCGTTCACCTGCACCAATTCATCATGACCGAAGGTTCGACCAAGCATCATAAGCGATGATCCTAGTAAGTCTATCCTCTTACCATTACCGGATTGGCCATTTGCGTTATAAATAGAGTCAATATTGCCAGCTGTAGTGTAGTGAATAAGTTCATTATCAGATGGACTAGTTGCCCATACACCTGTCCTGTTGGCGAAAATGTCATTTACAATCGAACTCGGATTATACGTTGCAAAATATGACAAATTTGAGCCATTAAAATCTGCAATAAAAATTTCACCCAGATCTGATTTTTGACTACCGAGAAAGATTCGGGTTGATGTTGAGGAATTACTACTTAAAGATATCGAAGTAACAATAGGATTAAATTTTGGATTTGAAGAAAGACTTCCAGGGATTTTTAATGAAGCAGTCAAAGTTGGTGATGAGTTGTTTGAAATATCTGCCACTTGAAACTGTGAATTAACACTCGTGTTTGCAAGAAAGACATAATGCCCTGCCACAACCATGCCCGCTGCTCCTGGTCCGGTGTTTAGACTGCTGATAACTTTTAAAAGTGAAGGATTCGAAATATCAACAATCGCAAGATCAGGATCAGACGAAGTGGCTGAATTTAAACTGGCCACTAATGTCGTACCTAAAACTTTAAGGCCTGTGACAATTCCATGATTCCCAAGTTGAAAACCATCGTATTGAGGTATGAAAATATTTTGAAACTTTAGTGGATCGCTGATGGTACAAAATCTTTTTGCAAAGCTATCATCCGGGTAATATACAATGAGGCGATTTTTATTGGATTGTACGCCGCGACTAGAAATACTACTTGTGGCACTCGTGTGTACAAATATATTCTGTGGATTTGGGTCAGGGTTTATTCGTAGCATATTTAGGCCTTGTGCAAAAATTAAAATAGTAAATGAAGCGATCGCTAAGGATAGCAAAACTTCGACAAAACTAAATCCATAATTAGGACGAGAACGACGCATATCCAAATTTATTTATGCTAACAGTTAATACGTCGAATTGTAATATGAAAGGTTGAATCAGTTCCCCAACCATGGCGTTTTGATCTGGTAGTTGGATGTTTGTTGCTGTATTTTGACAAGATGTATATTTTAATTGAATTTCATCTATCTTTTGAGATAGGACTCCGAACCATAAACTTAAGTTTTTCGAATTATCACAATGAATTAATATATTTTTTTCACCTCCAAAACGCAACTGCCACAACTCAGTAATAATTGATCTAACAGAATCCAAATCTGCTTTAAGGTACTGATTATTTGCCCCACCAACTGAAATAGAACTTAGAATTGAAAGACTCATGGCAAATGCTATAGACAAAATACTAAGAGTAATCACAATTTCTATTAAGGTAAAACCTTTGCTAAATTCCTGCATGTTGAACAACGCTATAAATTGGACTAATAATTGAAATGGCGAAAAGTGCAATGACCCCACCAATACAGAGCATAAGGGCAGGTTCTGACCAGCGTCGGATATGAGCACTTGCCTCTTCTATATACATAACACTCTCTACATAAAGGCGTTCAAATTGATCGGCTAGTCTACCAGACTGACTGGCTATGTCTAAAACATAGGACCAGTTCGGCATCACGCGTGCGTGGGGTAAAATGGCCGAACCAATGTTTTTTCCATTTTGAATCTCTCTACCAATTTCACTACACACCGAACGATAGTTAGGTGACCTTGTGGTCTTCGCTAGAATCTGCATTGCATCGTAAAGTGAATAGCCAGAGCGCAGGTATTGAGAAAGACACAATGCAATTGTAGAAATAGAATAACGAATATATAAATTTCCAATTCCCCATATCTTTAAAATAATCTTTTCTGTGTAGTTCAAAAATAGCGAAGATTTTTTTAAGTAGTAAAAAAATATCCCACATCCTAAAAATATAACCGTAAGGACATAGAGACCGAAATGTATAATTCCATTTGATACTGCTATAAAAAATCTTGTATATATTGGCAGATCAACATGCAAGTCTCTGAATATAGGTAGCAGTTTTGGCATAATACCAATCATGGTCGCTAGCATCATAAGTACGGCCAAACAGAATATAAAAGCCGGATAGGCCAATGCGCCGAAAAAAGACGAATTAATCTTCTTGATTTTATTATCTGTCTCAATAGCCTTTGCCAACATGTGTCCAAGATTGCCGCAAGATTCACCAATTTGAATAAAAATATTCAAAATATTTGGAACTTTATTATTAAAAGCACTTGAAAAAGCCACACTGAATGAGTCCCCTTTTAGTAATTGGTTTTTTATTGATTCGGCCTTTATTCTTACTTCTGATTTATTTTCAGATTTTTGAGAAATGACATCAAGGCAGCTCACGATTGGAAATCCCGATTCAAGTAAAAATTGCAGATTATGTAGTATGTAGATAATTTGATTACGCTGTGACATTGCCTTTTTTTATTTTCTTTTTTAAATCTAGAATAGTGTTATGTGAAAGCGCCCCACCGTGTTTGAAAAAATCGAGATATGAAAAACTGACCTTTGCAGAGTCTTGAGCGTTCATTCCATATATCATTTTTTGATGAATAGAAAGGGCTAAAGTTTGAGAAATAAGAAAATCATCCACACCTAAATTTGTTAACCTCAAAATGACATCGACCGGATCACGCCCGTGGATGCCGGCAATAATAAGATGGCCGGTCAAAGCAGCCTCAACTGCAATCTGGGCTGTTTCCTTATCACGAATTTCACCTATCACAATAACGTCAGGATCTTGTCGTAACGCCACACGTAAGGCATTTTCATAGGAAAAACCAAAATCTGATCGTATAGAAACCTGCCTCACATTTGGAATGTGTTTTTCTACAGGGTCTTCTAGAGAAATGATGACACAGGATTCTGGGTTTAGAAATTTCATCAAAGAATACATCGTTGTAGTCTTTCCAGAACCGGTAGCTCCTGAAACCAGGATCAAAGAGTTTTCTAATAGAACATAGTCCCCAATCAAACTCTGTAAATGTGTATTCATGCCTAAATCTCCCAAATCTAAATGATACCGATTAGTCTGGTCTAGAATACGTAAAACAACTGCTTCGCCGTGAAAAGTCGGATTAATAGAAACCCTTACAAACACCTTCTTGTCCCTTCTGTGTCTGTGTGGGTAGAAAATAAATGAACCATCCTGGCCCCGATCATGCACGTCGATACGCATATGGGCACGAGATTTAATTACCCCCAAAATACCTAAATAAAGAAAATGGTCAGAGATCGCATAATAAAAGAGGTGACCATTAATTCTTAATTTTATATAAGCCATTTCTCCATCAACATCTATGTGAATATCGCTCGCAGAGCTTGTATGTGCAAAATTAATCAATCGATCTAAAGACATGACTGCATCTGCCCCGTACATCATAGACATTGACCATAGAATATTCGACATGGGGCACACTCTACATTTCCCATATGAATAAAAAGTGAAGCTATAATGACCACAATTTCAAGATAAGATAAAGTTTGTGAGACACGCTTAATTACGTTACAATTATCCCAATGAAAGATTCAGCTAAAAAACCCGACGACAAGAAAAATAAAATCTCAGTAGAAAGTTACAAAGGTGTCAGAGACTTTTATCCAGAGGACCAGGCTGTCCAGGAATATATCTTTGGAATATGGAAAAAAGTGGCTGAACGATTCGGCTATAACCGTTATGACGCATCTATAATCGAAGCAAGCGAGTTGTATCACGCAAAATCTGGAGAAGAACTGGTTAATGAACAGACTTATTCGTTTGTGGATAGAGGTGGACGCGAAGTCACCCTTCGTCCTGAAATGACTCCTAGTGTTGCCAGAATGATTGCAGGCAAAAGACGAGAGATTGGATTCCCTGCTCGATGGTATTCCATTCCCAATCTTTTCCGATACGAACGCCCCCAACGCGGTCGCATGCGCGAACACTGGCAGTTAAATGTCGACGTCTTTGGTATTAATTCTATTGAAGCCGATATTGAAATGATGACCATGGCCGACGCGCTCTTAAAAGAATTCGGCGCGTCGGACAAAGACTTTGTAATAAAAGTAAGTAGTCGCAAATTATTAAATGCTCTTTTTGCTAATTGGTACGAATTAGATGCAAATCAGTCACAACAAATGCAAAAACTGATTGACCGTAAAGCTAAAATGTCTCCGGAGGACTTTAATACAGAGGCGGAAAAAATTGTAGGCAAAGCCTTCAAATTCCTTAATCTCAGCAAAAAAGATGGAAAACACAGTGACGATTACGAAGAGGCCATGGCAATTCCGACTATTCGTGAAGCAAAAACCGAGCTGGACAATGTTATTTCTACTCTTAACAAACGTGGAATAAAAAATGTTGAATATGACGAAACCCTCATCCGAGGCTTTGATTATTACACCGGTATTATTTTTGAAGTCTTTGATACTAATCCCAAGAACAATCGTTCAATATTTGGTGGTGGACGCTACGATGATTTATTGAAAATCTTTGGTGAAGAAAAAATTCCCGCAGTTGGGTTTGGTATTGGAGATGTGACTATGCGAGATTTTCTAGAGACTCGAGAGCTTCTCCCTAAATACGTGTCCAAGGCTGAAATAATGCTGTGTGTCATGGATATGGAATTTAATGATTCTGCTAATCTAATCGCTGAAAGCCTGCGCAAGTCAGGTATAAACGTGGCGGTAAACTATTCTGAAAAGAAAATTGGCGATCAGATCAAGTCTGCTGACAAACAAGCTATTCCCTATATTGTAGTTGTGGGTCCAGTAGAGGCTGAAAGCAGAACATTTAATATTAAGCGTCTTTCAGATGGTTCAGAAATCACAACGAACTTAGAAGAGACCGCAAAAATTATCAACTTTATTAAATAAACTCAATACAAATGAATCCAGCAGACAACAAGTCTTCACATCACCTTATTTCTCGTCGTGTCGTTTTAGGCACCCTCGGTACCCTTATCTTGTTTGCTGGTGCTGTAGGAGCAAGTGAATACAGAAATAAAATCCTAGTTGAAGAAATGGCTTCTACTACTCGTAGTTTTATTTATCGCATTACTGATGCCGAAAACAAGACGACAGAACTTACTACTCGTGTGGCTGGAATTGAAAACGTCATCATCAATCAACAAAACCGAAGCGCACAAATCGACGAACAATTAGGTAAAGTAAACAGCACCGTGAGCACGCTTGATAAACTAAGTAAAACTGATCCGCAATTGCTTCAAAAATATTCGAAAGTATATTTCCTTAACGAAAACTACATTCCTGCCAAGCTTTCATTCATCAACACCGAATACCTAGCAAATTCTGATAGGCCACTTCAAATACACACCGACGTTTTACCCTACTTACAAAGAATGATCGAGTCCTCAAAATCTGATGGAATGAGTATAAAAGTACAGTCAGCCTACAGATCTTTTGGTCAACAAGCTCAATTAAAGAGCAGTTACAAGATTCAATATGGAACGTCCGCTGCGAACTCTTTTTCAGCTGATCAGGGATATTCAGAACATCAACTGGGAACTACCATGGACTTCACCACTGTTAAAAATGGAGAGGTGCTGGATAGGTTTGCTTCGGCCCCAGAATATCAGTGGATGGTGAATAACGCCTTTAAATATGGCTTTGCTCTTTCCTACCCACCAAATAACAAATACTATATTTATGAACCGTGGCACTGGAGATTTGTGGGTGTAGATTTAGCGACCAAACTCCACAACGAAGGCAAATACTTTTACGATCTGGATCAGCGTGACATTAACACTTTCCTCGTTTCTCTGTTTAGCTAAATATCATGCGTAAGATATTCTTAGACATTGAAACTCGCAATACGTTTCAAGAGGTAGGAAAAGCCGACCCTGTTATGTTAGATATTTCAGTCGTGTGTATTTTTGACAGTGAAACTGGGGAATATTCAAGTTATCTTCAGGAAGATTTGTCGAAGCTGTGGCCAGTTATTGAAAAGGCAGAGATGATTATCACTTTTAATGGTGATCATTTTGATATTCCCCTTTTAAATAAGTACTACAATGGCGACTTAACTAAGATCAAAAGTTTGGACATTCTCAAAGAAATTAAAAACAAACTAGGACATCGTGTTGGGCTAGGCCTCGTGGCTCAGGCAACATTAGGTACCGCTAAAAGCGGGCACGGCCTTGAAGCAATTGAATGGTGGAAAAAAGGTGAAATAGATAAAATCATTAAATACTGCATTGATGACGTTAAAATCACCAAAGATATTTATGAGTACGCCATGAAGTATAAAAAATTAAAGTTTAAGGATGGACTTGAAGTTCGTGATATTCCTCTCAATACAACCGACTGGGAAAAGAAGAGTGACGTTAAAATGACATTTAGTTTGCCTTTCTAAAAAACTTTCATCCTCTATTTGAATATGTTAAAATGTTAACTATGAAAAAAATCCAACAATATCTTTTACCCATCGCAATTATAGTCGCGGGAATCCTAATCGCAGGAACAATTTACGCCACTCAACATAAGACTCCAGTAAAAGAAAGATCTGTGGCTGAAATCGCTCAAGATGCTTTACAACCAAAGATTGAGGTAGCGCCAGTCTCGGATGCAGACCACATAGAAGGTCCTTTGAATGCAAAAGTAAAACTAATTGTTTACACCGATCCTGAATGCCCATACTGTCGAATTTTTCATGGAACTTTACAGAGCCTTTACACTGAACACAAAGCAGCTGGTGATTTGGCCATAGTGTACCGAATGCTGCCACTTGAAAGACACCCAAAAGCTCCAAAAGAGTCAGAGGCTTTTGAATGCGCCCATGAAATTGGTGGAAATGATTCTTTCTGGAAATATGCTGATACTTTATTCGCAAACACCCCTTCCAACAACAACTTGGATCATGACAAGCTTTATGATTTTGCTAACACAATAAATATCGATGCAGCTAAATTTAAAACGTGCTTGGATAGCGGTAAATACGCTCAGAAAATTACAGACAGTGTTAAAGCAGGGATTAGAGCTGGAGGCTTCGGTACACCCTACAGTGTTGTCCAAGTTAAAGACCAATTTATTCCAATTGTTAACAGTAATGGTGAAGGATACGGAGCACTCCCATTGAACGCAATGGGGCAGATCGTGAAAGAGTTGGGAAATCTCTAGTTGTAGGTTAAAATAATACACGGGCCAGTACCTTTGTATCTGCCAGAGAATCGGGGTCCATTTGAGGACGAGTGCCCTTGGGCGTAGTGGTCGCCTATGGACCATCCGTCGAGTACTTGTACTCGAAAACCTAGTTTAGAAGGCAGTCTAGAACGTCACCTTCGAGTCAACACTCGTCGACGACAGACGGTAGATCAGTGTAGTAATAAACTCTCGTCTACAATCACCCGCCACCTTAGTTGGATCCTCAGAGAACCCCATTCCAACTAATTTATGGCGGGTTTTCTGATTTTATTTTCTATTTTTCTAATATAAAGTCCTCAAACGCTACTGAGCCTTTCAAGTCCTTGCTGAAACCAGAGACATCTGGAAAATCCAGTGTCATAATTTTTTTATACACTGCTACAGCCACTTTTTTTATTCTTTCTTCTAATTCCACAACCTCAGGATCATTCATATCAAGAGTCAATGAAATATTTTTGCCATTTTTTGGTTCGATGAAATCAATCACACCTTGAACCATCTTTAGGTTACGATACGTACGTGAATTTTCAATCAAAATTTTATAAAAAACCAACTGTTTTTTATAATCATAGATTTTTGATTTATTATAGATATCCTTATCATCCCATGAAGCAAGCGGCTTACCAGTCTTATAATCGTGGACAATTGCCTTATTGCCATCAACTACAATTCGATCAATTTTCCCAGTAAAATGGGCACCCTCGATAATCACGTTCTGATCACTAAAATCTACTTCTGTAAGGTCTTTAATCGTAAAATCTCCGACCCTCTCATTCAGGAAACCCTGTAAACATTCAATTCCTTTTTTCGAAAGTTCTTTAAAATCCTTGCGCGCCAGTCGCTCTTTTTTAAGCGCTTTTATAAAACAATCTTCAACAAATGAAAACGCTGGTTTAGTATTTTCACTTTTCAATTTTAAAACGTATTGCTCTAAGGCATGGTGAATTGCCGTACCAAATGAACTGGATGGAGTTTTTGATTGAGGGAAACGCAACAAATTCTGCTCTATAAATAATTGCGGACCACCTCGTTCAACATTGGTAAAATTTCGTAAGTGTGTCACTGACAACTTATAATCCTCAAGCAGTGACGCAAGAAGAGCCTTTTCCTCGTTTAATAATGGTGCTGTTAGGTAATTTGTCCATGAGGCCGTCAACACTTCGCTGTGACTTGGAGAATTAGCGTCAGCATATTCATTCGGATGTGGAACAAGAGGCTTCAAATGTCTGGCTACATGACCCTCGGCGTCGCCTTCCTTTTCCAACAAATAACTTAAAATGTTCGATTCTTTACCATTATCATTTTGGAGATATGAAGTCAGATACAGATTTCTTTTGGCACGAGTGAGGGCGACATAAAATAAACGCAATTTATCATCATCATTGTCTCCTGCTGGATAGATTGGCAAGTTAGTCGGCATTGGCAACATGTGTCCGCGACCACGCCCCGCCCACACTTCATTTTGACAGGACATTACAAAGACTGTGTCGAATTCTAAACCTTTGGCTTTGTGAGCCGTCAAAAGCCTGACTGCTTCGAAGGCATTACTAAAAGGACTAGAGTCGTTCAAAGGTAAATTATTTTTTTCGTGAATTTCTACAAATTCAACCAAATCTTTTACGACAATATCCTCTCCGTGACGGAAATCTTTCAATGAACGAATAAAAATACGCAATCCTGACAAGAATGTGAGGTACTCTGCAGTTTTATGGGATCGGCGAGCGTCATTAAAATAATACTGCTTGAATGGGCTGGTAAAATCAGTTTCGATTGATACATTATTTTCAACATCAATCTCTTCATCTTCATTATCGGGAACGAGAGGAACATGCGCTCCGATTATAAGGTCAAGAATTCTCTCTACGGGTTCGTTAAGCGACAGCTGTGAAAGTTCAACTAAAAAATGCGCTACTGATTTTATTTTTGAACTACCCGAGTTTAAAGCAATGCTTAAATACTTAAAACCATCATCATAACGTTTTTGCCTTGCTTCGGTTGCTAGTTTAAAAAGGTCTATACGCGGTATTTCCCAAAAACCAAATGCCAATATCTGTGGTAATAAAGATTCATCAACCTGACTGTCCTGATTAACCAAAGAGTACAGATATCGGGCAATAATGATCAATTCACGGATATGAGGTTCTTGTAAAACATTTTGTTCGTGATCATACTTGATCGGAACCTTAACCCCTTTCATAAATGGCACTAGATTCTCCAAAAACTCGTGTTTACGGCCTATTACGGCTATATCGCTGGCTTGTGTACCATTTTCAATTAAACGCTTGATCTCACGCGATATATAATGACATTCGTGAGAACTTGAGGGCAGTTGGATGTGATGAATTGAACCTTTTTTCAAGTCCTTATTTTGAGACGTCAACTTCTTTTCTAATTCAGGATACCTATTCTCCAATCTCTCATTCCCCTTTTTAATCACATGTGAAGCCACGTCCAAAATATCCTGAGTCGAACGATAATTTTCTGTCATCGTGATCATCGACACATCTTTGTACTGTCGGATGAAATTAAAAATATTGGACACTTCTGCTCCTTGAAAACGATAGACAGCTTGATCATCATCACCTACCACCATTACATTTGGTCGATTCTCATTCACCTCTGCGCTTGCTATCATCCTTACAATACTCATCTGCGCATTGTTTGTATCCTGAAATTCATCGACAAGAATATATTGATATTGCTCTTGGAGCTCAGTGAGAAGTCCTTTATGCTTCCCCATCGCTTCAATCACATCCAAAATCATATCGTCAAAATCATACAAGGCATTTTCATGCATGGCTTTTCTATACGCTTCATACACATCAGCCACCGCATTCATTTTTTCTTGATATAGCGATTCCTTTAAAACCTGATTACCTTCTTCATCTGTTTTTAGACAGGTGTCTTTCCATTCGGTCAGAGGCTTGGTGCTGTCTTCTGCTTCAGCTTCGGCAATTGCTCGTTGTAGCGATTCAAAAATACTATTTTTGAGGGGTGGAAAAACACCACTATCTTTTTTAGATATCTCTAATTTTAAAGTCAAAGCAGTTTCTAATGTTTTTTTAGAAATACGACCACCTGAAAATATGCGCTCAATGACCTTGTTAATGTCTGTAATATCTTTTTTATTTCCTGCCAAAATATCTCTAAAAGTTTGTGGTAAAAGGCCTGAACGTTTTAGAGCTTCGATAGCCTGGTTAATGGCTGACAAATACACATAAGTACCATCAGGTTTTATTGATCTAAAAGGATGATCTCGTTCCAAGTTCTCGATGATTGACTGTAAGATTTCAGTTTTAGTTACAGGGTCAACAGCGGTGAATGGAATACCTTTGTAGAAATATTCAGGGTAGCGATTGATAATGTGCACACAGAAATTGTGAAAAGTATGAATCGACACTCGATATGCCTCATCGCTGATAATTTGAGACAAGCGATCACGCATGTTTACAGAGGCAGAGTCAGTGAACGTTAAACAAAGGACCTGTGAAGGCAGAACCTGGGTTTTTTGGAGAATTTCAGCCACACGAAGTGAAAGGATTTCAGTTTTTCCAGAACCAGGGCCTGCAATAACAAGCACGGGACCATCGATGGTGGTGACCGCCTTTTTCTGGTTTTTGTTGAGGTTCTTGAGACGGGATTCGAAGGTGGTGAGCATTGGTGGAGGTATTATACCCCATGTATACATAAGGATAAAATTATAAAATTTTGATATACTTTGGATATGAAAACACCTGAAGCGGCAGCGGGTCACCCGGCTCACCTTAGAGAAGGCGTTGCACCAATCGTGGCATGCGTCGGCACGACACCAGAACACTTAGAAGGAAAACCGTATGCAACTGCAGAAGACTTTACTATTTTAGGTGAAGGAAAAGATGCAGCCAATATAAGCATCTTTGCTAACAAAGAAGCAATGACCACAAGTAATTTAAAAAATGCAGGAGAAGGTACATATGTAATTTCCTCAATTGATGATGGAAGCAAATTTGCACAAGGATATTATGATTGCACAGGGATAATTGCTACGGGAATAGAAAAAGGGACAGGAAGAAACATATCACTCCTCACACATCAAGACCCGGAACGGTTTTTGACTGACAAATTTCCAGATTTTTTTAATGATTTAGGCAGAAGCCTTAGAGAGTTAAAGGAAAGATGCGAGGAATCTACAATAGATGCTGTAATCGTGGGTGGAGATGCGAGTAATGATCATGCCCGAACACAATATGATGCCGGAATAAGTTTTCTCGATCAGATAATAGAAAAAGAGCTGGGTTTTAGACCAGAAAAAGTTATAGGTCCAAAATCAGAAAAGGAAACTGGAAGTGACGATGTCTTTTTTGACACTGAACACAAAAGGCTCTATTTCTTTAGAGAATCTACTACTCAGTAAATACAATAATCAAAAGAAAAACCGCCTCGGCGTACTACTTGGTCGAGGCGGTTTTTCTTTGCCATCTATTTCAGCAAACACCCATTGTCAATTAATTGACAATGGGTGTCACCGAACTTTGATTAAACCAGATGTAACCTTAACTTTTAATAATTCTTCAACCTATTCACCTTATCGTGCTGTCTAATCTTTTCATGAGCTTTTGCCTCAATTTGTCGAATACGTTCGCGAGTCACTCCGAACATCTTCCCCACTTCTTCCAATGTGTGCTGAATTCCGTCTGTGAGTCCATGTCGAAGGGCGAGAATTTCTCTCTCCTTTTCTGACAAATCACTTAAAATTTCTTTGACCTGGTCTGCCAAAATTCTACGTGAAGAATCCTGATCTGGTGACAAAATCTTGTCGTCTGGAATAAAATCTCCATATGATGAAGCCATGTCATCGTCCTTGTCTCCTACTGGCGCATCAAGCGAAACAGTGGCCTGATCAATTTTTTCAATCATATATACCTTGTCTACTTCGATTCCCATTTCAACAGCAATTTCTTCAGGTAATGGTTCTCGTCCTAGGTCTTGGAAAAGTCTGCGAACAACCTGCTTGTATTTAGCAATAGTTTCCACCATGTGCACCGGTACACGAATTGTTCGTGACTGGTCTGCAAGAGCACGGGTGATTGACTGACGAATCCACCATGTAGCATAGGTCGAGAATTTGAATCCTTTTGTTGGGTCGAATTTGTCTACCGCCTTAAAAAGACCCAGGTTTCCTTCTTGAATAAGGTCCAATAATGTAAGGTCTGGGCTGCGATTTGCATACTTTTTAGCGATAGACACCACCAATCGAAGGTTAGCTTTTGCAAGTAGGTTTTTTGCTTCCTGATCTCCTAATTGAATGCGTCGGGCTAGTTCTTTTTCTTCATGAGCCCCAATCAATGGATACTGACCAATTTCCTTTAAATACATTTGGATTGAATCATATGACGAGTCACTGCGGTGACTGGTCGCATACTTTTTCAAAAATTCTTCAGTATTTTCATTCACATCCAAAATTCCTCCGCTTTCAAGAATATCTACGCCTGATCCATGGAGTTTTATATACAAAGCTTCCAAGAAATCTACGTCTTCTTCGATGAATGGAAACTCTTTCAAAATTTCATCATAAGTAACGAATCCTCGATCTTTTCCTTTCAAAATTAAATCTTCAGCTTTCTTTTCCCAATTTGAAGTCTTCTTGTTATTAATTGTAGGCTTGACCGACATAGACAAAACTGGTCGCTCTGAAAGCGGCATAAATCCAATAGTCGTTTTTCCTGCCGCCTTTGCTTTGGCACTTTTAGCGCTATCCTTGGCAGACATGTGAGAAACAGGTTTCTTTACACTTTTTGGTAATGTCTTGGCGCGTTTTTCTTTTAATTCTTTAAGCTTTGCCGCCTTTTTTGTAACGTTATTAATTGAGGCGATTGTTTTTTTGCTTTTAGTTGTAGACTTTTTCATGTATATTTTAATTTAAATTCATCCTAAATCCATCCGTTTATGCTGAAGGGCGCTCATTGCCTGACTCAATTCCTGACACTTTTGAAGAAGCTCCACTGCGCGCGTTTTGTCGCCTGATTTTTCAGCTACTTGCATTTCGTGCATATAATCAGAAAACTTTTTCTTGACTATGGCTTCTTCGAGGCTCATGAGTAACACTTCGATTTCTTTATCTAAAGTTGTACTTCCTTTGTAGAGAAGTTCTGTTTCGAATATTAATTTGTTTGGGGCATCTATCAGTACTTGTTCAAATTCCTTTTCTATATGTGGTGCATCGTGGAGTATCCTGTGCACCTCTGTTTTGACGCGCATAGCGCGTTGTTGTGACAAATCTGATATCGAGGTTGAAGTCGGATCAGCATCCGTCGGAGTATTTAGTTGTTCTGCGCTCATAAGGGCAATCCCGCTCAAGCGCTTGACCGTCTCGAGCACTACTTTATCGCTTTGACTTACTTCCGTCAAGCCACTGGTAGGGGCCGAAACACTCTTCACCGCTGAAATAGACGGGTTGGGGGCTGAAATATTACCGCCAGCGCTCTGCATATCTAATGGTTTAGTCTTGGTTAGATCTTCTTGAATGCTTTCTTGGGGTATAAATGTACGATTGCTGATCAAGGAAACAAAGTGGGCACGGTCGATCGAGCTTTCAATGCTGGCGACAAGGGGTAATAATTCTGCGTTAACGGCCTTACCAATTTCGCGACTGTTTGCTCTGATTTCACCATGATACCTAGAAAGGATTTGTTCCAAAACAAATTCGACAACGTGTTTAGTATTTTTGAGAGCAAGCTTAAAAGCATCAGCATCTTTCAAAATCAAAGAGGCAGGGTCTTCGCCTTTTGGTAAAATAGCGATTTTTACGTCCAATCCAACAGACAAGGACATGCTCCATGCCCGCACTGAAGCGCGCACTCCGGCACTATCAGCGTCATAAACAATCATCAACTTGTCAGTGTAGCGTTTAATTTTGGTTAAATGATCTTTGGTCAGAGATGTACCAGAGGTCGCCAAAGTGTTACCAAAACCTGCCTGGTGACTCATGAGAAGATCCATTTGTCCTTCTACTACAATGGCATAGCCCCACTTACGAATACCCTCTTTAGCTTTGTGGAGACCATACATAACCTCTGATTTATTAAACAAAGGTGTCTCTGGACTGTTTAGATATTTTGGACTTCCCTCTTTTTCTGGACCCATAATTCTTCCGGAGAATCCAACGATATGATTCATCCCATCAAAAATCGGAAACATAATACGGTTACGAAATCTATCGTAGGTATCATTCGATCCTTCATCTTTTTTCTTGACGAGACCTGCCTCGAGTAATTCTGGAATACTGAATCTTTTTTGTAAAAGTTTGTCCTGTGCGAACCTCCATTCATCCGGTGCAAAACCGATTCTCCATTCAATGATAGTTTCTTTGGTTAATCCACGTCCAGTTAGATAGTCATATGAAGGCTTGTTTTTTTGTAACTCATTTTCATATATTTTTGAAGCTTCATCTGTCGCTTCACGAAGACGATTTTCTTTACCCTTATCTTTATTATTTTGAAAATCATCCAATGGGATTCCCGCTTTGTCTGCCAATAATTTCAGAGCGCCGACGAAGTCGAGTTTTTCGAATTCCTGCACGAACGTGAATATGTCCCCACTGGCCTGACAGCCAAAACAATAATATGAATTTCGTGCAGGAGAAATCATAAAAGAAGGAGTTTTTTCATTGTGAAAAGGACAGCGTGCTTTGTAATTGGCACCAGATTTTTCCAGCTTTATATACGAGCCGAGGACATCGGCTACAGATAGTTTTTCTTTTATTCGTTCAGCGGTTGAGGACATTGACTTTTAAATACTTGAGATTATAATTTTGACGTGGTTAGTTTGGAGTTACACGAGACCGCCCCGCAAGGGGCGGTTTTGTTATGAAGATTTATTTAGAAATTCTTTAAAGAAGTCTGCCATCGCTATATTAACATCTCCAGCAGCGTGAATTGGTCATTCGCGTTGTGGGGCCTGCTGCTGGAGCGTAGCACCAAACTAACCACTTGGAGTTAGCGGGTTCAATTCCCGTCAGGTCCACAAGGAGATTATATCCTTTTTAGTAGTTTTTCTATCTATTGACAAATTGGTATATATAATCTCAAAACAAAAATCTCATCTTTTTCAAGATGAGATTTTTGTTTATGTCAATTTCCTTACTCCCCTTGCATCACCACTCGATTCGCACTTTCCTCCAACTCAATCGCCTGATTCTTTAATGCCTGTATATCGTTGTATTTCTTACTTCCCTTGAAACCAGTTCCTGCTGGAATCAAGCGTCCGATAATAACGTTTTCCATAATACCGTACAATGGATCAGGTCGAGCAGAAAGTGAAGCAGAAACCAAGATTCGGTTCGTGTGTTGGAACGAAGCGGCTGACAATACACTTCTTCGTGTCAGAGATGTTTCTGTAATACCCATCACCACTGGAACTGCCTTCGCTTCGATGCCACCTGCTGATCTCATTTTTACGTTCGCATCTTCAATTTCAGTTGATTCTACGATATCACCTACAGAGAATTCTGTGTTTCCAGCCTGAGTCACTTCTAGACGAGAGAACATTTGTTTAACGATAACTTCGATGTGCTTACGTGAAGTGTTTTCACCCTGCAATTCGTAAAGTTTCTTAACTTCGTTGATGATGTATTCCTGAGCCTTGTCCTTTCCAGCAAACTTGAACAATTCATCAATGTCTGCAGTTCCGTCTGTAAGGAAATCACCCTTTGATACATGCTGTCCAACCTTAACGATTGGCACACGGATGTAATGATAGTGATGTTCGATTTCGCTTCCTCCCTTTTTATTCTTGACTGGAACATCTGGTACAACCTTGATAAGTTTTTCTTTACCGAGATCTTTTACTTCTGAAACCAATCCATCAACATGAGAGATAACTGCGGGATTCTTTGGAGAACGCTTTTCAAATACTTCTTCTACTCGAGGAAGTCCTGATACGATGTCTCCACCTGTTGTCGCTACTCCTCCGGCGTGGAACGTACGCATAGTCAACTGTGTACCTGGTTCACCAATAGCCTGTGCTGCGATTGTTCCAACCGCTTCACCAATAGCAATTAATTTTCCTGAACCCAAGTCAATACCGTAACACTGGGCACATACTCCTAATTTTGTCTTACATGTAAGAGGTGAGCGAACAGATACTTCTCGAATACCTGCTTTTTCCATAGCTTCAGTTTCAACCTTTGTAAGTAGAGTTCCCTTCTTTACCAAAACTGCACCACTTGAATCAACGACATCCTTTGCAGTCACGCGACCTGCAACACTCTTTGTTAATGAAGTTTCGATACCAGAAGCAGTGATCTTGTTGATCATGATACCCTCTTTACCTCCACAATCATCTTCAGTAATCATCACACTTTGTGCAGATACGAATAGCTTTCGTGTAAGATATCCAGCCTTTGCGGTGTTAAGCGCGATGTCCGTCATACCCTTTCGTGCACCGTTTGTTGAAATGAAATATTCGATCGGAGTCAATCCTTCCTTGAAAGAAGAAACGATCGGTAAGTCAATTGTCTGACCGGCAGAGTTCTGAATCAAACCTTTCATTCCCACCATCTGTGTAATTTGACCGAATGATCCTCGGGCACCTGATGTAACCATGTCGTACGCAGGAGATGTCGTATCGAATGTCTTAGTGATGTGCTTTTCAATTTCAGCCTTAGCACCAAGCCAAATTTCAGAGTTAAGTCGAACTTTTTCTTCTTCTGAAAGGAGACCTTCGTTGTACTGTCCCATAACGGTTTCGTATTTCTTGCGAGCGGCGTCTACTACTTCAGCCTTTTCTTTTGGAACCATAATGTCATCCATTCCCCATGTAATACCTGTTGCGGTAACACACTTGAATCCGAAGTCCTTGATATCGTCGATGATACTTGAAACACCTGTGATACCCTTTGTTTCAATTAATTCATCAAGAATAGAAGCCATCGTTGACTTAGTAATTTCCTTATTCACGAATGGATATTCAGCGGGTAGAGTTTGGTTAAACAAAAGTCTTCCGGCTGTTGTATCAATAACAGTTCCTCCGAGTGCTCCGAACTTTTCGTTCACTGACGCCAACACCTTGATTGCGGCGCGGTATGACAAGTGACCATAGTTAATCGCAAGCATCGCATCTTCAGGTGAGGTAAAGATTTTTCCTTCGCCCTTTTCACCCTTCACTGTTTTTGTCATCCAGTATGCACCAAGAACAATGTCCAACATCTTGTTAGTTACTGTTGGTTCTCCGGTACCTGGCTTTAGAATGTTCTTGTCCGCTGCCATGATTTCCTTGGCTTCCCACTGTGCCTCTATAGATAAAGGAACGTGAACGGCCATAGTATCTCCGTCGAAATCGGCGTTGAATGGACTACATACCAATGGGTGAATCTGAATCGCATTACCTTCAATCAATACTGGCTGGAAGGCCTGAATAGAGAGACGGTGCAATGTCGGCGCACGGTTCAAGAGAACGTACTTGTTCTTGATGACATCTTCAAGAATAGCCCACACTTCTGGTACTCCTTCTTCGATTAAACGAGAAGCTCCACGAATGTTGAAAGCCAATTCTTTTCGTAACAATTCTGAAATAACGAATGGTTTGAACAATTCAAGAGCCATATGTTTTGGAAGTCCACACTGGTTAATTTTAAGCTCAGGACCTACCACGATTACCGATCGTCCAGAATAGTCCACACGCTTACCCAAAAGGTTCTGTCTAAAGAGTCCTCGTTTACTTTTCAAGCTGTCAGCCAAAGATTTAAGTGGTCGTCTCTGTGCAGGATTCAATCCAGCGTAAACAGTTCCCCCGTGTCGGATCGAGTTATCTAACAAAGCATCAACAGCTTCTTGTAGAATTCTTTTTTCATTTCGAAGGATTACGTCTGGAGCACTGATTTCCTTCAATTTCTTAAGACGGTTGTTTCTGTTGATCACTCGTCTGTACAAATCGTTTACGTCAGATGTTGCATGTCGTCCACCATCAAGGGCAACCATCGGTCGAAGAGCGGCTGGAATAACTGGAAGTGATGAGATGAACATCCATTCTGGTCGCAGACTCGCGCGGATCATTGATTTTACCAAACTAACTCTCTTTAAAACTTTTTCTCGTTCTGCTGCGCCGACTTTACCTTCTAGTGCTTCTAATTCACCTAATAGTTTCTTAAGGTCGATTGACTTGAAAATTGTGTACACGGCTTCTGCTCCGATTCCAGCTTCGAAAGATGCACCGAATTTTAGAGAGAATTTGTGATACTGAATTTCATCCAATACACGTCCAACCTGAATACTGTCGATGTCGCGTCGAGCATTGTTCAACAACTCTGTAATTGCATCCTTTGTTTTTTCGTCCTGAATAGACTTGATCTTGTTTTTGAATTCACTATCAAGGTCTCTTAGTAGTCTCTGCTTTTCTTCCTCGTTTACTTTTGTAATTAAATATCCTGCAAAGTAAATTACCTTTTCCATGTCTCCTGCTGCCATTCCCATCATTTGTGCAATTCGTGAAGGAAGGTTTCTTAAGTACCAGATATGAGAAACTGGAACTGCAAGTTCAATGTGTCCCATTCTTTCTCGTCTAACGATTGATCGTGTGAGTTCTACTCCACACTTTTCACAGACAATTCCCTTGTAACGAATTCCTCGGTATTTTCCACAGTAACATTCGTAATCTTTTTCAGTACCGAAAATTTTCTCGTCGAAAAGTCCGTTCTTTTCAGATCGCTGAGTACGATAGTTCATCGTTTCAGGTTTTGTAACTTCTCCGTGAGACCATTCCTTGATCTTGTCAGGTGAAGCAAGCTTTAGAAGCAATGCGTCAAATTCATCTACTCCTCTAACTGGTGCCTTATATGCTGTTTTGTTTGTATTGTATGCCATATATTTGGTTTAAGATTGAGTTTCGTTAGATTCTGCTGGTAATTTTTTCGAGTTCTGCATTTCAACATCGATACATAGTCCTCTTAAGTTTGCTAAGAGCACGTTGAATGATGCCGGAGTGTTCGGATCATGAATCATCTGACCCTTAACAAGTGAGTCGAAGGCTTGTGATCGTCCCTGAATATCGTCGGACTTGATTGTGAGCATTTCTCGAAGAGCATGAGACGCTCCGTAACCAGCAAGCGCCCACACTTCCATTTCTCCAAATCTCTGACCTCCACCTTGTGCCTTTCCTCCAAGAGGTTGCTGAGTAATAAGAGAGTAAGGACCGATTGATCGCATGTGAATCTTATCTTCAACCATGTGGTGAAGTTTCAACATGTACATGTAACCAACTGAGATGTCCTGAGTGAATTGTTCACCGTTTCGTCCGTCAAACAATTTCATCTTTCCAGTTTCAGCGTATCCCGCCTTTACCAATTCCGCCTTAATTTCCTCAGATGTTGCTCCTACGAATGGTGGAACAATAGCTTGGTAATTTAATTTGTGAGCAGCAAGACCTAGGTGTAATTCCAAGATCTGTCCAAGGTTCATACGAGATGGAATACCCAGTGGTGTCAAAATCATATCAATTGGAGTTCCGTCCGCCATGTATGGCATGTCTTCTACTGGAAGAACGCGTGAAATAACTCCCTTGTTTCCGTGTCGTCCCGCCAATTTATCTCCAACCATCACGTTTCGGAGAACCGCAACTTCTACGTGGATTCTCTTGATGATTCCTGATTCCAATTTGTCTCCCTTTTCTCGTGAGAAAACTTTTACATTAATAACTCGTCCACGCTTTCCGTTTTCAAGTCTCTTTGAAGTATCCTTAACATCACGAGATTTTTCACCGAAGATTGATCGCAATAATCTTTCTTCTGGAGTTAGCTGTGTTTCAGACTTTGGAGTAATTTTACCAACGATGATGTCACCTGGGCGAACTTCGGCACCAACACGGATCACACCTTCAACATCAAGATTCTTAAGTCGTCCTTCTCCAACGTTTGGAATATCGTGTGTTGTAACTTCGGGACCAAGTTTTGTATCTCGAACGTTAATTACGAACTCTTCAATGTGAATTGTTGTAAATTTAGAATCCTTAACAAGTCTTTCAGAAACGATAATCGCATCTTCATAGTTTGCTCCGGCCCATGTCATAAATGCAATTAGAACGTTTTGTCCAAGTGCCATCTGACCTCCAACGGAAGTAGAAGTATCTGCCATAACATCACCTCTCTTTAATTTCTGTCCAACGTCAACTGTAGGCCTTTGGTGGAAAGCGGTGAACTGGTTAGTTCGGCTAAACTGTGCCAACTTGTATTCGATTTCCTTTCCTTTTGAAGTCTTGAAAGTAATTCCCATCGCATCAACTGCGGTAACAGTACCTTCATCCGGCGCAACGATTACGCGACCTGTGTCCAAGGCTGCTTTGTCTTCGATTCCAGTTGCAACGAATGGTGCTTCAGGAACGATACAAGGAGTAGCCTGTTTTTGCATGTTTGATCCCATGAGTGCTCGGTTCGCATCATCGTGGTTTAGGAATGGAATCATTGAAGTTGAAACAGAGAAAGCCTGTTCAGTCGCAACGTCGATGTAGTCAACTTCTTCGCGCTTAACGATTACTGGCTGGCCCTTCTGTCGTACTTCTAATGTATCGTTTGTAATCTTTCCTGTCTTTTCATCATAAAGAGTCGCGGCGTGTGCGATATATTTCTGCTCTTCTTCAAGGGCGTTCAAATATTGAATTTCCTTTGTGATCTTTCCACCTTTAACAACAGCGTAAGGAGTTTCGATCAAACCGAAATTGTTGATTCGAGCATAAGTTGAAAGCTGTAATACTAGACCGATGTTCTGTCCTTCTGGTGTGTGAATCGGACAAATTCTTCCGTAGTGAGAAGGATGCACGTTTCGAACGTCTGTTCCTGCTCGCTCTCTTGTCAAACCGCCGGGGCCGAGGGCAGATACACGTCGTAAGTGTTCCAATTCTGCAAGAATGTTTTCCTGTGACATGAATTGTGACAACTGGTTAGTCGTAAAGAATTCTTTAATTCGAGCCTGAAGTGGTCGAGGTGAAATCAACTGAATCGGCATACTTGTAGATGTATCGATAGTCGACATTCGGTTCATAATGTTTCGCTTGATCTGAGTTAGACCAAATCGAACCTTTTGCTGAAGCAATTCTCCAACGTATCGAACGCGTCGTGATGCCAAGTGATCAACGTCGTCTTTCAATGCATCTGGTTTAAGGTTCAATTCAACAATGTGCCCGATAATTGTAACGATGTCATCCAATTTCAAAGTCATGACAGCAAGAGCTTTTTCATCCATTGCCTTTTCGAATCGGAAGTTGAATCGGTGTCGTCCAACTTTTGACAAATCATATCGTTCGGATGACAAAAGGTTGTCAATAAATTCTCGAGCGTTTTCAGAAGTAGCAAGATCGCCATCTCGAAGGCGCTTGTAGATTTCAATATATGCCTCATCAACAGTTTTAGCGTGATCTTTAGTTAACGAAGTTTCAATCAAAGGCAAAACATCTTCACGGTTTTTGAAGAGTTCTTTGATTGATTTATCATCTTTTACTCCAAGGACGCGAAGTAGAGACGTGACTGGGAATTTTCGCTTTCGATCGATTCGAACGTAGATCGCTCCATCGTGTTCACTATCAAGTTCAATCCAGGCACCTCGTGAAGGGATGATTTTCGCTCCGAAGTGATTCTTTCCTTTCAATTCTTGTGAAGTAAAGAACACACCGAATGATCTTGCCAATTGAGGCACGATTAATCTTTCATTACCGTTAATAATGAATGTTCCGTGGTCTGTCATCAAAGGAATGTCAGCCATCAAAACTTCTTGTTCTTTTGTAGTTCCAAGAATTTTGTTCTTAAGTCGAACATTAACCTTGATTGTAGTTTCGTAATTTTCCTTTCTTTCTTTTGCTGTCCACTCGTCGTTTTTAGGCTTGTCTAATTTAAAATCAAGAAAATCCAACTCGAACTTTTTTTCCGAGAAGTCTTTGATTGATGAAAATTCATTAAATACTTCCTGAATACCTTCTTCTAATAGCCATTTGTAGGAATTCAGTTGCGGTTCTACCAAGTTTGGAAGCGGTGCTAGAGGTTCCTTAAATCTTGAAAAATATTTCTTCTGTCTCATCATAAAATATGCGTGTGTATTTATCCCATTTAATAAGTACACCCACTTTTCTAGAATTTATTTTGAAATCATTATTAAAACAAACGACAAAAATATTTAGCGCAAGCGAACACGCTTCTATTTTTCTAATTTATTTTAATAAGGTTAACCGATTCAAAAGAATTTTTAAAAAGTGAGAGTTTCCCGCGAAGAGTCGTCCATTACTCAATCGTCCTACGCAGACACATATAGTAGCCCATATTAAGACCAACGTCAATTGTGGAAAACTCTGATTGACTTGGTTACTAGACTTTGATGTTTTTATCCCCAGTTCCCCCTGGTTTTTTGGCACGAAATTCGTCAATTTTGGCATGATTTCCAGAGATTAGGGTCGTTGGGACCGTATAGTTTTTGTCCTTATAGGTGAAAACGGCTGGGCGGGTATAAACGTCAGAAGATGAGGTTCTAGACTCCTCAATAGAACTAATATTCCCAAGTACCCCTTTAATATGACGAGAAATACCGTCAATCATAACCATTGCTGGCAATTCCCCTCCTGTGAGGACGAATGGGCCGATTGAAACATCTTTGATGTTTTTAAAGACTTTCTTGACTCTGGCGTCGATTCCTTCATAACGGCCACATATAATAACGATGTCCGATATGTCCTTTATGTAGGTTTTTGCAATTTCGTTTGTAAATTGAGTACCAGATGGAGATGTGTTTAAGATTAAAATTTTCTTAAAGTTTTTTGATTTTTTTGCATTTTTTATAGAGTTATCCACAGCCTTGATTATTGGCAGGGCCTGGATGACCATGCCGGGACCACCGCCGTATGGTTTGTCGTCGATGCGTAAATATGGTTTTTCTTTTTGCTTTTGAGTTTTAGTGGGTTTAACAAAATCGCGTGGATTGTAGAATTTGAATTTTAGAAGTTTTTCTTTTTGAGCGCGGGCAAGAATTGATTCATTGAGGTATGAAGAAAAAGCGTCGGGGAATAGAGAGATGAGGTGGAATGTGAGTGACATGGGTAATAATGTAC
>Ga0194051_1000345_pt1 | contig 26901 bp, 29 predicted proteins | sample SepL2320m_MetaG_FD_161275 | JGI IMG/M metagenome (GOLD analysis project Ga0194051, IMG submission 161275) | Anoxic zone freshwater microbial communities from boreal shield lake in IISD Experimental Lakes Area, Ontario, Canada - Sep2016-L239-20m | ecosystem: Environmental > Aquatic > Freshwater >... | reverse complement strand
GTCGGAGACCGCGTTGGCGACCAGCGGCTGGCCCTTGAAGTCGGGCGCCGAATTCACGAACACGCCCAGCTTCACGCAGCGTTCGATGCGGTCGAGATCGCCGTCGAGCGCGACCTTCAGATGGGCGAGAATGTTGAGCCCCGACAGCCTCACAGCGGCCTGGGCCTGTTCCATCGTCAATTCGGCGCCGACCCGGCCGAGGAAAGGACGCTCCGCGCCGTTGAGCGGTGGCTGACCGGCAACGAAGGCGAAATCGCGGGCGATGACGACGGGCTGGTAGCTGAGCAGCGGCTTGGTGACGGGCGGCAGGACAAGGCCGAGTTCGGCCAGCCTGCGCTCGATGCGGCCGCTCATGTCGCGGCGCCGCCGTTCACCTGGATCATCTGGCCGTTGATGTAGGCGCCGCCTTCGGAGATCAGCAGCCGCGCCGCAGCGGCGACCTCAGTCGGTGTGCCCATGCGGCCGAGCGGGACCTTGGCCACCGTCTGCTGGCGTGCCTGGGCCGAAGCGTTCTTTTCCTCTGCGTCAGGTGCGATGGGACCTGGCGAGATGGTGTTGGTCGTAATTCCCTTCGGCCCGAATTCCATCGCCAGGGCCTTGGTGAGGCCCCACACGCCATGCTTGGCAACCGAAACAGGTGCGCGCCCGGCGTGACCATGGATTGCGTTCATGCCGGCGAAGTTGACGATGCGGCCCCAGCCCTTCTTCAGCATGCCGGGCAGACAGGCGCGGGAAAGCCAGACCGCAGCGTCGAGATCGACCGAGATGACGCGTCGCCATTCTGCATCGCTCATCTCCAGAAACGGTCTGTTTGGACGAAGGGCGGCGTTGTTCACCAGCACATCGACGGCACCGAATGCCTTGATCGCTGCGGCCGCGATCCGCTTGCATTCCTCCGGCTTGCCGACATCGCCCATGACGACCAGCGCCTTAGCGCCAAGCTTGCGCGCTTCCTTGGCGACCTTCTCGCAGGCCGCACGATCGCTCGACCCGTTGATGGCGACGTTGAAGCCGTCGGCGGCGAGACCGAGCACGCAGGCGCGGCCGATGTTGCGACCGCCGCCGGTGATCAGTGCCGTCCTCTTTGTATTGGCCTTCGGAGTGCGGGCCATCAGATCGCGCCTGCGCTGCGCAGTTCCTTGATCTTCTTCGGGCTCATGCCGAGGCTCTTGAGCACGGCGTTGGTGTGCTGGCCGAGATCGGGCGTGGGCTTCAGTTTCCTGGGCTGCGGCGAGCCCGTGAGGTTGATCGGGTTGCCGACCACCTTGATCTCTCCGAGCTTGGGATGCTTGACGCTGCGCGCGATGCCGAGGTGTTTTACCTGCGGCTCGGCGAAGGTCATGTCGATTGAGTTGATCGGCCCGCACGGCACGCCTGCCTTGTTGAGCGCCCCGATCCAGTGAGCGGAAGTGTTGGTCTTGGTGACCTTGCTGATGCGCTCGTTCAGCGCCTTGCGGTTCTCCGAGCGCAACGCGGGCGTCGCGTGCTCGGGATGATCTAGCAACTGGCCGCCGCCCATTGCCTGGGCGAAGCGCTTCCACATGCTCTGTCCGGCGGCGGCGATGTTGATGTAGCCGTCGCTGGTCGGGAACACGCCGGTCGGAATCGAGGTCGGATGGTCGTTGCCCGCCTGCTTGGGTACCTCGCCCTTCATCAGCCAGCGCGCGGCCTGGAAGTCGAGCATGAAGATCTGCGCTTCGATCAGCGAGGTGTGGACCCACTGGCCCTTCTTGGTGCGTTCGCGATTGTAGAGGGCGAGCGTGATCGCCTGGGCAAGCAGCAGGCCCGCCGTGAGATCGCAAATGGGAATGCCGACGCGCATCGGCCCGCGACCGGGTTCGCCGGTGATCGACATCAGCCCGCCCATGCCTTGGGCGATCTGGTCGACGCCGGGGCGTGCCGCGTCCGGGCCGCTCTGGCCGAAGCCCGCGATCGAGCCGTAGATGATCTTCGGGTTCACTTTCTTGACCGACTTGTAGTCGACCTTGAGGCGGTACTTCACGTCGGAGCGATAGTTCTCGACGATCACGTCGGCTTTCTTCGCGAGCTTCATGAAGATCGCGTGGCCTTCCTTGCTCTTGAGGTTGAGCGTGATCGCCTGCTTGTTGCGGTGCAGGTTCTGGAAGTCGAAACCGTGACGCGCGCCGCCCATCGAATCGGTCGTCGCGCCCGGCTCGGGTGGCTGCTCGATCTTGATCACTTGCGCGCCCCAGTCGGCGAGCTGGCGCACGGCGGTCGGGCCGGCGCGATGGGCGGTGAGGTCGAGGACCTTGATGTGGGAGAGAGGAAGCTTGGCCATGGTGTTTACCGTCCCTTGAACATCGGCTTGCGTTTTTCCATGAAGGCGCGGCGGCCTTCCTTGAAGTCGTCGCTGTCGAAGCAGGCCACCGCCATCTTCTCGAGCTTCGTGTGGTCCTGCTTGGACTCGGGCTTGGCGATCTCGCGCGCTGCCGCCTTGGCGAGCGCGATGGTGAGCGGGGCGTTCTGGGCGATGGCGCCGGTGATGCCGTCGACCATGGCATCGAGCTCGGCATCGGCCGCGACACCGTGCACCAGGCCCATGTCGTAGGCCTCCTTCGACGAATACTGCTTGGCCGTGAACAGGAACTCCATGGCGCGCGGCAGTCCGACGATGCGCGAGAAGCGCTCGATGCGCAGGAATCCGTAGCCGAGGCCGAGCTTGGCCGCCGGCACGCCGAAGCGCGCGCCTTCGTTGCAGTAGCGCAGGTCGCAGCAGGCGGCGAGGTTCATGCCGCCGCCGATGCAATAGCCGGTCACCTTGGCGATGGTGGGCTTGGAGAAATTGTAGAGCGACTCGTAGCCTTCCTTCGAGATGGCGTCGTAGCGGACCTGCGCCTCGGCATTGGCGCGCTCGCTCTCGAACTTGGAGATGTCGGCGCCCGATACAAAGGCCTTGCCGCCGGCGCCGCTGACCACCACGCAGCGGATCTCGGGATCGGCATCGAAATCCTTCAGGATCGCCACGAAGCTGTCCCACATGTCGAGGGAAACGGCATTGAGTTTGGCCGGATTGTTGAAGACGAGATGTCCGACTGCGCCGTCGCGCCGTCCGAAGAGCTTTTGTTCCTGCATGCCGCGATCCTCCGATAAGGTGGGGAATATAGCGCGCGCCGGGCGATTTGAATAAGGTAAGCGCAACAGGGAGGAAACGTGGCCTCAGTCGAACTGAAAGGCCTTACAAAGCACTATGGTGCGGCCGTTGCTGTGGACGATGTATCGCTGCGCGTCGAGCATGGCCAGCTCGTGTGCCTGCTGGGCCCGTCGGGCTGCGGCAAGACGACGACCCTGCGGCTGATCGCGGGCTTCATCGAGCCCTCGGCAGGCGAAATCATGGTCGGCGACAAGAGACTGTCCTCGCCGTCGCGCACCGTGCCGCCGGAAGGCCGCAACATGTCGATGATCTTCCAGAGCTACGCGCTGTGGCCACACATGACGGTAGCCGAGAACGTCTCGTATGGCCTGCGCATCCGCAAGCTCGACAAGGCCACGATCGACGCCAAGCTGAAGGCGATCCTGACCACGGCCCGGCTAGAAGCGCTGGCCGAGCGCTATCCCGGCGAGCTGTCGGGCGGCCAGCAGCAACGCGTGTCGCTGGCCCGCGCGCTGGTGGTCGAACCCGAGACGCTGCTGCTCGACGAGCCGCTCAGCAATCTCGACGCCAACCTGCGCGAGGAGATGCGCTTCGAGATTCGCCGTCTGCACGATCAATATCGCTACACCACGGTCTACGTGACCCACGACCAGTCCGAGGCCATGACCACGGCCGACCTGATCGCGGTGATGAACCACGGCAAGGTCGAACAGCTCGGGCCGCCGGAGGAGATCTATGGCCGGCCGCGCTCCGAGTTCGTCGCGCGCTTCATCGGCGGCTCGAACATCCTGCGCGGCACGGCGCTCGATGCGAGCCATGTCTCGATCGCCGGCACACCCGTGCGGACGACCGGCCGCACCCTGCAGGCGGGCAAGCCGGTGGCGGTGTCGGTGCGCCAGCACGAGATCGCCATCGCCCTCGAAGCGCCACCTTCCGGTGCGGACAATCGCCTGCGCGCCGTCGTGGCGCGGCAGGTCTTCCTCGGCTCGGCGCGCGACACCACCGTCCAGCTCGACGACAAGACCGAGCTGCGCGTGACGGCGCCGCCCGGCCAGAACGTCGCGCCGGGTCAGGCGGTATGGCTGCATCTGCCGGCGGAGCAGTGCCGGGCATTGGCGGAGGACTAGCGCATGACCACGAAGCTCACGCCTGGGAAGCTCACGCGACGCCATGTGCTGGCGGCTTCGGCCACAGCGACCGGTGCAGCGTTCGTGACGCCGGTGCGCGCGGCGCCGCCCGAGGCGCAGCAGATCACGCCGGCGCTGATCGAGGCGGCGAAGAAGGAGGGCAAGGTCACATGGTACACGTCGGTCGACCTGCCGGTGGCGGAGAAGGTCGCCAAGGCCTTCGAGGCCAAGTATCCGGGGATTACGGCTCGGGTGGAGCGCTCGGGCGCGGAGCGCAACTTCTCGCGCATCGGCCAGGAGTACGCGAGCAAGATCTATGTCTGCGACGTCGTGAACAGCTCCGATGCCGCCCACCTCATCGTCTGGAAGCGCGGCGGACTGCTGGCGCCCTACGTGCCGCAGGACGTGGCGCAGTACTTCCCGCCCGAACACAAGGACCCCGACGGCATGTACGCCTCGTGGCGGATCACGCTTTCGCCGATCGCCTACAACACCAGGCTGGTGAAGCCGGAGGATGCGCCCAAAGGCTTCGCCGACCTGCTCGATCCCAAATGGATGGGCAAGATCGTCAAGGCGCATCCGGGCTACAGCGGGACGATCATGACGGCGACCCAGCAGCTCAGCCGCGATCTCGGCTGGGGCTATTTCGAGAAGCTTGCCAAGCAGAAGGTCATGCAAGTCCAGTCGGCGGCCGACCCACCGAAGAAGCTGGCGCTGGGCGAGCGCGCCGTGATGGCCGACGGTGGCGAATATGTCGTGTCCGAACTCAGGACACGCGGCGAGCCGATCGAGGAAGTCTATGCCATTGAAGGTACGCCGCTGGTCACCGGTCCGTCCGCCATCATGGCGCGTGCGGCCAACCCCAACGCGGCGCGGCTTTTCACCGCCTGGTCGATGACGGCCGAGGCGCAGCAGATGAACGTTGATGTCGGCGCGTTGCGTTCCGCCCATCCGTTGGTCAAGGAGCGGCCCGACCGCCGCAAGCTGGCCGACGTGAAGACCCTGCGCGAGGACGCCGCCGCCGTCGCCGACCAGGCCGACGACATCAAGGCCCGCTACACCAAGCTGTTCAAGGTCTAGACCATGCATCGCAGAACACTTCTCGCTTCCGCCGCTCTCCTGCCGTTCGGCGCCCGTGTGGTCTCGGCCGCCCCGCCACCCGAGACGATCACCCCGGCGCTGATCGAGGCCGCCAGGAAGGAAGGCAAGGTGAGCTACTACACGGCGATGGATCTCAGCGTCGCCGAGCCGATGGCCCGGACCTTCGAGGCCAAGTTCCCCGGCATCACGGTGCGCGTCGAACGCTCCGGCGCCGAGCGCGTGTTCCAGCGCATCGGCATGGAGTACCAGAGCAAGATCTATAATTGCGACGTCGCCAACAGCTCCGACGCCGCGCACTTCCTGCCGTGGAAGCGGCAGGGCTGGCTGGCGCCGTTCGTCACCGTCGACATGGCCGAGAACGTTCCGGCCGAGCAGCGCGACCCCGACGGCACCTACGTCAACCAGCGCACGCACCTCAGCACGATCGCCTACAACACCAGCCTGGTGAAACCCGAGGACGCCCCCAAGGGTTTCGCCGACCTGCTCGATCCCAAGTACGCGGGCAAGATGGTCAAGGGCCATCCCGGCTACAGCGGCACCATCATGACTGCGACGCAACAGATCGTGCAGGTGCTGGGCTGGGGCTACTTCGAGAAGCTCGCCAAGCAGAAGGTGCTGCAAGTCCAGTCGGCCACCGAGCCGCCGAAGAAGATCGAGGCCGGCGAGCGCGCCATCGCCGTCGACGGCAGCGACTATCTGTTCTGGATGGCCAAGGAGCGCGGCGCGCCGATCCAGGTGGTCCACGCGGTCGAAGGCACGCCGATGATCTCGAACCCGATGGCGGTGTTCAAAGCCGCGCCCAATCCCAATGCCGCCCGCCTGCTGGTGGCCTGGATCATGTCGGCCGAGGGCCAGCAGTTCATCGTCGACTTGAGCGGCCAGTATCCGGCCAACAAGCTCGTGAAGGCCAAGGCCGGCCGGCCAGCGCTCGCCTCGATCAAGACGCTCCCCGAGGATGCCGCCGCGGTCGAGAAGCAGGCCGACGAGATCAAGTTGAAGTACGCGAAGTTCTTCAAGGTATGAAACGGACTTTCGACCTCTCGCGTCCCGTCCTGATCGCCGTCGCCGCCCTCCTGGCGGTGATGATCGTGCTGCCGGTGGGCTGGCTGGTCGTCTATGCCTTCTCCTCCAAGGAAGGCGGTGCCAGCCTCGGCAACTTCGCCACGCTGTTCACCGATCCTACGTTCGTCGATCCGCTGATCACCACGCTCATCATCGCCGTGTCGGTGAGCCTGCTGTGCTGCGCCATCGCCGCTCCGCTCGGCTGGCTGGTCGCGCGCACCGATATGCCGTTGGCCAGGAGTGTGCGCACGCTGGTGATGGCCTCGCTGGTGACGCCGCCGTTCGTCGGCGCCATCGCCTGGGAGATGCTGGCGGCGCCCAACTCCGGCCTGCTCAACCAGCTCTGGCGCAGCCTCACCGGCATGCCGGCCGACGAGGCGCTGCTCGATATCTATAGTCTCGAAGGGCTGATCTTCGTCATCGCCTGCTACACCTTTCCCTATGTCTTCATCCTGGTCGCCAACGCGCTCGACCGCATGCCGGGCGAGCTCGAGGACGCCTCTTCCATGCTGGGCGCCAAGACCTGGGACACCGCGCGTCGCATCACCGTGCCGCTCGCCTTGCCCACCCTGCTGGCCGGCGCCCTGGTCGCCTTCCTGCAGGCGATGAACCTGTTCGGCTCGCCCGCCATCCTCGCCATTCCCGCCGGCTTCCACACGCTCACCACCCGCATCTGGAGCCTGTTCCAGTTCCCGCCCAAGCCCGAACTCGCCGCCGCCGCGTCGCTGCCGCTGCTGGTGCTCACCGTCCTTCTCCTGCGCGCCCAGGCGATGGCGCTCGGCCGCCGCGGCTATGCGGTGCTGGGCGGCAAGTACGGCGAGCCGCGCCTGATCAAGCTCGGCGCGCTCAAATGGCCCGCGGCCGGACTGGCGCTCCTCGTGCTCGCCATGCCGCTGTTCCTGCCCTACGCGGCGCTGTTCAACTCGGCTTTTTCGCGCGTGGCGTCTCGTGTCATCAGCTTCGAGACCGCGACGCTGCACAACTTCCGCTTCACCTTCTTCGAGCTCAGCTCGACCATGCCGGCGCTGAAAAACACCTTCCTGCTCGCCACCTCGACGGCGACGGTGGGCGCGCTGCTGGCGCTGCTGATCGCCTACATCGTCGCCCGCAAGGCGGTGGCCGGACACCGCGTGCTGGGCTTCCTCGCGACCGCGCCGCTCGCCATCCCCGGCATCGTGCTGGGCGTCGGCCTCTTCCTCGCCTACACGCGCCCGCCGCTCACGCTCTACGGCACGCTGTGGATCCTGCTCATCGCCTTCGTCACCATCGAGCTGCCGGCGGCCTACCAGCAGCTCTCCTCGGCCTTCCACGCCGTCCACCCCGAGCTGGAGGAGGCGGGCCGCATGCTGGGCGCCTCGCGGCTGCGCACCCTGGCCGACATCACCGCGCCGCTGCTGCGCTCCGCCGTGATCGCCACCTGGTGCTTCATCTTCGTCGCCGTCATCCGCGAACTCAGCGCCGCCGTGATCCTGTTCACCTCCGACACCAAGGTTCTCTCGGTGCTGATCTTCGACCTCAAGGAAAGCGGCGACGTCGGCGCCATCGCGGTGCTGAGCCTTGTCATGGTGGCCATCACCACCGTGGTCGTGGCCGCCGCCAACCGCCTGGGCGGCACCCGCACCGCCGGCCGCCTGCATGCGCGGGCGGCGGGGTAGAACGGATCATCCGTCGTCTCGACCGTAGCGCCCCTCGAGTGCCCTCGGGGCAGGCTCCGCGCGAAGTGGAGAGACCTTACTCTCCACGATTGGCAGCCTCCTGTAGAGAGAAGGCCCCTCGGCTACGCTCGGGGCGACGGTGTTTTGGCCTCCACGACTTGTGGAGGTCGGGAGTCCGCCGGAACGGGCGCCAAGTCCTTGGTCTCCTTGTCTTTTCACCAATCCGCCGCGTGCAGCGCGTGCGCGGCAGAAGCGTGCATTTTCAATCGGCGAAGATCGCCACTTCGCCCGTTGTGACGGGCTGCTGCAGCAGGCCGAGGCTGCCCAGTGTCGCGAGGGTCTTCTGCCAGCCGTCGCGCGTCTGGCCGCCGACCGGGGGCGCGCCCAGTTGGCGGGCGACGTCGGCCATGCCGGTTTCGACATAGCGCTGCGACATCGCCGGGAAGAACACCATGAACGACGCCGACGCCGCGGCCGGCCGCGCGCGCACGACCTCGTAGGCTTCGGCCAGCGCCTCGGCGATCTTGCGCGCCACCGGGCGCCGCTTGGGATCGGCCCAGGCCGCGGCGTTCACGATCAGGTTCAGGCTGTAACAATCGACGCCGAAGTCGGCGAGCCGCAGGATTTCGAGCTTGCGCCCCGCGCCCATCAGCTCGGCCGGCGCGATCTCCATATAATCGATCAGCGCATCGACCTTGCCGTCGAGCAGCGCGCTCGAATCCCAGCCGACCTCGACTTCGGTGATGCGCGCGCGATCGAGCCGGTTGGCGATCAGCAGCGCGCGATATTCCTCGACCGTGATGCTGCCCGGCACCAGGCCGATGCGGCGGCCTAAAAGATCCTGCGGCTTGGCGATGCCGCTGCCGGCGAGCGAATAGATCACCGTCGGCGTCTCGCGGTAGTAGACGGCGAGGCTCCGCACCGGCGCGCCTTTCGAGCGCGCGATGGCGGAGGCGGCGCCGCTCGACGAGCCGATCCAGGTGCTGTCGCCGCGGCCGATCCACTCGGCCGACGCCGAGGCGCCGTGGCCGATCACGATCTCGACGTCGAGCCCGCGCCGCTCGAAGGCGCCGGTCTGCTGCGCCAGGAAGAAGCCGGCGTAGGTGGGCGAAGGCTTCCAGTCGATCAGCAGTTCGACTTTTTCGCGCGATTGCGCGCCGGCGATCCCACGCCACAGCGCCGGGGCGGCCAGCGCGGCGGAGATCAGCGTGCGGCGGGGGAGGGAGCGGACTCGGGACATTTTATTGCGCCACGACCAAGGGATTGAAGATAAAGGATAAGACGGCATTTCCTGTCGCCTGAAGTGTCGAATTTCAGAAAAACAGGATCACCGCACAAACTTGCCCATGACGTAGAAGAGCTGGCGGTTGTTCATGCGGCCGGGCGCCATGCCGAAACAGGCGCGCCGCCTCGGCCGTGCCGCCGCCTCGGCCAGGGCCGCCTCCCAGGCCGCCGCGAAGCCGGGGAGCGTATTGCGCCACGTATAAGGCGTGGTGCGGTCGACATCGACGATGGCGGACGCATGGGACACCGAGCCGGTCTCGCCCAGCGCCTTCAGGAACGCCATCTGGCGCTCGCGGCGGCGGGTGAACTTGCGGTGGCCGTTGTGGCGGGTCGGGGAAAAAGGGTCGGTCAATGGTGCCTCCTCGACAGGATATATAGGAAACGGACGGTTTCCTGTCAAGGGGCTTCCGGTGAAGCTGTTCACTTCGGAGAAGATCGAGACAAGCCTATCGGCGAGAAAGGGCGCTTCCGTCTACGAATTTCATAAGGTCAACGATTGGTGACCCCAGCATATCGCCGACCTTCTCACAAATGAGCTCAACATTCCGGCCCCGACGCGCGCCCCACTCTGTATATTGCTTGAAGTCGGGATTAACGACGCCAATGCGGGCGGGACTGGCTGCGATAGGATCCCAAATATGGGAGTCCTCCTCGTTCAGATTAATGCCGACTAGGACTATTGAGTCTGCCGTCGTCAGGAAATTGGCAAACGCTTGCTGCATCCCTTTCACGTAGCTCGGGTTGTATGGAACGTTCTTCCCAATGACGTAGGCTGAGATCGCCGGCGCGGCGGGCCTGCCGAAAGCAAGGATGTCTTTACAGTATTCGCGCGCTCTATCTGGATCAGCCACCGAAATGGTTGATTCTAGAGCTGCGCCGGATGGGTTCTTGTTTACGATTAGTACATTGGTGAAAATTTTAATGGTCTCCTCGCCGACCAGAAAAATCGGTGACCCATGCAGCTTGAGAACTGCCCTCCCAACGGCCTGCCAATTCGGGATGCAACCACCTAGAAGCAATGCATGCTCGAGAAGAAGATCGTAGTTGAGAGTTGCAAGATAGAGGGGCCGTTGAACTCGCTGTATGAATTCGACGACCCGGCAATAGATGTTATTCTCCGTTTGGCTGATTTTGAACTGCAGGAAGTAGAGCGACATCCGGCACAGAAATGTCGATAACTCTGTCAGGCGCTCACTATGAAATCGCGCCATGCCGCTTTCAAAGTTGCCGCGAAACTCATCTTTCAATGGCTGATCCAACTGTCCGAAGTATGGATCAAACTCGCACAATTCTTCGAACAGGCGGTTGCCCAGCGGTGGAGATTTTGGCGTGACGCCCGAGCTGAACGCGCTAGCTCCTGCCCCGAACAAGAAAATGCAACTGCCTGTCGATGTGCTCGCCATCACCACTGTCACTTCATAAGAATTGCAAGGAAGATTTCGGCAGGAAAAGCGCTGCCACTGCGGCGTTGCCTCCTCGGCCAAGGGCGCCTCTCAAAGCCGGCGTGAAGCCGGGAAGCGTAGCTACCGGCTCCTTGCCGACCGCGGCGCCATTAATTGCGTTCTCGTCACCCTAGAGCAAGCGGGCTTCCGGGTAAGCGCATCGAGGCATTTTGCCTCCGAAAGGCTCCTGATCTTCTCAAGAGCCTCAAGTTTAGACCGCAGATAGGCGTCATCGGATTGCTCGACGGCGATCGATAGGAGGGAATGTATTTCTTCCTTTGTGCTGCCCACAATCTTGAGAGACGATTCGAGAAAAGCACGGGCCTTGGTTAGGTCGGGTGAGGGTCATGAGGTCAGTCCTTTCCGGTCAGGAACCCACCAGGATGCCGGCGCTCGGTAAGTCGCCGGGAGACCTGGTTGCGCAAATACTACACCAGCGAAATGCGGTCGCCAGCGGCGCACTCGGGTGGAGACTCGGTGGACGCCTGCTAGGATGGGCCGCGTCACGGAGGGGATGCCCAAGCCATGGTCAAGACGGTGCTCTATGCCGAGAAACTCTACGACAACGACAAGGTCGAACGCGAGGTGTTCGGGTCCGACGTGCGCGTGGTGTGGCGCAACGTCTCCGATCTGTCGCAACTCGAGGACAAGGATTGCGCCGACGTCGACGGCCTGATGACGCTGCGGCTCGGGGTAACCGCCGAACACTTTGCCAAGTTTCCCAAGCTCGCCTGCGTTTTGCGCATGGGTGTGGGCTACGATAAGATCGATCGCAAGGCTGCCGCAGCTCGCAACGTCATGGTGTGCAACGTGCCGGACTACGGCACCACCGAGGTGGCCGACCATGCGCTCGCGCTCGCTTTGTCGCTTCGCCGCGGCATCGCGCTCCATCTCGAGGCGCAGCGGCGGCCGCAGCCCGCGCCGTGGCGCTACGTCAGCGATCCGCTGCTGCGGCGCAACGGTGTGCAGACCTTCGGCATCGTCGGCCTCGGCCGCATCGGCACGGCGGCGGCGCTGCGGGCAAAGGCTTTCCAGTTCCGCGTCGTTGCCTACGACCCGTACATGCCGAACGGCACCGAGCTCGGCGTCGGCGTCGAGCGCGTACGCTCGCTCGAGGCGCTGATGGAGCAGACCGACACGCTGTCGATCCATGCGCCGCTGACGCTGGAAACGCGCGGCATGATCTCGCGGGCGATGCTGGAGCGCATGCCGAAAGGAGGCGTGGTAGTCAGCACGGCGCGCGGGCCGATCTGCGATGTCGATGCGCTCGCCGATCTGCTGAAACGCGGGCATCTCGCCGGTGTCGGGCTCGACGTGCTGCCCGTCGAGCCGCCGGTCGAACCCATTCCCGAGCTTCTGCGCGCCTACCGTGCGCGCGAGCCGTGGTGCGAGGGGCGCTTGATCATCACGCCGCATTCCGCATTTTTCACGCCCGAGGCCTGGGACGACATCAGGCTCAAGTCGGCGGAAACCATGCGCGCCGCGATGGTCGGACCGCGGCCGCAGAACGTCATAACGCCGGAGATGTTCTGAGGCCCTGCCGTCGTCGAGACGATTTGCAACATCATCGAGACCGACGACGCCCCGGAAGGGCTGAACGCATTCAACGAAAAGCGCCCGCCGAACTGGTGACGGGTGCAGTTGGCAGCTTGTGACGAATATGCAAACTGTCGTCCACGTCCGATGAACCTTGGGGAGCAAGAAATGATCTTCGAAATGCGCACCTACCTGATGAAGCCGGGCACCATTCCCCAGGTCGAGGAAGCTTTCGCGACGGCCTTGCCCGGTCGCCTAAAACTCTCGCCGCTGGCCGGGTTCTGGCGGACCGAAGTCGGCACGCTGAACCAGATCATCCATGTCTGGCCCTACGAGAGCACCGCCGAGCGAGACCGCATCCGTGCCGAGGCTGTCGCGACCAAGGTCTGGCCGCCCAAGATCGCCGACTTCGTCCTCGAGATGGAAGCCAAGATCCTCCACCCCGCGCCCTTCTCGCCCAACTTCAAGCCGGGCGAGCACGGCAGCTGCTACGAGTTCCGCACCTATACCTACAATGTGGGGGCGATCCCCAAGGTCATCGAGAACTGGGGCCCGCGCCTGCCGGCGCGCACCGCCCTCTCGCCGCTGATCTTCGCAGGCTTCACCGAGATCGGCCCGCTCAACCAGTGGGTCCATGTCTGGGCCTACAAGAACATGGGGGAGCGCGAGAGCCTGCGCGCCCAGGCCGTGAGCGCCGGCATCTGGCCGCCGCCGCGCGCCGAAGGTGTCGTGATGCAGCGCATGCAGAACACCTTTGCCGTGCCGGCGGCGTTCTCGCCGCTGCGCTAGAGCGGGGCGCTACTTCAGCAACGCCGCCACGCCTGCCGCAAACAGGAGCAGCAGGGTGGCGCGGCGGTAGTTCTGCTTCGGCAGAAGCTCGAACAGGCGGCTGCCGGCCCACACGGCGGCGAGGAGCGGAAAGCCCATCACGAGGCCGAGCAGGAGCGTTCGGCTCGTGACGGCGCCGCTCAGCACCTGGGCGATGAACGTCACCATGATCATGCCTGTTATGGTGGCGACGATGCTGCCGCGCTGCTGCTGCGGCGCCAGGGGTGCTGCCATGAAGTAGGTCACGGAAACCGGTCCGCCCTGGCCGGTTGCCCCGGCAAGAAAGCCGCAGAGCGCGCCGAAGGCGCCGCTGATCAACGAACCGCGCGGTCCCCTGTAAGCCCAACCGACCGCCAGAATGACGGCGGCCACGAGCGTGCTCATGCCGACGATGCGGCGCAGCAGCCCGACGTCGCTGTCCACCAGCAACAGGATGCCCAACGGCATCCCTGGAATGATGCCGATGAGAAATGGCGCACAATCCGTCCAGCTCGCCGTCCGTATCGCTTGCCGGGTGACCGGGAGCTGCCCGATGACCGCCGCCACCGTGGCCACGACCACGGCATCGACGGGCCGCAGCAACAGGCTGAGCAGCGGGACCGTCAGCAAGGCGCCGCCAAAGCCCGAGTAACCGTGCACCAGCCCTGCGAGCGTTGCGATCGCGACGGCCCACGCCGCCACCGTCGGGTCGATCAGACTCACTGGAGTCCTGATGCGTCCAGGGGCGTCAGAGCTTCTCGACCCCGGCGCGGGCGCAATCCTCGTCTTCCTGTGCGGTCCCACCGCCAACGCCGCAGGCACCGATCAGGACACCCTGGCGGAAGATCGGCACGGCGCCCTGGCCATAGAACATGTGGTTGCCTTCGGCCGCGGCGATGCCGCGTAGGGTCGGATGGTCGGCACGCGGCGTCAGATCGCCACTCGCGCGTCCGAAGGCGGCCGAGGCCATGGCCTTGCCCTGGCTGCCGAAGGAGCCGGCCCACATGGCGCCATCCATGCGCTGAAAGGCAAGAAGCCGTCCGCCGGCGTCGCATACGGCGATATTCATTTTGGTGCCCTGCTGGTTTGCCTTCTCGATGGCGCCGGCGATCACACGATTGGCATCTGCGAGGGTGAGGGTCATGAGGTCGATCCTTTCGGGTCGGGAATTCTCCAGGATGCTGGCGCTCGGCGAGCGGCCGGGAGACCTGGTCGCGTAAATACTACACCAGCAAAATTCGGCGCGGCGATCTTGGTCGGCCAGGTTCGTGGGATCTATCGGCATTGCCACTGGATGCCCCCTCGATGTCTTCCGCCAGATCAGGGAGACGAACTTCTTCGGCAGGCTTCATCGAAAGGCAGAAATCGCTGACTATCCGGACAATCCCGGATAGAAAGTAAGACAGAAGAATTAGGCAGAGGAGCCTTCCATGCCCACAGGCGCGACCCTCCCGGTTCTCGACCACGAACTGGCCGATGACGAGCTTCAGTGGATGAAATCCGTTTACGCGGACTTCAGCAAAGCTCGCGCCGCGGCCGGTCCCGAATTCAACCCCAAGGAAGCCTTGCGCGCCATTCTGGCCCGCCCGGAATATCGCCTGTCGTCCGCTGCGCCGGATCTGACCGGACCCGGCGCGTGGCGTCTGGGCCAGAACCGGCACGGCCGCGGCGTTGCGGCGGTGTTCCTGCCGAAAGTCGAGCTTCACACGCACATCGCCAGCCGCACCGATCAGTTCCCGATGTATGTCGTGGGCGAGGCGGAAGGTTTTTCCATCGACGAAGATGGAAAACCGTTGCTGACGCCGGTGATTGACGGCGGCCATTTCCACAACGCGCCCGGCGCGCCGCACGCCTTCCTGCCGAGAGTCGGCACGCCCAAACCGGACAATTGGGAAATCGCCTTCATCGCGATCACGCCGCGCAATCTTATGGAAGACACGCACCGCGTCTCAGATGAGGTTCGTGCGCTGTACAAGCTGGTTGTCGGTCAGGACGCCCCCTTGGGCGTTTAGCGTTCTGCCCTACCGGGTGCCGGTCACGGGGAAGCCGATGGCGGTTCCCAGCGGCTGGTACGACCCCGTGATCTTTCCACTGTCGCGCGCTATCAGCAGAAACTGTCCTTTGATCGGGAAGTCGGTCTCGTCGTTGGGCTTCTCGAAACGGCCGGCCCAGGTGTTCTGGTCGTAGCCAACCTTGCCGCGCAGCACGTAGGTGCCGGACCGGGTCTCCCAGTAACCTATAAGTTCGTTGTTGGCCGCCGCGTCGATGATGAGTGTGCCCTGGCATGGGCAGTTGGTGCCGACACTGCCGGTCCAGGAAATCTTCCACGTGCCGAGGAAGTCATCGATGTTGTCGGTCGGTGGACCGATCGAGCGGCCGAACGGCCCACCCATCGGCGGCCCCAGGCGGTCGAATGCCGTCTGCGCCATCGCGCCCGGGACGGCGAGGCCCGGAAGAAGTGCCAAAGCCAGGACATACGTCATCCGGTCGATGCCTGGCATGATGTTCTCCCAAGCGGCAAGCCATTCTACAGGTGATGTCCACGATCTTCCAGCGACGCTCACCGCTTCAGTTCGGCGACGTTCTCACCCGATCAACTGTAGTAGTGCTTCTTCCAAATCTGGTTGTCCCCCCCATTCCAAGGGTAGCCGATGACGAATCCCTTATCATTTGGATACATCGAGCGATCCATCACGTTCGATTCGTTGTGATTGTTGAGGATGACCCATGGCTCCTTCTGGGGCGTGACGATGATGTACTGCTGGATGTTCGCGGGATCGTAGGGCTTCATGACCAGGTATTGCCGCTCGTCCGTGAAGGTGACGACCAGGCCGTCCGCGGTGCCGCCGGACTTGACGAGGAGGTGCGCGTTGGTGCCGGCGATTTCCCGCAGAATCCACCGGGTGCCGGTCTTCGCGTCGCCCGGGCCTGTTATGACGTTGTAGAAACCCTCCCGTCCTTTCCCGATCGAGACGCCGAGATAATAGCTGTCGGACTGCTTGGTTGTGAGCCCGAGTTGCACGTCTGCCATGGCGCCCTCAATTCCCTAAGTATTGCGGTACAGGCCGATCATGCAACCATTTCGAATTGGCGGTCCCCGCTGGTCAATCTGCAATTGTGTCACTCTGGCGTCCAGGAGCAGGCCCTCTCGTGCTCCCCGGCGCGGAGAGCGTTGAGGCCCTGGCCCTCACGCGAAAGGGCGAAGGAGGAAGAGAGATCACGAGACCAGTGCGCGAACGTGCGGAGTGTTCCAAGACGGAGCAACGGATTGATCCGACCCCAGGAACACAGGGGCTGGATCAGCCGTCGCGCGAGGCGACCCGCTCTTCCTCCGTGTTGGCCGCTTCGATCGGTTCCTCCGTGGCCTCGAGTCCGTCGAAAGCCGCGAGCAGATTGCCGACCCGGTTGGCCGACGACAGGCATTCGGCGAGGCGTGGGAAATTGTCGATCAGCCAGTTGAAGGCGCCCTGAACGGCGACGAAGGCCGCCGCCGCCTGGGTGACGTCGCCCAGCAGCATGGTACCCTGGATATAATGGGGCACGCACAGGATCAGCCCGACCAGCGGCGCCAGCAGCGTGTTGCCGTGGGAGACGTAGGTCGTGCGCATGTATTGCCAGGCCAGCCGCCTCCACTGGCGCATGACGGTAGCCAACGCCCGGCCGACGCTGGCCGTCGAGGTTTCCATGTCGTCGAGCGACAGGCGCGCGGTCGCGCGCTCGCGGAAATGGGCGACGGCATATTTCAGCTCCGACTCGGCCTGGTTCTTGGACTCGATGACCTCGATCATGTGCCGTCCGAGGATCATCAAGGTGCCGTTGGTCAGGATTGCATAAGCGACCGCGGCAACGACCAGATACCCCGGGATGGTGAAGGCGGCGCCCAGCAGCGCGACATCGAGCGCACCGCCGACATGCCACAGCACGACGACGAACGTCCCCGCGATCAGCACCGAGCCGAGCAGGCCGACCAGGAGGTCGATCGGCGCGTCGGTCGCCAGCCGCGCATCCTCGGTGATGCGATACTCGGCGTTCTGGTGCTCGCCGTTGACCAGCTCGATGTGCCGGTAGCGTTCCCCGCCCAGCCAGGCCTCGATCAGGTGCCGGCTGACCCAGGCGCGCCACGAACGCTGGAACGTCATGCGCCCCCAGACGGCGACGACGGCGAGACCGATGCTGAGTGCCGCGAAAAGCGCCAGCAGATGGGTCTGGTGCCAGATCTCCGCGCCGTTGCGGAACTCGAGCGCGTTGAAGAAGTCCCTGTTCCAGATGTTGAGCCGGTACTGCACCAGGAGCTGCAGCACCGTGATCACGATCAACAGGGCCATCAGGCCCCAGGCGAGCCGTGCCGTCGGGCCACGCCAGAAGCCGCGGGCGCTCCGCCAGAACCGGCGCAGCGGATGGCGCGGTCCCATCGGCAACAGACCGGGCGGCAGCAGACCGGTGTCGATCACCACCAGAGTTCACCTTCATCTTCGAGTGGGGTGAACAGGGCGCTCATCGGGGATCGCTGTCGAGGCGATTCGGTTGCCGGCCGCCCAAAAGGGACACTCAAGACTGTTCGATATTGAACACTCGCGTCGAATAGAAATGGATCGGCAGGCGAGCACATCAAAGCGCCGCAATGCCGGCAGCCTAGTGCCGCCGTCGCCCTCAGCAACATTGGGCACTTTCGAGGTCACTCCATGCCCAAGATGAAAGCCGCAATCTTCGTCGAACCCGGTCGCATCGTTCTCGACTCCAAACCCGTGCCCGACGTCGGTCCCCTCGATGCGCTGGTGCGCATCACCACGACGACGATCTGCGGCACCGACGTTCACATCCTCAAGGGCGAATATCCGGTCGCCAGGGGACTGACCATCGGGCACGAGCCGGTCGGCATCATCGAAAAGCTCGGTTCCGCCGTGTCGGGCTACGAAGAGGGGCAGCGCGTGATCGCCGGCGCCATCACGCCGAGCGGCCACAGCTATGCCTGCCTGTGCGGCCAGCCCTCGCAGGACGGCGCCGGCACACGGCACGGCTTCAAGGCGATGGGCGGCTGGAAATTCGGCAACACGATCGACGGCTGCCAGGCCGAGTTCGTGCTGGTGCCCGACGCCATGGCCAATCTCTCACCGGTGCCGGCGGCCCTGAGCGACGAGCAGGTGCTGATGTGCCCGGACATCATGTCGACCGGCTTCTCCGGCGCCGAAAGCGGTGGCATCCGCATCGGCGACACCGTGGCGGTGTTCGCATTGGGGCCGATCGGCCTCTGTGCCGCGGCGGGCGCCCGACTGATGGGCGCGACCACCATCATCGGCGTCGATGCCATCCCCGAACGCTTCGCCATGGCGCGCGCGCTCGGCGTCGATCACACCGTCGATTTCAAGCAGGGAGATCCGGTGAAGGCGATCATGGAATTGACCGACGGCCGCGGCGTCGATGTCGCCATCGAGGCGCTGGGCACGCAGGCCACATTCGAGAGCGCGTTGCGCGTCCTGCGGCCGGGCGGCACCTTGTCGAGTCTCGGCGTCTATTCGTCCGATCTGCGCATCCCGCTCGATGCCTTCGCCGCGGGCCTCGGCGACACCAGGATCGTCACCACGCTCTGCCCCGGCGGCAAGGAACGCATGCGCCGCCTCATGGACGTCGTCGCCTCGGGCAGGGTAGACCTCCGGCCAATGGTCACGCATCGCTTCACGCTCGACCGGATCGAGGAGGCTTACGAGTTGTTCTCGCACCAGCGCGATGGCGTGCTCAAGGTGGCCATCACCATCTAATCGTATCCACTGCCACTGGAATCGACATCTTCGGAGAGCTGGAACCACCAGCACTGTGCTGCGTTGCTGCTTATGATGGAGTCCTACGCTGAACCAGCGGTGAAAGAGATGCAACGAACAATGGCGATGGCAGCGATGGCACTGGGGCTTCTGCCGTTCGTGGCGGCGGCGCAGAGCGCCGACGTCGGAGGCAGGCTCGCCGAACGCTGGTGCATGGGCTGCCACGTCGTCGAAACCGGGCCGCGCGACGTGGCGACCGACGGTGTGCCGACCTTCCCGGCGATCGCCGCCCGGTCGGGCACGACGGCGGAATCTCTCGACCGCTATCTTTCCACTGCGCATACGAACATGCCGGACTTCGCGCTCAGCCGCTCCGAGCGCAGCGCGCTGGTCACCTACATTCTCAGTCTGCGCTAGTTGATGCGTGTCAACACGCCCATGACCTTCCGGCACCGGCAGAGGACGATGCTTCCTTGGTTTTCTTAGTTTCGAGCAGCCACACCCTGCTCAAGTCCCGCGACTGGTAGAATCGCCGGGCCCGGGCGCCGCTCGCTGAGCAGATGCTGCGCCTCGGCCACGCGTCCGGCATTCAGATAGGCCCGCAACAACGTCGCTTCCACCAGATCCACCTGCGCCCGGCTGCCGCCCATGCGTTCGCGTTCGGGCAGCATCGGCACGATCAGGTCGATCGCCGCGGCATGGTCGCCGCGCTGGAAGGCCGCGAACGCGCGCGCCACGGTAGGGATGGTGGCACCGGAGGGATAACGGCCGGCTTTCACCAGTTCTTCGATGCCCTGGATCCAACCTTCCAACACTGTTTCATCGCCTGATGCGGCAAAGGCGAGGGCGACGTGCCAATCGGCGAGCGAAAAGCCCGGGCGTGGAATTTTTTCGCACGCGTAATCCTTGAGCTTGGCCCAGCGCGCGGCGTCGTGCGGATAACCCGCCAGTTCCGAGCGCCACAGGAACGAGGAGGAATCCGAGAGCTTCTGATGCACGGCGCCGCGATGATCGTCGGCACAGAACGCGTCGTTGTAGAGGCGAAGCCCCGCGTCCAGATGGCCGGCATGCAGCTCGAAGAGGCCGAGGTGCCAGTTCAAGTGGCCGAACAATCCGCCACCGCGATCGTACAGCGGCAGCCAATCGCGCATGAATTCGATGCCGCTGTCGCGTTCGCCGGTTTCGTAACAGAGATGGGCGAAGGCGTGGGCAGCGTAGGCGTTGCGCCCGACCTGGGACAAGGAACGCTCAATCTTAGGGCGCGCCGCGTCGTGCCGGCCGATTTCCGACAGCGCCATGCCGTAGTGGGCCTCGAACCACCAATCCTCGCCGTAGTGGGTCGCGATCGGGTCGAGGAAATCGACAAGCCCCTGTTCACGACCCGGCAGGCCGGACATGCCGATCAATCCACCCTGATTGGCGGCGAGGCTCAGCACCAGCGCGTCGCGCGGCCACGTCGCCACATGGGTGCGGAGCGCGGCCAGCGCCGCGACAGCCTGGCCGCCAAACAGGAGACGAAAGACATCGATCTGACTCAGCTCGCGCGTCGAGGCTCCGTCCGTGAAGGTGAGCGCCGTGGCGAGAGAGTCGCGCATGGCGGCAGCGTTGCCCGCCAGATGAAAGGTCCGGGCCTTGCCGATATGGGCGAGGGCGAACCCCGGGTCGGCGGCGATGGCGCGGTCGAAAGCCGCAGCGGCCCCGGGGTAGACGGTCAGGAGAAGGTCGACGCCCTCGACGTAGGCATCGCGCGCGGCGGCGATCGTGGTGGAGAGCGGGAGTCCGTAGCGGTCCGTCAGCATGTTGCCATCACCATCATCATCACTTGTCTCGGGCACTTGCATCTTGAGCGTGCGCCTATTTCCTGAGCAAGGGTGGATTTTGCAATTGGGCATTGCAGTTGACCTGCGGCGTGTCCCAGACCTTCTGAAGACGAACCGGCAACGAGCCCCACGACAGATGGGGAACAACGTTGTAGGTCCTTTGCATGTACTCGCAGATCTTGTGATTGCAGTCGGATTCGTCCCAGGTTTTCTGGATGGCGAAGGGAGCGGTGCCCCAACTGCTGTAAGGTGTGATCGAGTAGGTGCCCATGAGAGCGCCGCACGTCGATGCGTCGACGGCGTTGGCCTCGCGCGCGTTCAAGGAAAGCAGAAGGCAACAAGCTGACGCGAGCGTCAATGCCGTGGAGAGCCGTGGGGATCGACCGGTTTTTATCATGTCGGCAAGCTACTCCCCGGCTCGACGCCTGGCTAAGCATTCGTCGCCCGGCGGCGTGCTGATCACGGTCGACGGCAAGATCACCGGCGCCGTTGGCGTGAGCGGCGCCACCGGCGACCAGGACGAGCAATGCGCCAAGGCGGGTCTGGGTAGTTAACGGAAGCGCTTCCTCTCCTCCCTCGTCTTACGGGGGGCAGAAAATGAATTCTGAAACCGCGATGCGGATCGGCGGCGTGAGGGGCGGGGCAGACGCATTGCCGGCGCCGTCGTATCGTGGCGTCCCAAGAGCCATCGAAGGGGGACGCCATGCCGATGCCGGCCGAAACCGATGCCACCAGCCCAAAACATCTGCGCGACAAGTACGCCATCGTCGGTGTCGGCGAGACGACCTACACGCGAGGCTCGGGCAAGACGACCCGCGCGCTCGGCACCTGGGCGGTGAGGAACGCGATCGAGGACGCCGGCCTGAAACCGTCGGACGTCGATGGCGTGCTGTCCTACCAGTCGGGCGATTCGACCTTCTCGACCTTCATCGCCGGCGATCTCGGCATCCGGCCCAACTTCTACATGGACGTGTTCGGCGGCGGCTCCTCGACCGAGGCGCTGGTCGGCATGGCGATGGGCCTGATCGAGGCCGGCATGTGCAAGGTCGTGGTGATCTTCCGCGCCATGAACGGTTTTAGCCAGGTGCGCATCGGCGGCACCGGCGCGCGCGCGGCGGCGCCCGTGTCGGGCGACATGCTGCACAGCCGCGCCTATGGCTGGCAGAGCGCCGGCCAGATGTTCAGCCTCACCTTCATGCGCCACATGTACGACTACGGCACGCGGCCCGAGCAGGTCGCCGCGGTGAAAGCGATCCATTCCGAGCACGCATCGAATAATCCCAAGGCCTTCTACAAGCAGCGCTTCACCGTCGAAGACGTGCTTGCGAGCCGCATCATCTGCAAGCCGCTGCATCTGCTGGATTGTTGCGTCGAGACCGACAACGGCACGGCCCTGGTCGTCACCAGCGCCGAGCGCGCCAAGGATTGTCGCCATCCGCGGACGCTGATCAGGGGTGTGGTGGGGCGCTGCAACAAGCCGCGCACCGACATGCACTACCAGCACGGCCCGATCTCCACCGTCGCCGGCAAGTATGCGCGCGAGATCCTGTGGCCCAATTCAGGCGTCGGGCCCGAGGACGTCGACATCACGGGCTCCTACGACGCCTTCACCTTCACCACCATGCTGCAGCTCGAGGACTACGGCTTCTGCAAGAAGGGCGACGGCGGCGCGTATGTCAGCGACGGCTCGATTCGTCTCGGCGGCCGGCGGCCCAACAACACCAGCGGCGGCCATCTGTGCGAGGGCTATACGCACGGCCTCAACATGGTGATCGAGAACGTACGCCAGCTGCGCCACGATGCCGACGATTCCTGTCCCGTGGGGCCCAATGGCAAGCGCCAGCACACCTATGACTACCGCGAGGGCGGCTGCCGCCAGGTGAAGAAGTGCGAGGTGTCGGCCAACATGGGCTGGGCCAATCCGGGCACCGGGTCGGCCATGGTCATGCGGAACGAGTAGGGGGCGGACCATGGCGACACAAGCGACCTATCTCGGCATGCCGCTCGACCTCAACGATCTCGATGTCGAGAACGTGGCCTACTTCAAGCATTGCGCGGCGCACGATTTCCATCTGCAGAAGTGCGGCGCCTGCAGCCTGGTGCGCTATCCGCCGACCACGGCGTGCCCGTGGTGCGCCAGCCCCAAGTCCGACTGGGTCAAGGTCGAGGGCAAGGGCGAGGTGCACTCCTACAGCGAGGTCCACCACGCCATCCAGCCGGCCTTCAAGGCGCACACGCCGTACCTGATCCTGCTGGTCGATCTCGACACGCAGAAGGGCCGGCCGACCGAGCACGAATCGCTGCGCGTCGTCGGCAACCTGGTGACGCCGGATGGCACGCTGGCACCGCCCGACACGGTGCGCCGCGTCGGCATCGGCACGCGGGTGCGCATGGTGTTCAGCGACGTGTCGCCGGGCCTGGCGATCCCGCAATGGACCATCGACGAGGGCGCCGCCCAGCCGGCGAAGCCGTGGCGCTATCCGCAGGAGTGAGAGATGACCCAGGAAGTGCGCAGGATGATCTTCGGGGCCTGCATCGTGGCCCTTGCCGGGGTCTGGTACTTCTCCCTGAAGGAGAAGCCCGCGGGCGGCACGGGCGTCCCGCCCAGCGCGACGTCCGCGCCGAATACGAGCGGCTCGGGAGCGTCGACGAAGTAGTCGGGCCTCACACCCGGTGGTGCTCGATCTCGGAAATCAGCCGCATGATGTTCGCGACGCCGATCGACAAGTCCTTCACCATCGGGCCCAGGGCCGCATGGAATGCGGCGACGGTGCCGGGATTGGTGCGCGCCGTTCGATGGACGTCGTCCATGAAGATGGTGAAGTTGCTGGCCTCCCGCCGCAGCAGTTCGATGTCGCGGTTGAGGTCATCGCTGAAAATGGCTGCCGGTACCGAGATGGCAACGATCTGCTGGACTGTCCGCGTGGCCCGTCCGGTATAACTGGCCAAGTGGGAGGTCCAGTTCAGCCTGCCTTCCTCATCCGTGAGTGGATGCAGGATCATGTTCGCGTCGTTCTCCAGCGAGATCGCGAGGTTCGTGAGAGACATCCGCAACACAGTGACAGCCCTTCGGCGCTCCTCGAAACGGGAGCGTGCCTGCAGGAGCGCGGCGCCGATCAGACCGCCGATCGCACCGGCGGCGGGACTCATCGTGACACGGTACGGATCGCCGACCTTCGTCATCATGGCGAGGAGGCCTCCGAGCAGCGCGGCCAGAGCCGCGGCGACGAAAATCGGGCCAATCGCGATCCGTCTGAACTCCTGCAGCACCCCGGCATCTCCCTGGCAGGGCCCCAATATGACAGGTTGAGACCGCAGTTCGAAGAGGAAATTGCATCTCTTGTGAAGTACGATACCGCTGGCAAAGGCCAAAGCCGGCGATGTCCACGTCGGACGGATTGTAGGATTTTCGCGTGCACATTTTTCTCGCCCTTTGCGCCGTCGCCGTCCTCGCCGGAGTGGCCTACGGCACCTACCGGTTCTGGCTGGAAGGCACCCAGGGCGAGGTCGGACCGGCGCTCGTCGGGACTGTCTTGTCGTTGATCGTGATCGGTTTCTGCCTCTACTTCGCGATCGACGCGCAAGATGGAGATGACGTCAGGCCGGTGACGCCGTCCTCGCGCGATAGTTCCGAATAGGCGACCATTCTGAACAGGCGACGACGCGGTTTCGTCGTCCGGCCTTTTTTAGGATCGCGCGGAAAGTTCCTCCGCGACCTCGACGATTTCGCGCGTGCGCGTGACCTCGGTTCCCCAGACACGGTCGAACTCGGCGATTTGCGCGGCGAGCGCCGCCGAGTCCAGGATGTCCTCGGCCTCTTCGACGCTCGGGAATTCATAGAGCGCGATATGCACGAGGGGGTTGGTCCTGCTCCAGCAACGCCAGCCCCGCTGGGCCTTGAATTCCCTGACGGCCACCGGAAGATGTTCGGTCCGGTACCAGTTGTCGAATTTCTGCCGGTCGGACAGGTTGTTCAGTCTGGCTCGAACGATGAGAACGGCTGTAGCCACGGGGACCTCCTGGTCGGCCTTGTCCTCGGGAAACGCACGCGGAGACTGCTTACTGTCGCCAAATCATAGGCGAGCTGCCGGCAAGCCGTCACTATGTCAATCGTGTGCCCTTTCACCCGTCCCTTCGGCCGGTCGGTGGTTCGCGCAGCGATTTGGCTGAGGGATCGCGTGAATCGCTCGGTTCGAGCGTCGGCCGGAACGTGACAAGATCGGCCCAATATTAAAGAGAGGAAGCGCAAACATGACTCGCATGACCGGCGGTGACGCCATCGTCGATTCGCTCCTGCGTCACGGCATCGACACGGTCTTCGGACTGCCGGGCGTGCAGATGTACGGCCTGTTCGACGCCTTTGCCCGCAACGCCAACCGGCTGAAAGTGATCAACGCCCGGCACGAGCAGACCACCGCCTACATGGCGCTGGGCTACACCCAATCGACGGGAAAGCCGTCGGCCTTCACGGTGGTGCCGGGCCCCGGGGTGATGAACGCCATGGGGGCGCTGACCACGGCGTGGGGCGTCAACACGCCCATCATGTGCATCACCGGCCAGGTGCCGAGCGCCATGATCGGCCGCGGGCGCGGCCAGCTCCACGAGATGCCCGACCAGCTCGCCACCTTGAAGACGCTGCTGAAATTCGCCGAGCGCATCGAACATCCGACCGAGGCGCCGCAGGTCATGGCGCGCGCCTTCCAGGCGATGGTGTCGGGCCGCCCCGGACCTGTGGCGGTCGAAATGCCGTGGGACATGTTCCCCGCGACCGCCGACGTGACACCGATCGAGCCGCTCGGCAAACGCGCGAACCCCGTGCCCGATCCCGACAAGATCGCGGCGCTGGCCAAGCTGGTCGATGGCGCCCGGGCGCCGATGATCTGGATCGGCGGCGGCGCGGTCGATGCAGGGCCCGAGATCCTCGCGCTCGCAGAAAAGATCGGCGCGCCCGTGGTCTCGTTCCGCATGGGCAAGGGCGTGGTCGATTCGCGCCATCCGCTGTCGCTCAACACGGTCGGCGGCTTCGAGCTGTGGGACAAGACCGACCTGCTGATCGGCATCGGCACGCGGATGGACGTGCCGATCGCGCGCTGGGCGCCGGCGCCTGCGGGCCTGAAAACGGCGCGCATCGACATCGATCCGATCGAGCATCGACGGCTGACCGTCGACGTGCCGGTCGTGGCCGATGCGGCGGACGGCGCGCGCGCGCTCACGGCGCTGGTGAAGAGCAAGGATGATCCCGCGCGGCGCGCCGCCGTTGCCGCGGCGAAGGCTGCAGCCCTTGCCGCGATCGAGAAGGCCGATCCTCAGTATTCCTTCATGAAGGTGCTGCGCGAGGTGTTGCCCGACGACGGCATCGTGGTCGATGAAGTCACGCAGCTCGGCTACATCATCTGGTACGGCTATCCCGTCCACCAGCCGCGCCGCCTGATCTCCTCGGGCTTCTCCGGCACGCTGGGCTACGGCTTCCCGACGGCGCTGGGCGTCAAGGTTGCTAATCCCGGCCGTCCGGTGGTGTCGGTCACCGGCGATGGCGGCTTCCTGTTCGGCGGTTCGGATCTCGCCACGGCCAAGCAGTTCGGCATCAACCTGGTGACGGTGGTGGTGAACAACTCTTCCTACGGCAACGTGCAGCGCGACCAGCAGCGGCTGTACGAAGGCCGCCATTCCGGCGCGGTCCTGACCAACCCGGACTTCCAGGCCTATGCCCGCGCCTTCGGTGTCGGCGCCTGGCGGGTCGAGACCGCCGACGGCCTGCGCGGCGCCCTCAAGGAGGCCCTGGCCAGCGACGCGCCAGCGCTGATCGAGGTCATGTCCGACATCACCAAGGACTATCCGCCCTACAAGTTCCATCAGCCGAGGCTGCCTTAACGATGGCAACCATAGAGACCGCCCTGACGCGCCTGCTGGGCCTCCAGCATCCGATCCTGCTGGCTCCGATGGGGTCGGCCGCCGGTGGAAAGCTGGCCGCGGCGGTCACCCATGCCGGCGGTCTCGGCATGCTGGGGTCGGGTTATGCCGACGAGAAGGCAATCCGGCGGGAGTTGACGGAGGCAGGCAATGCTCGCGTCGGCATCGGCTTCATCCTGTGGGCGCTGGACAAGAATCCGGCGGCGCTCGACGTGGCGCTGGATGCCAAGCCGGCAGCGGTCATGCTGTCGTTCGGCGATCCGCAGCCTTATACCAACCGACAGAACTC
>Ga0194051_1000344_pt1 | contig 26923 bp, 23 predicted proteins | sample SepL2320m_MetaG_FD_161275 | JGI IMG/M metagenome (GOLD analysis project Ga0194051, IMG submission 161275) | Anoxic zone freshwater microbial communities from boreal shield lake in IISD Experimental Lakes Area, Ontario, Canada - Sep2016-L239-20m | ecosystem: Environmental > Aquatic > Freshwater >... | reverse complement strand
GTGGTTCGAGGTCACCCAGGGCGACATCGACGTCTTCGCCGAGGTCACCCACGACCACCAGTTCATCCACGTCGACCCAGAGGCCTGCGCCACCATGTCCCCGTGGGGTGTACCGATCGCCCACGGATTCCTCACCCTGTCGATGCTGACTCACCTGTCAGCGTCGATCCCGGTAAATGCGGAGCGCTTGGCCGGCATCGTCATGGGGGTCAACTACGGCTTCGACAAGGTCCGCTTCGTCACCCCCGTCAAGGTGGGCAGCCGGATCCGAGTCTCCTCGGAGATAGCGGGTGCCGAGTTGAAGGGTGACGCCGTCCAGGTCGTCCGATCCATGGCCGTCGCCATCGATGGCGAGGAGAAGCCCGCCCTCGTGGCCGAGTGGATCACCCGCCTCGTCTACGGCTAGGTACTCCTGCGGCTAGGTACTCCTGCGGCTGGCATCGGGGGCTTTGCCCACCACTGATGCAGCAGGCGTCCCCAGAGCACGCCTTTCAAGGCTGCGGTGCTGAGCCGAGCGACACTCTCCAGAACATCCCACACCTAGGATGAACGAACACACGGTGACCTCGGTCGCCTCCCACTAGTTCCCCGGTCCCTTGGCTTCGGTGACAATCCGGCCAAGGAGGCCCCTCGTGAACGCTCCCACCCTCGACAAAGACGCCACCGGTTTGGCCAAGTGGCTCCCCATGCCTTTCGTGGCCCTCGGGGTGGCGATGATCATCGTCGACGCCACCATCGTCAACGTCGCCGTTCCCACCATCATCCGAGAGCTCGGCGTGAGCGCCAACACGGCGGAGTGGTTCAACTCCATCTACTCGCTGGTATTCGCCTCGCTGTTGATCACCCTCGGACATACCGGCGATGTCTGGGGCCGGCGAAAGCTCTTCGCTTGCGGGGTCATCGTCTTCGTGGCCGCCTCCTTGGTGGCGGCTACTGCACCCACCAGTGGGATCTTGATCCTGGGCCGGTTCCTGCAAGGCATCGGCGGCGCCATGATCCTGCCCGCCACCTTGTCGACGGTCAACACCATCTACACCGGCAAGGACCGGGCCATCGCCTTTGCCATCTGGGGCTCCACCATCGGCGGTATGGCCGCCGTAGGCCCGTTGCTCGGTGGATGGCTGACCACCGACTTCTCCTGGCGGTGGGCGTTCTTGATCAACGTCCCCGTAGGCCTCATCATTCTGGCTGGCATCCTCTTCGTTGTCCCCGAGACCAAGGACCCTCATGTCCGCAAGGGCATCGACTGGACCGGCAACCTTTTGGTGATCGTCGGGTTCGCCACCTTGGTATTCGGCCTCATCGAAGCCCCGCACTACGGCTGGTGGAGCCAGACCCAGTCGCTGTCGCTCGGGTCATGGACCTGGCCGGCCAACTGGCCCTCGCCGGTCCCGGCGGCCTTCGCTATTGCCGCGGTGGCGCTCATCGCCTTCACCTTCGTCGAGGCATCACGAGCCAAGCGGCGCAAGGTGGTGCTGGTGAACTTGGATCTGTTCAAGATCCGAAGCTTTGCGGCCGGCAATGTGGCCGTCACTGTGGTCGCCTTCGGAGAGTTCGGACTGCTCTTCGTACTGCCCTTGTTCCTCCAAGGCGTCCTCGGCTTCAGCGCCCTCGATACCGGTTGGCTCTTCTTGTCACTGGCCATCGGCTCGTTTGTCGCCGGCGGAGCCACCCCGCAGTTGGCCGCGCGGATCAGCCCTCGTGGCATCGCTCGATTGGGGCTGGCCTTCGAGATCATCGGCATCGCTGGGCTCGGCGCCACATTGAGTGCCACCGTGAGTGTCTGGGTGATGGCGGCCTGGCTGTTCGTCTACGGCATGGGTGTCGGCATGGCCACCGCACAGCTGACCGGGGTCATCTTGGTCGACGTGCCGGTAGAGGAGTCTGGTCAGGCCTCGGGCATCCAGTCGACTTCGCGACAGGTCGGCTCGGCACTCGGTGTGGCCATCCTCGGTTCTATCCTCTTGACCGTGTTGACGTCGAAGACGACAGCAGCATTGGCCGCGGTGCCCGGAATCCCCAAGTCCGTCTCCGATCAGGTCGTCCACGTCGTCAGCTCGTCTGGAGGCGCTGCCATCGGATCACTCGGCTCCATGCCAGACGGGACAGCCATCGTGGCGGCTGCCTCGAGTGCTGCCGTCGATGCGGCCCGGGCGGTCTCCTTTGCCGCCGCCGGCTTCATCTTCTTAGGGCTGCTCGCCACGCTGCTGCTGCCGCCAACGACCGACGAGTCATCTGACGCCTCGATGAAGATGCAGAACTCGGGATCCGCTAACGCCAACTGAGCTGGTTGCTCGTCCGATCAGCCCCGGGCGGTCCGATCAGCCCTCGAAGCCACCACCGTGGCTACCCACCACGGTGGCTGTAGATGGATATGGCCCGTCCTCCAACCGCTCGCCCAGGCCAGATTGGAAGGCGCCGAACGCGGGGGACGACTGCAGCGGGTTCTCCCCATCCTCGATGACGGCGATGTGCACGAAACTCACCCCGTCGTCGAGGCGGAGGGCGGTGTAGCGGATGCCGGCCGTCCCTTGGGCATCCATCTCGGCAAAGACATCCTCGATCAGTCGGGCGTTGTCATCGGCACTCTCGGGCGTAGTGCGGTAGCGGATCACGCGGATCTCGGCCATCAGATTCCTCTCATGGTGTTGTTACGGGCGTCGTGGGTCACTTCGGCGAGTCCCAGAGTTTCGAGCAATGGAGGCAGATACATCCCGAATCGTCCCCGGTATCCCTTCCGCAGCCCGTACCACCCGCCGACCGGGTTGTCGGAGGAGCGACCCCACGCCTCGACCGTGTCGGGTGCAGGGTCCTTCTTCTCGTCCGAGGCGCCCAGCGCCACCCAGTCACCCTGTGCGACCAGCCAGGTGTGAAGGTCGTCCACCGCCCGCCACAAGTAGGTCAACTTGGTGGTGCCGACCTGGCATACCAACTGCTCGGGGTCGGTGTCGGAGTCTCGGTATATCTCGTAGGCAGAGCTACCCGGTGGGGTGTGCAGCTGCCAGGGCTGGTCCTTGGTCCCGATGGTCATGGTTGATCCTTTTTGTCGTTGGTCTGCTGCTCGTGGTGGGTCGGGCGATCGTCGGCGGAGTCGGCTACTACCGCGGCCATGTAGTGAGGAAGCAAGGTCTGCCAGCCGAGCTCGTTTCGGTTGCGCCAGGTCTCCCCGTCGGCGCCTAGGTGCTCCCATCCCGTGTGTTCGATCTCCACCCGGGTCCCCTGCCCGCCTGAGGGCGTAAATCGGACCGACACCTCGGTGGCATCGGATCGGTCGCGGCGTAGGTGCCAGAGGTAGTCGAGCCGGTTCGGCGGCTCCCATACGGTGACTTCGCCCCACTCGTGCTCGACGCCATCAGGGGTGCGCTCGAAGATTCTGCCGCCGACGCCGGGCTCCAGGGTCACGGTCACCTCGTGGCTTGCGCTGACGGTGTGGTCCGTCGGCCACCAGGTATCGATCCGATCGGTCCACAAGGCGAAGGCGCGCGCTGGTGGACAGGAGACGTTGAAATCGAGCCGGAGAGGACTGGTCACTGTTGGGGTCCCTCCTCGTTGTTGTCGGCCAGCAGTCGGAACCGAGTGGCGGCATCACCCCACACCCGCTCGAGGTAGGTCTGGACCGCCTGGAGTCCCTGCTCGTGGAGGTGGTAGATCCGCCGGGTGCCCTCGGCCTGCTCGGTCACGAGGCCAGCATGGCGCAGGAGTCGGAGGTGGCGAGAGACAGCTGGCCGGCTGATAGGCATGGCGTCAGCCAACTCAGAGACGGCTTTGTCCCCCTCGCCCAGCAAGCGGAGGATCTCCCGGCGGTTGGGGTCGCCGAGCGCCTCGAACGGGTCGCCTGCGGGTACTGCTGCCGCCGGCACGGCGTCACCCACCTCGCCCAGCGTGCGCCGTGTGCGGTGTAACCGGTGCGGCCGTGGCTACCGCTTCGTTGATGAGTAACACAATGGTTACCGTAACTGTTCCGTTACGGATATACAACCGGTAGTTCCTACAGTTTCAGGACTACCCTCCGAGGCCGGCGAAGCCGATCCTTTGAGACAGCGCCACCTGGACCACTTCATCCACCAGATCCACCCCGCTCAACTCGCCGACGTACGCCAGATCCCGGGGCCAGCAATTGGCCTCCAGCACTACGGCGCGACCCTGGTGGCGGATCACATCGACCGCCCCGTACGTCAGCCCGAGCACAGCGATGCCCTTGATGGCTACCTGAGCCGCCTCCGGGTCATCAACCGCCTCAGCAGTGGCATTCGCCCCGTTGGTCACGAACCCGGTCAGGGCCCGCCTACGCGTGATCGAACGGGCGACCCCGTCAATGACAACCACCCGCACATCCTCGCCGGCGCCGTCCGCCATCGGTTGGAGCAACTCCGTCCCGACTGCTCCTGACGGACCGAGTAACCGGTCGCCGGACAGGTGGCGACGGGCTGCGTCCACGGTTGCATGCGACTGCACCCCGTCCCCATTTGACCCGACGGCCGGTTTGGTCACCACCGGACTCCCCCAGGGGGGCATCGCTATGGCCCGCGCTCCCCATGGGTGTGCCCGAGTGGGAAGGACCGGTACCCCGGCATCCGCCAACAAACGGGTCGTCTCCACCTTGTCGATGCAGAACTCACTGGATTCCACCGAGTTCACCACGGCTGTACCCATTCCCTCGAGGACCCGCAGCGCCGGGCGACAGAAGGCGAACGAACGGTTGATCCCTTGAGGCAGCACCACACCTGGCTGCACGGCATTCCCTCGGTGCAGGATGCGGGCTCCTGAATCGTCTACCTCCACGGCTAAGTCGCGCGGGGACCAGACCGTGGCTGCCGCACCGGCCGCTTCAGCTCGGGCCACCATGTCCAGAGCCTGAGGCCCAGGATTGTCGTGGTGGGCCAGGACGACCAGGTCGAATGGGGACATGGCATCAGTCTGCCCACCGGCACCGTTTGTCCGAGCGCGTGCAGCGGGTCATCGGTGCACGTCGGCGCCGGGATCTACAGGCCGACGGATGTGCTCGCAGGGATGCGTGTCGATTCCCCACCTCGTAATCACGGCCAGCGCCCGGGCCATGACCGCGCCATGACCGCGGCGTTCGACCGGGCCAACCGGATCGACGCTGCGCTCGTCGACCTGGTGGCCTTCATCGACCGGGACGACATTGGGCGAGAACTCCCTGAGAGGAGCTTCCCTACACCCTCGATGCAGAGGGGTCTGCACGCCAGGGGCGCGTTCAGGCCGTCGAGGGGTTACCTCAGGTGGCTACTTCAGCGAGGAGTGGAGACTTTGGTGGCCAACAGTGACTACCTCGGGTGGCCACAACCGGAGACTCTCCTATGGCCACGGACACAGTTCCTGGTGATCAGGGATGGGCGCTCCCATCAGGCGATAAACACCGTGGGCGACTCGCTCCAAGGCTGAGCCGGGGGCTGTCAGACGTTCGAGCGTGGTCCGGGGGACACCGGCCAGATCGGCTTGGCGGCGTGTGACCAGACCCCACTGTTCTTGCGCGATGTCGGCAACCCTGCCGAGCGTCACCGACGAAGTCATGACTTCATAATGCCCTGGAAACGGAGGGTATTGCAGTATCACTAAACGGATACCACGGGCCCGAGGTCACCCGATCGGCCGTCCGAGACGACCCCGGACAGCACAATGGCCCAGGTCGGAGACCTAGGCCATTCTTGCTTCCGAGTACTGCAACTCGAACTTGGTGGCGGGGGCAGGATTTGAACCTGCGACCTTCGGGTTATGAGCCCGACGAGCTACCAGACTGCTCCACCCCGCGTCGGTGGAAACCAGACGATAGCAGCGGCAGCCCCGAACCGCCAAGGCGGGCGCTTAAGAAATGACCGTCACAGGCACCACGCCGAACTCTTCACGGACCTCGTCGAGCGACCAGGCCACCATGGCCAGATGATCGGTGTGGCTGAAGTCACGCCGGCACTGCGCTCCCCGGTCGAACGCCTCGCCCAAGAGTTCGATGGCCCCTGGGCGCTGCAGCGACGCCGACACGGGAGAGAACCCCCCGGGGTCCAGCACCCCGGCCTCGTGGATCAACAAGTTCCCCAGGAACTGAATCAGGTTCTCCTCGGAGTCGTGCATCGCCATCTGGAACGCACCCAGGGCGATCTCGCCCTGCCCCGTGGGCTCGTATCCGGCGATCACGTGGTTCATGTCGTGACTCACTGACACGGCACTCATGACTGAGCCCTCTTTCGAGCCAGGTACATCGATTCCGTTGCGACGGTAGAACTCCAGGTATGCGTGGCCGAGTGAGCCGTCGGGCAGACCGTGGAACTCGCCCAGCCGAGCCTGCAGCACCGGGTCCACTTCCTGGTGTGCCCACACATCACCCTCGGTCCCGTCGCCGCTATCTGAAGCAGCCAGCAGCGATGGCTCGCTGTTGGTGGCCACCAACGAGCCGAAGCACCGCATCCAGTCCCCCATGGCCCGCTCCACTCCGCCATCGACCCAGTCCCGGAAGATCTCGAGGTCCGCCTCTTCAACACTGAGTGCGGCGGCGAACTCCTCGGCCCGAGCCACCTGTGCCTCCGAAAAGGGATGGCGACACGTCTCCAGGGTCACCATGATCAGATGGAATCGTCGGCGCTCCCCCTCGTCAATCAGTTCGCGGGCAGTGTCGGCTGAGTTGAGCGGGCGCAGACCGGCATCGCTCAGGTCTGGGCGCTTCCACAAGTGATCGGTGATCGACCACAAGACGGACAACTGCTCGTCGGTCGCACCTCCGTCCACATCAATCGCTCCGAGGAGCCCGCGAACGACCGATTCAACGTGATCTGGGTCGATGACGTACGGCATCTGCGAATCATACGCAGCGACCGCCGCCGGTCGGTGTCCCGGCGCTCAGTTCCCCAGCCCGGCGAGGGCCGCCGAGCCCGGGTTGGTGGTCGTGGTGGTTGGCGATGTGGCCACCGGGCCACCGGTCAGGGCCTGGACGGCTTGGAGACTCGTCTCCATGGCGCTGATACTGGTCTGATAGGCGCCCAGGTTCCCGGCCTTCAGGTCGGTCTGGGCTTGCTGATAGGAGGCCTGAGCCTGGGCCAGCAGCGCCTGGGCCTGGGGTGACAGCGCACCCGTCGACGTGCCGCCACCGCCACCGCCGGACGAAGAGGTCGAGACCGGCGCGGCGAACAGTGCCGTCAGCGCCGCGGACAGCGAGTTGCCGATAGCCGCCGGCTGATTGCCGTAGACGGCGATCACCCGCTGCAGCTCCGGGAAGGCGTTCCGAGACGACTCCACATAGAGCGGCTGAATGTAGAGCAGCGAGTTGGCCACCGGGATCATCAGCACATTGCCCAGCAGTACCGATGAACCGTTCTGGTTCAGCAAAGAGATCTGTCCAGACACCGACGGGGTGGCGTCGATCTTGGCGGCCACGATGGCCGGGCCGTTGACCGGGCTGTCCCGAGGGGTGACGAACATCTTCAGTTGGCCGTAGTGGCCAGGGTCGGATCCGGCGATCATGAACCCGGACAATGTCTGGATCTGACTGCCCGACGACACCGGCACGAACGCGTTGAGCAGGTTGAACGACTGCTCCGCCTCACCGGGAATGCGCATCATCTGATAAATCGGAGACATGCGGACCAACTGGCCGGTAGAGACCACCTGACCTTGGGCGTTGACCGTCTGGGTGGTGGCCAGGGCCTGGGCCGGCTGACCTGAGCCTGGGTCGGGGGAAAGGGTCCAGGCATCGGCTGCGCTGTAGAAACTCTGAGCCTTGACGATGTGGTACTTGCCGTATGCAGTGGCCTGCACGTTAAAGATGTCCTCGGGATAGCGGAGGTGACTGCGCAGCTCGCCGCTCATCTTGGTGGCCGAGGTGAACATCCCAGGGAACGCCTTTTCGTAGGTCTGGATGATCGGATCGTTGGGATCCATCACGTAGAAGGTCATCTTCCCGGTGTAAGCGTCGATGACCACCTTGACCGAGTTGCGCACGTAGTTGAACGAGCCGGACAATCCGCTACCCGGGTTCACTGCTCCGGTATCGGCGTTCTGCGCATAGGGATAGTTGGCGGAAGCCGTGTAAGCATCTTGGACCCAGTCAATGTGTCCGTTGAGAAGCACCGGGTACGGGTCAGCGTCCAGTTTGAGGAACGGAGCAGCCTTGGCCACCCGAGCTTGCACGCCCCGGTCATACATGAGCCTCGAGTTGTTGTCGATCTGACTGGAGATCAAGAGGTTGATGTCGTTGAACCGCACCGCGAACAGGAACTGGTTGAAGAACGAGGAGAGCTGCACTCCGCCGTCGCCCTTGTAGTGGGTCTCGATGTTGGTGCCGTTGGTGAGCTGATAGTCGATCTCGGGCTGCTTGGTGTTGGCCACTACGTAGCCAGCGTTGCTGAGCCCGAAGTAGACCGATGGCTGAGTCACGGTCGGCAGGCCATTGGTGGAGACCGGAGGCACACCGCCCACCGCGAACTGGGGGTCGCCGTTGCTGGTAGCCGCGTTGGACGGGGACACCACCATCCCGTAGCCGTGGGTGTACTGCAGCGTGGTGTTGACCCACGATGACGATGGCAGGTCCTGGTCGTTAACCTCACGGACGCCAACTACGGCGGGAGTCTCCACACCGTCGACCGGATAGCGATCGACGGCCAGGTTGTTGAACTGGTAGTACGACCGGATGTCCTGCAGCTTGTTGTAGGCGGGCTGCGTCAGCAGCGGGTCCCACAGCCGCACGTTGGCCAGAGTGTCGTTGTTGGCCGAAAGCTGGGCCGCCGACAGGGTGGCGGAGGCTTCATAGGGGGTGCTGGTCACTTGGGTGATCCCCATGGCAGCCCGGGTGGCCTCGATGTTGCGCTGGATATATGGGCGCTCCAACGTGTTCTGCGCCGGGTTCACTTTGAGGGCCTGGACGGCGGCCGGGTAGATCGTGCCCGCAGTCAGCGCCACCAAGAACCACAGCCCGACCCCCAGAATGGGCAGTGCCCAGCCCTGGCGACGGATGTTGTAGATCAGCAGGGCGGCGGCGGCCAGCGACACCAGGATCAGGAGTTGGAGGGCAGGGAGCCTGGCGTGCACGTCGGTGTAACCGGCACCCTGCACGTAGCCGTTAGACGACAGATCGAGGTTGAAGCGGGCCAGGTAGTAGCCCACGGCCTTGGTCAGCGCGACCAGTCCAAGGATGACCGATAGGTGTGCCTTGACCGCTGGGCGCACCCTCGGGCGCGAGCCCTGCATGCGAATGCCGCCGTTCAGGTAGTGGCTCAGCGTGGTGACCAACAGCACCATCACCAAGGCAACCAGCGTCCAGTGGATGAGGAACTGCTGGAACGGAAGGGTGAACACGAAGTAGGCGACGTTGCGATGGAACTCGGGGTCGGTGGCCTGGAAAGGCGTGCTGTTGCGGTAGAGCAGCCAGTTCTGCCATTGCCCCATGGCTTGCGATCCGACGATGAGTGAAAGCACCACGACTACACCGGCCCGCAGCCATCTGGCGTAGGGGCCGGTCACCTCGCGGTAGCGCTTGACGAACTCGTCTTCCGCGTCCATGGACGGACCCTTGGGAGCCAGACGCTCGGCCACCAGCAGACTGACCAGGAGCATGACGGCGAAGATGGCGCTGAACACCAGCATCAGACCGGCCTTCAACTCGAAGAGCTTCGTCCAGACCGAGTGGAGGGATACCGAGGAGAACCACAGCGCGTCGGTATAGAAGGTGGCGAACGTGTGCAACGAGGCAAAGACGACGACCAAGAGGACCGCTGCCGCGATCACCCACCGGTGGCGGCGATGACTCGCTGGCTTGGTTGCCGCGGGCAGATCACTGGGAGAGCGCACGGATGCAGCCTAGGGCGTGGCGGGTGCAAGTAAGCATCGACACCCGGGGTGGGCAGGAGGATGCAGATGTCCGGTCGGAAACTCCTCACCCGCTGGCTGCGCACCGTTGAGCCCGTTGTCCTCACAGTCGGGGCAAGGGGTCTCGTCGGGGAGGGCGACGGCCACCCACTCGAGACTCGTTCCCCCGGCGCCAGCCACGGCCAGGGACCCAAGCGAAAAGGCGGCCAAGACGTGATCCCCAGCCAGCCGCTCAATCCGCTCGCCCTTCCACTCGCGGAAGGCCGAGCCGACGTGTTCAGTGACGCTCGACTCCTCGGCCGACTCGAGACCGTCCCCAGCCAAGAGACGCTTGCGCAGCGGACCCACCACCGACTCAGCCAGGTCGTGGGCGATGGCTATCAGGGCGTCGCCGGAGGGGCGGCTCTTCGACTTGGCCGTGGGCTTACCCGTGGGCTTACCTGTGGGCTTGCCCGCGAACGAGGCTCCGGCTTCGGCGGCCTCCTCGAGCAGAGGGAGGGCCGCGGTCGTCACCGAGTCGAGGTGCTCTTTCTCGTCCGGCAGCAGCGCCGGTGACCACGAGGTCCCCTTAGCTCGGAGTTGGTCCAACAAGTCGTTCTGGTTGTCCTGGAGGATGCGCTTCATCCGACGAGCCAGCCCAGTAACCAGGGGGGCCATGAGCTCGTCGCGCTGCACGACCAGCGGGTTGCGGGTCTCCGGCGGCCCGTCGTCAGCGTCGTCGTCAGCGTCGTCGTCAGCGTCGCTGGCTTCGCCTGTTCCCTGCGTAGCCGGGTCGTCCTGCGAGTCCTGCGCCACGGGCTCGGATTCCGAACCTGCCTCGGTCGCGTCGCTCGGACCAGACTCGTCGTCCCCTTGAGCCGCCCGCAACTTGGCGAAGAGTGCATCGACCTGCTCGACCGGTGGTGCGGCCGCACCAGCCTCTTCGTCAACACCAGCTTCGGGAACGGCCTGGGCCTCCGCCCTATCGTCCTCGAAATCCTCTTCAGGGGTTCCTCCGTCGGCCACTACGGCCACTACGGCCACTTCTTCGATCGCCGTAATCTCGGCGGCCTCTACTTCGGCCTCTTCGGCGAGCAGTAGGGCGGCCATCTCTTCGAGGGTGCCCTCTTCACCGCGGTTGGACACCTCACGTCCGGCGACCTCAGCGGCCAGCCGCGCCTCGTCCTCGGCCCGGAACAGGTCCCCAGCGATGGCCTCCACCGACTGGCGCACCTCGTTGACCGTCTCGGCCAGGCGCTCACGGCCAGCCCGCAGCTGCTCGATCTGCGCGTGCAGGACCTTGCGCCGTCGAGAGAGGTCGGCCAGCACCCGGGCCCGCAGCAGCTGCGCCTCCTCCACCATGACCCGACCCTCGGTCCGTGCTCGCTCGGTCATCTCCTCGGCATCGGCCCGCACCTTGTCGAGGGCAGCAGAGACCTGCTGCTCCGTGCGTTCCTGCAACGTCGTCGACGCGGCCTCGGCCTCGGCGGTCCGTTCGGCCAACAGCGCATCCGCCCGGGTCTGGGCTGTCTCGGACACTTCGGTGGCCTCGGCCAGCATCTGCCCTGACGTCTGGGTGGCCTCGGACACCAAGCGCTGCGCCTCGGCCTCGGCATTGGCCAGCATCTCGGACCCGGCGTCATGCGCGCTTTGTAGGACCCGAGCCGTTTCCTTGCCAACGGCGGTGGTCAGCATGTTGTCGTCGATGACCGGGTTGGCCGCCCGCTCTTCGGCATCAGCCAGTGCGGCCAGCAGCTCGCGCTCACGCTCGGCCCGGGCCCGGAGCCCTTCGGCGATCGATTCCAGGTAGGCCCGCACCTCGGTCGGGTCGAAGCCTCGGCGGACCGAAGCGAACGTGTGCCGAGCCACATCGTCGGGGGCGAGGTTGGAAGAAGAAGTGATGGTCAAGCGGTGTTCCTCGGGCATGGGCCAGAGCCTACGACTGCACGTCGCTCAATCGGCTCATCCTGCAAAAGCACTGGGGGCAGCAGTCAGCGTCGTGGTCGGCACGCGCCCACCAGCGGCACCGAGCACACGCAACGCCTGGTCGAGCGTGGAGACCGCATAGACCTTCAGGCCTGGCCGATCCTTCAACGTGGCTGCCTTGTACTCTTCGGGCGGCACCAGGAAGATAGAGGCGCCGGACTTCTCCACAGCCACTGTCTTCTGAGCCACGCCGCCCACGTCCCCGACAGCGCCGGAGGCATCCATGGTGCCGGTGGCAGCCACCGTGTGCCCGCCGGTCAGCGAGCCGCTGGTGAGGGTATCGATGAGTCCGAGCGTCATGGCCAGACCGGCCGAAGGACCGCCGATGTCCTTTACGTCGATCGAGACCGGGAACGGATAGACGTAGTCGACCTGGTCTTCGGGCTCGATACCGACAGTGAGGTAGACGCTCTGCCCGCCCACCTCGACCTTGGTCCGCTTCAAGGTGAGCGCCACCGGTCCCGCCGGACCGGTCCCCTTCTTACGCACGGTGAACGTCACGGTCTGACCGGTGTGGTGAGAGGCCAGCGCCTCCGTCAGAGAACGCGCCGTAGGGGTCGCCACGCCGTCCAGGGCGGTCACCACATCGCCCACGTGCAACACGCCGTAGGCCGGAGTCCCGACGAAGGTCCCGCTGATGACAGCACCGACCGGAGTACCTGGCACCGGATAGCCCAGGTGTCGCAGGGCCGCCGTCTTGGCCGCTGTCTCGGCCTGGGACATCTGGAGGGCACCCTGTTCGTCGAGTTCCGAGGGGGCGGTGCCCCCGGTGACGGCACGCACCGGATAGAGCACAGTGTCCGACTGCATTTTGAAGAAGAGATACGACAGAGCGGTGACCCGGGCCTCACGGACGTCGGTCAAGAGGAGTGGATGGGCCACCCGGTGGGCTTTGGCCGGAGGGACGGTGATGAACTGCTGCACCGAGGTAGCCGATCCCGGCTGGATGGCGTAGTAGTCGAGGTTGATCCTCGATGCGACCAGCAGCCCGAGCAGCAAGACGCCCACCACCGACCAGATCCAGATCCGATAGCGGCGGGCATGGGCTGGTGCCGGACGCTTCGGGTGGTCTGCGTCCGGGCCAGCGGGCCCGGAGCGCAGCGGGCCCGGGGTGATCCCGTCCTCGGACGGCGGCCAAGCCGCCTCATGCACGGTTAGCGGTGGCGGTGCTATCGGTGGTGCCGTGGTGGGAACCGGCTCGAATGCCTGGGTATCCCCGTCTCCGGGGGAGGTCGGGATGGTTGGCTGCTCGTCGTCGGTCATAGTGGTGCTGTGCAGCCTGCCACGGAACCCGAGAAGGAAACCGTCACCGACCGCCGCCGAGCGGTAGCCACGGCTGGACATGTCGGCGACACGGCTCGGGCCCGAGCGGGTCTGGTCGACCCCGAGCCCGCTGTCCGGTCCACCGCCCTCGGGGCTCTCGATCGGCTCGGGTCGCTCGAGGACCGCGACCTACGAACTGCGCTGGACGACCCCGCTGCGCCCGTCCGCCGGCGGGCCGCCGAACTGGCGGCCACGCGAAGAGCGGTCGATCTGCTGGACCACCTCGACGACCCCGATCCCTCGGTGGTGGAGATGACCGCCTGGGCCATGGGTGAGCGCGAGGAGCGTGGTGCGGTGCTCGCGCTGGCCCGCATGTCCGCCGCGGATTCCGGACATGATGACCCGCTGTGCCGCGAAGCTGCCGTCGCCGCGCTCGGGGCCATCGGTGATGATTCCGGACTGCCTGCAGTCCTGGCCGCCCTCGACGACAAACCGGCCATTCGGAGACGGGCGGCGGTCGCACTCGCCGCCTTCGACGGCCCCGATGTCGACGCGGCACTGCACCGGTGTCTCGAGGACCGCGACTGGCAGGTCCGCCAGGTAGCCGAGGACCTGCTGGCTATCGATTGAGCGAACGGCATCTGGGCAGATCGCCACCGACGCGGGTCTGGCTAGCGCCCTGATACCAGCCGAACCTAGGAATCTGCGGCGGCGAAGATCGGCCGGAGGCTGTCGAACGATTCCAGGCACTGGCCTGCTCCCTCGACGACGCATCGCAATGGGTCCGCCACCAGGTGCACCGGAACATCGGTGGCTTCGGCCAGCCGTTGAGCCAGGCCGCGCAGCTGCGCTCCCCCACCGAGTAGGTGGATTCCTTCGTAGATGATGTCCTGAGCTAGTTCGGGAGGGGCATCGGACAGGCAGCCCAGCACGGTATCCACCACCAGTTCGACCTGATCGCTCAAGGCGTAGCGGATCTCGTCGGAAGTGAGGACGACGGTCCGGGGTTCACCGGTGGTCACCCCACGACCACGAGCCTCAGCATGCAACTCCTCGTCGTCGGGAAGTGCCGACCCGATGGCCAGCTTCAACTCCTCGGCGGTTCGCTCGCTGATGGCCATCCCGTGCTTCTGGCGCACATAGCCCTGGATGGCGGAGTCCATATCGAAGCCCCCGCACCGAACGGCTCGATAGGCCACGATCCCCCCGAGCGAAATGACCGCAGTCTCGGTGGTGCCGCCACCGACATCGACCACCATGCTGCCGACCGGCTCGTGGACCTCGAGGCCGGCACCGATGGCGGCTGCCATGGGCTGCTCAATGAGATGGGCGGCTGAGGCACCGGCACGCCGGGCCGCTTCCTTGACGGCACGGCGCTCGACCGAGGTGATGGCGGAGGGCACGCACAACAAGACACGCGGGCGGTTCATCTTGGTGAGTCCGGCCCGCCGCAGAAGCAGCCGAATGGTTCGCTCGGTGATGTCGAAGTCAGTGATGGCCCCCTCCCGCAATGGGCGGACGGCCACGATGTATCCGGGTGTCCGGCCGATCTGCTCGAGAGCCTCGTCGCCCACGGCTAGGACCTCGTGGGTGCGAGTGTTGAGCGCGATCACCGTTGGCTCTTCCAAGATGACCCCCCTCCCCTTGGCGAATACCTGGGTGTTGGAGGTCCCGAGGTCGATAGCGAGGTCCCGGGCCACACCCCCATCGTAGGACGGACCAAGGAACATCTGGGCGTCAGCCGTTCGGCGCGGTGGAGCCCGCCTCGGACCGCTCTTGCGAGGCGCCCTCCATTGCGGACTCTGGGTCGGTATCGTTCGACAGGTGACGGGTGAGGACGAGGACAGTTTCGCCGCGCATCCCGACAACCCTCGGGGTGATGAGGGCCCCATGCGGGGCTGGGTGCCACCCGATGACCGGCTGTGGCTCCACCCCTCTGAGCGGGCGGCCGGCGGATCGGGCTCGACCAGAGCCGGGGAACCTCCCCCGGTAGCACCCCCCAGCACCGACAATTTCCGGTGGGTGATCGGCGGACTCGCCGCCTTCGTCCTACTGGCGTTGGTCGCCACCGGCATCGTCGTGGCCTCGACGAACGAAGGTGGTGCGGCACCAGGGGTGCGGATGGCCTTCATCAAGGTGCCCACCACCGAAGTGGGACTGGACGCGTCGATCAGCACCGCCCACATGGACCAGATGGTGGAGACTGCGCGCCACTCTGTGGTGGCGCTGCTCGTAACGAAGCCGTCGGGCAGATCGGTTGGGACCGGCGTCGTGGTGGAAGCGGGCGGGTTCATCGTGGCGCTTCGATCCGCCATCGCCGGAGCGCAGCGGATCATGGTGTTGGAGCCAGATGGCTCACGCCTCCAAGCCACGGTGATGGGCCACGACGCACCGACCGGGATCACTGTCTTGCATATTGACGATGACCTCCCCGCCGCCGACTTCTCCTCGGACGTCCCAGCGGTCGGATCACTGGCCGTGGCCATGTCCTCCGAGGCCGGAGGCTCCCGGCGAGCGGTGCCCCTCACCCGCATCTACGCCGGCGTCGTCCGCTCCATCGGTGCGGTAGCTGCCACGTGGAAGGGGATTGGGTTCGTCCAAACGGTGGTGGCCGTGCCGCTGGCCGCATCTGGGCTCGGCAGCCCGCTCATCAACCGCTCTGGCGCCATCGCTGGCATCCTGGACGCCGTGGATGACTCCGGGGCATCCCGCACGGCCGACTTTCTTCCGGCCGACCTGGTCCGTGGCGTCGTCAGCCAGATCATCTCCCGGGGCTCGGTTGACCACGGGTCGCTCGAGGCAGTCGTAGTGGACGGTGCAGATTCCACAGCTTCGACACCCAACGCACCGGGGTCTGGAGCCGTGGTCCAATCGGTGGCGAGCGAAGGTGCGGCCGCCCGAGCTGGGCTCGTCCAGGGCGACCGGATTGTCGCCGTAGCCGGACACGTAGTGCGCTCGGTGGCCGAGCTGGCCACCCATCTCTATGCAGACCCTCCTGGTGCCGAACTGGTGGTAACTGCCGTCCGTGACGGCACCAAGATGCGCACCACGGTCGTGCTCGGCCAGGGCTAACTTCGGCGACGTACAGGGAGGGTTGCCAGGGCCGTACCATGGGTGCATGGCACCGCCAGAGCCCGGCGATCCGGGCAATCCGTTCCAATCCTTGCTCGGGGACCTGATGAACATGCTGGGGTCCAACGGCCCCGACTCGTGGGAGATGACCCGGGCCTTCGCCCTGAACGTGGCAACCGGGGGTGTGGCCGAGTCCAATGTGGAGCCACTCCAGCGGATCCAGGTCGAGCAACTGTCGCGGGTGGCCGAGCTCAATGTGATCGAAGCCACCGGAATGCCGGTGACCCCCGACGGGCGGCGGCTCACCTGCGTGCCGGTAGGCCGCGGCGACTGGACAATCCGAGCGCTCGAGTCGTGGCGCCCGGTCTTGGCCGAGATGGCCAAGCCGCCGGCCCCCGACACCACCAATGGTGCACCCGGTAGTGCGACCGGTGGCCATGATCTCTTCCCGCTCGACGATGCCGGCGGAGGTGATGCCGGCGGAGCTATGGCCGCCATGCTGGGCCAGTGGGCCAGCGCCATCGGCCCAATGTTCTTTGGACTCCAGGTCGGGTCCGTGGTCGGCCACCTGGCCCAACGGACACTCGGGCAGTATCCGTTGGCGCTCCCGTGGGCACCAGCCGATGAGCTGCTCCTGGTGACTGGCAACATCACCGAGTTCGCCACCGACTGGAGCCTTCCTGAAGAAGAGGCCCTTCTGTGGGTATGCGCCCGTGAGCTCGCATCGAACTCGGTGCTGACCAGGCCTGCGGTGCGGGCCCACTTCGAAGGGCTCTTGATGGCCCTGGCTGAGTCACAGGCCGCCGCCCAACAAGACCTGGCAGCCAAGATGCGTGGTCTGACCGGGGGCGACCCAGAAGCCATGCCGGGGATGGGCATGGATATCGAGTCGTTGCAGGGCATGTTCGGGGATCCCGAGGCCCTCTTGGGGGATCTGTTGACCCCCGAGTCCCGCCGTACCTCGGATCAGCTCACCTCGCTGGCCGTGGTGGTCGACGCCTATGCCGACCACATCGCCACACTTGTCGGAGCCAAGCTGGTGGGCTCACACACCCAACTCGCCGAGGCCTGGTACCGGCGGCGGACCGAACGAGGCAAGGGTGAAGAAGCAGCCGGGGCCCTGTTCGGCCTCGACTTGGACCAGGCGCAGGTCGATCGGGGCCGAGCCTTTGTGGCCGGCGTGGTGGAGCGGGCTGGCGAAGAGAGTCTGGGGCGCCTGTGGAGCCCAGCACAGAACCTTCCTACTCCCACCGAGGTCGATGCGCCCGGCCTATGGCTCGAGCGGATCGACCTCCCCACACTGGATGGCCCAGCCACCTAGCGCCCAGCCACCTAGCGACAGGGCAACTAGCGACAGGGCGTCCGACTCAGGCCGTGGCGTCCGCCGCCGGCTCAGCGGCAGTTACCTCGGCCGACGCGGAGGCCACCACCGGTGTCGGCTCATCTTCGGGCAGGCCGAGGTCCCACTCGATCAGGATGTTTTCGCGCTCGGCGTCACGAACGACGCGCTCGCGGTTGCGGCGGTACTGCGGGTCGTGAGGCGGCAACAGCACCAGGCGAGCGTCGGTACGGCGACGGAACTCCTCGATCAGGGCGGGATCACCAAAGTCGGAGCGCACCTCCCAGTGGGGCGCGACCGGGCCGAGGTAGACAACCCGGACGTGGCCGACCGGCGGTTGCGGTTCAGCATCCTCCTCGGGGAGGGTCGGATCATCGGTGACCGGGGTCATGGCAGTGGTTCCTCCTGGGACGGCAGTCCTGCGATCCTACCGCTGGGCGGATGCACCTTGGGCCACGGCCTCGTATGGTCCAGTTTCCGGGTTCTGATCGGGCGTCAAGAGCTCCTCGGGCACCCGATTCGCACCCATCAGCGGAGGCCAACATAAGAAGGCCCAGGTAGTAGATAAGAATCGGGTGAGTAATCCTGCAGAAGGCCTGGTTTCCGCACCGTTTCACGACTCGTAGCGCGACACTGGAAGAGCAACGGAAGCCAGGGGCTCTCGAGGTCGCAAGTGCGATCGAAGGGGTTGGGGGCGACCACGAGGATCATGGAGGATCCATGGATACGGATTGGATGGAAGTCGGTAAGTGCAAGGAGCTCTCCCCGGCGATCTTCTTCCCCAGTGACGGCGTGGGCGTGCAGGCAGCCCAGCGCATCTGCGCCGAGTGCCCGGTCGCCGATACCTGTCTCGAGTACGCGCTTAGCGAGCGCGTCGATCACGGTGTCTGGGGCGGTAAAAGTGAGCGCGAGCGTCGCCGGATCCTGCGACGTCGTCGGGTCGGCCTGAGCGTCGTCGGCGCGGGGGTCTGAGTCGCCAGTGGCCAGAGGGGACGCACTCGGTGGCGACGGGTTGGCCGAGTGCGTCATCAACATCAGCGAGGGGCGCGACCCAGAGGTCATCGCTGCGGTGGCTGCAGCCGGTGGGGTATGTCTGCTCGACGTCCACTCTGATGCCGAGCACCACCGTTCGGTCCTCACCCTCGGTGGCCCGTTGCACGAGGTCAGTTCTGCTGCCCGTCGTGTGGCCGCAGCCGCCGTGGGTGCGATCGACCTGACGGAACACCGAGGCATCCACCCTCGACTCGGTGCCGTCGACGTGGTCCCGTTCGTCCAGTTGGATCAGGCCGACACTTCGGTCGCCCCGTGGGAGGCGATCATCGCGGCCCGAGATTCCTTCGCCTCGTGGGCCGGTAGCGAACTGGGCATCCCCTGTTTCCTCTACGGCCCCGAGCGCAGCCTCCCCGACATCCGTCGGCACGCGTTCTCCACCCTCTCCCCTGACACTGGCCCGACTGCACCGCATCCGACAGCCGGCGCGTCGGCGGTCGGCGCTCGGCGCGTGCTGATCGCCTACAACGTGTGGATCGCCGGCCCGAGCGCTGGTGGCCCTGCGCCGGAAAGCCACATCGATGTGACCGAGGTGGCCCGGTCGCTGGCGGCACGCCTGCGGCGGCCCGGGCTGCGCACCCTGGGTCTGGCCGTCGACGGCGGGGCTCAGGTCAGCTGCAACGTGGTCGATCATCACCAGGTGACGCTCAGCGAGGTATTCGACGAAGTGGCCACCGGCTCGGCCGAGTTTGGCTGCTCGGTCACCAGGGGCGAACTCGTCGGCTTGGTGCCTCAGGTCTCCCTGTCTGCCGTCGACGAGTGTCGCTGGGTTGCGCTCGGACTGCGGGCCGAGGACACCATCGAGTTCCGTATGGGCACCCGACAGGACTGACCGACCGCCGGTCAATCCTGTCGGTGGTGCCGCACTGCCTGCAACCTGTGGCTAGGCCGTGATGGCCCGGCGCTGCATCGCACGCTGGCGACGGAGCCGTCGGCGCTCGCGCTCGGACAGCCCTCCCCAGATCCCGAACTTCTCACCGTTGGCCAACGCGTACTCGAGACAGTCCTCGCGTACTACGCAGCCACGGCACACTTCTTTCGCTTCACGGGTAGAAGCACCACGCTCAGGAAAGAAGAGGTCAGGGTCGACCCCCATGCAGTTCGCCTTGGTCTGCCAGGTCCGTTCTTGGGGCCCATTCATCAATGACACCATGTCCATCGTCAGACCTCCCTCCCACTCATCCATGCGGTTTCGCGTGAACCCGCACAGCACCGATGTAACTACATCGCTGTAATCTTCCCCTATAACCAGGGGAAACGCAAGAAAAATCTGAGGGGGTCGCGCGGCGGCTTCCTGGGTCCAGTCGGGGGGAACGGTTATCGAGCCCCTGCGGCCCTCACCGGACTACACCCCGGCTGCACTCGGACTGCACTCGGACCGCACTCCAACCGGGCTGAAACGTCAACTGCCCACGAGGGACGCTTCCCCCTGCGGCGGTGTCTGCGCCGGTGTCTGCGCCGGTGTCTGCGCCCGCAATATCGAGGGCCAGACCGGCCTCAGACAGCCCCGGGTTCGCCAGCTTGGTGACATGAGCGGTACCCAACATCGTGCCTTGTAACACCCATGACGGACAACCAACGGCATGACGGGGATGGCGCCGAGGAGTACCTGACCGGGGCCGTGGTGTTATCGCTCGACCTCACCCCGGCCCAGGGGTGCCTGCTCCGGTCCCACGTCGGTCACCTTCTCCGAGTCCACACATCGCCTGTTCAAGAAGGTTACCGCCGGTAAAGCCTCCATCCAGAAGGTCACCATCTCGCATGTCTGTGGGCGTTGCCAAGAATCGGCGCTGGAGCGGTATCTGATCCGATAACAGATTCGGCCAGTTTTTCAATCACCAGTGTGTCCACTGTCACCAGGCCAGTCCGGCCCCGAGGCCAAGCGACTGCTCGCGGCCAGAGAAGACCGAAATGCCCGCGGGCACTGCGGCATTGCGGCACTGCGGCACTGCGGCACTGCGGCACTGCGGCACTGGCCGGATACCCCAGTGGGGACGAAAAGGCAGAACCACGCAGCAGTCGCCCCCTGGCGGGGGCGACTGTCTAGGACGTGGACGGGATGCGGTCGCTCAGATGAGAGGCAAGTGGTTGCATCCGGTTCGGAGGTCAGGTGTGCATGTGTCTTCCCAGGTAGATCTATCTCACCAGGATGGCAAACTTAGACAGCCCGGCGGCCCCGCGACCGCACAGTCGTCTTGTGGTTCAAGAAGTCGACCAGGACGTAGTCGCCGAGCTCACCTGGCGTAGTGGCGAAGGTGCGGCCCTTGTTGATCTTGGACAGCTGATCGACGAAACCCCACAGACCCCGGTCGGGGTCGAGGAGGAAGGTGTTGATGGTGATGTTGGCCTTGGTGCACCGCATCACCTCGGCCAGGGTCAGCTCGAGCGTCTCTTGTACCGGCGGGTAGCTGAAGAAGGGCTCGAACCCCAGCCCGCTGCGGTCCGGGACCAGGTGGGCCGTCGGCTCACCGTCCGTCACCAAGATGATCTGCTTGGTCCCCTGCTGATGGGCCAGCAACTTACGGCCCAGAATCAGGGCGTGCTGCAGGTTGGTGCCGTAGATGTAGTCCCAGCTGACCGTAGGCAGGTCCTCGGGCTCTATCTCCCGGGCCACCTCGCCGAAGCCGACCAGGCCGAGATAGTCACGAGGGAACCGGGTGGTGATCAACGAGTGCAGCGCCATGGCCATCTTCTTGGCCGGCACGAAGTTGCCCCGCATCGGCATCGACATCGACAGGTCGAGCAGGAGCACAGTGGCCGATCGAGTCAGGGCCTCGGTTTCGATGACCTCGAAGTCGTCGGGGTGGAGCTGCACCGGCACGCCGCTGCCAGCCCGGCGCACGGCGTTGTGCACGGTGCGGGACAGGTCGAGGTTGAACGGGTCCCCGTACTCGTAGGGCTTGGTCGTTTCCTCGCGGTCATGGCCAGAGCCGGTCCAGGTGGTGGCGTGGTTGCCCACCCGGTCCTTGGACAGTTGGGAGAACAGGTCGGACAGGGCTTGTTGGCCGATCCGGCGCATCCCCTTGGCCGTGAGCTCGAAGCGGCCCTCGCTCTGGTCGATGAGTCCAGCCTCTTCGAGTTGCTTGGCCAGCTTGGCCAGCCGGTCGAGCGACTTGGCGGCGTCTTCACCCATACTGCGGGCCACCTTGTCCAGGTCGACCTCGGACAGGGCAGCGGGTGAGGAGGCCGACCGCAGGAAGTCCTCGAGCTCGTCGAGGTCGCGCAACTTGCCGGCGGCATCGGTGGCCTGGCCCATGCCCATCGGGTCGTCGCCCCGGAACCCGTAGCTCTCTTCCCACCCAGCGTCGGGAAATGCCTTCTGCAGGTTGCCAGCCAGCCGGTCGATCTGCCACCGCAGGTCCATGTCTTCGAGCAGCGACTCGGCCAGGCCCTGCAGCTGCGAGCGCTGCTCGGGGGACATCGAGTTCCACATGGCCTGGGCCGCGGCCATTCGGGCCGCCAACTGCTCTAGTAGAGCGTCGAGATCTTTCGGATTGCCAGGAAAGAGATCGCCGAACTGCTCCATGAACGACTCGAAGGTCGGATCGATGGGCTCGCCTGCTTCGCGTTGTTCGACCATCCGGTTGAGCGCATCGAAGGCCTGGCGCATGTGCTCGAGCTGGGCCGGGTCGGGGTTGGACAGCGCCTCGGACATCTGGTCGAAGTAGGTCTTCGTCACCTCTTCGCGCAAGCGCTCCATCAACTCCTCGAAGTGCTCGCGGGCCTCGGAGGAGACGAACTCGTAGTGCTGCAGCCCCCGCACCTGGCCAGCGAGGTCGTTGGGGAGGAGGTCGAGCTGCATCCGGCGCTCGGTGGCCACCTGGTCAGTGACCTCTTGGCGACGCTGGTCGGCAGAGTCGCGGGCATCACCCTCGAGGCGTTCGATCCCCAATCGCTCCTCGCGGAGCACGTCTTGGAGCTCGGCGGCAATCTCGGAGTAGGCACCCCCGAGGTCGCCTTGTTCGAGCAGGTCCTCACGTTCCATCCGCAGCTGTTCGTACAGCTCGCGCAGACCCTGGATGCGCTCGCCGTCGGGGGTTTCCCACCCCCGGTTGAGCATGCGCTGGAGCGCCTCGTGCAGGTCACCGTTGGCCAGTAGGTCCTCGGTCAGCTCCTTCAAGATGGCGTCGGCGTCGTCGGCGAGCGACTCCTGGGAGCCGTCCCACTTGCGATAGTCGAACCGCCAGGTCATCCCCGGCCCCGATACGTCGCCCGGGGTCCGGCGGCCTCCTTGTTCAGCCGCTTGGTCAGGTGGAGCCCCTCCAGGATGAACTCGGTGGCACTGGCCACCATGGCCGGGTCCTCGGACCCACCGGTGAGCGCCAGCACGGGGGCCGACAGCGCCGGCACCTGCGCAAGGGTTTCAGCGTAGGCCGCCGAGGGCAGATCGTCACCGGCGTGGACGATGGTCTCCTCGGTAAAGGCGCCGACCACCACCTGTGGCTCGGCCATGTGCACTCGTCGTCGGAATACCAGCAGTACCGCGGCGTTGATCAGTTGGCCCAGGATGACCGACTCACGGCCCTCCTCGAGTGACTCGATCTCTACCTTCCCCTGGGTCGAGGAGATCAGGGACTGCAGGTCCGAGACGCGGGGCACGGCTTCGGACTCGCCATTGCGCAGCGCCCGCCGGGTGGCGTTGGCCACCAAGGTCTCGTAGTTGGCGATGGTGAGGCGCACCGAGACACCGGAGCGCTGGTTGAGGTGGGGGCTCTGGCGGGCCAGTTGGCTGAGCTCGGCCACCACCTCGGCCATAAACTCCGGCACCTCGACTCGGGGGGCGCCCACGCTGCCGGCTCCATCGTCCCCGGTGCGACCAGGCAGGTCGGCCTCGAGTTCGGCGATGCGGAGTTCGATCTCGGCGTTGGGCGGGTAGTGGGTGCGGATCTGCGAGCCGAACCGGTCCTTCAGGGGGGTGATGATACGGCCGCGATTGGTGTAGTCCTCGGGGTTGGCCGTGGCTACCAGCACGATGTCGAGCGGGAGCCGGACCCGATGGCCCCGGATCTGGACGTCGCGCTCCTCGAGCACGTTGAGCAGGCCGACCTGGATGCGCTCGGCCAGGTCCGGAAGTTCGTTGACGGCGAAGATGCCGCGGTTGAGCCGGGGAACGAGTCCGTAGTGGATGGTCAACTCGTCGGACAGGTAACGCCCCTCGGCCACTCGGATGGGGTCGACCTCGCCGATCAGGTCGGCGATGGAGGTGTCGGGGGTGGCCAGCTTCTCTCCGTAACGCTCACTGCGGTGCACCCAGGAGACCGGCAGGTCCTCACCGGCTTCGGCCAGCAGGTCCTTGGCGAACCGGGAGATGGGGTGGAACGGGTCGTCGTTGATCTCGGAGTGGGCCACGATCGGAAGCCACTCGTCGAGCAGGCCCACCATGGATCGAATGATCCGGGTCTTGGCCTGGCCGCGCTCACCCAGCAAGATGATGTCGTGTCCGGCCAGCACAGCGTTCTCCATCTGCGGGAGCACGGTGTCCTCGAATCCGAGCACGCCAGTCACCAGGGGCTGGCCGGCGGCGATACGGGCCGAGGCATTGCGGCGGATCTCGTCGGCCACTGACAACGGCGTCCATCCGGCCTGGCGCAGTGCGGCCAGGGTGGTGATGTCCGGCGGAGGGGTCAGGCGGACGGCGAGGTCGACGGGCGCGTCGACGACAGCGGGGCGGCGGGATGGCTCCGAGGTGGTCATGGCGACGAGCCTACGCGGGGTGTAGGCGGCGTGGTACGGCCACTCGGCTGTGGGCATTTCATGGTCCAGTCAGGGGGCTTCTGAGAGCCCCCAGAGGTGCCCCTGCGTTGCGAGGTTTCGCACCACAGCCCCAGGAATGGAAAGATAACCGTCTGTGACGTCGCCGGCTCCTTGGGCCTGCGTGCGTCGGGGCACCATCCGTCCCACGAACGATGGTCGGAGACGACCGAATAACTTGGCCTACACGGCCTGATGAGGGAGAAGAGCATTGACGACGTTGGAGGACGCATCAGTTACCCCGGCAAGTTCGCCGGCAGTAACCCCGGTCGTACTCGGTGGGGCCCGCGGCGGCCCCGACGTGGCCACACTCCGGACTGACCGCTACTGGGTCCAGCCCGTGGTGACCTTCTTGGTCCTGACCTCGTTCGTGGCCTACGCCAGTTGGGCCGCCTTCGTGAACCAGAACTACTTCGTCGGCGAATCCATGCACCGCACGCTGATCTCGCCGTTCTACTCGCCGTGCCTGGCAGCCAGTTGTGTGCCGGGTAGCCACCCGTCCACGGTCATCTCGTGGTGGACGATCTCGCCCGCCCTGTTGATCCTGATCTTCCCGTTGGGCTTCCGGATGACCTGCTACTACTACCGCAAGGCGTACTACCGGGCCTTCTGGTTGGCCCCGCCAGCGTGTGCGGTGTCCGACGGCCACGGGTCCTACACGGGTGAGTCCCGGTTCCCCCTGCTCCTCCAGAACGCCCACCGCTACTTCTTCTACTTCGGTCTGGTGTTCAACGTTATCTTGACCATCGACGCCATCTACGCCTTCCGTCAGCCCGGCTTCGGACTCGGCATCAGCGTCGGTACTGCCGTGCTCATCATCAACGCCACCCTGCTTTGGCTCTACTCATTGAGCTGCCACGCCTGTCGCCACCTGTGCGGCGGCGGGGTCAAGCAGTTCTCCAAGGCGCCCATCCGCCACAAGATCTGGAAGGTGCTCACCCCGCTGAACGGCAGGCACATGCTGTTCGCCTGGCTCAGCCTGGTCTTCGTGGCCTTCACCGACTTCTACGTGCGGATGGTAGCCAGCGGCGCCATCCAAGACTACGGCTTCCACTTCTAAAGGGACCTGAACATGACTGAATACGAAAGCTACGAGTTCGACGTCGTCATCATCGGTGCTGGTGGCGCCGGTCTGAGGGCCGCCGTCGAAGCCCAGGCCATGGGCCTGAAGACCGCGGTGGTGTGCAAGTCGCTGCTCGGCAAGGCCCACACCGTCATGGCCGAAGGCGGTATCGCCGCGGCCATGGGCAACGTGTACGCAGAGGACAACTGGAAGGTTCACTTTCGCGACACCATGCGCGGCGGCAAGATGCTGAACAACTACCGCATGGCCGAGTTGCATGCCAAGGAAGCCCCCGAGAGAGTCCAAGAGCTCGAGGCGTGGGGGGCGCTGTTCGACCGCACCAAGGACGGCCTCATCTTGCAGCGCGACTTCGGCGGCCACCGCTACGCTCGCCTTGCCCACGTCGGCGACCGAACCGGGCTCGAGCTCATCCGCACCATGCAGCAAAAGGCCGTGTCCGATGGCATGGAGGTCTTCATGGAGCTGAAGGTGCTCCGCCTCTTGCACGATGCCGACGGCACCGTCTCCGGACTGGTCGGCTACTGGCGTCCCACCGGCAAGTTCGTGGTCATCAAGGCCAAGGCCGTGGTCATGGCCACCGGTGGCGTCGGCAAGAGCTGGATGTACACCTCCAACTCGTGGGAGGGGACCGGTGACGGTCATGCCATGGCCCTGTGGGCCGGTGCCGACCTCATCGACATGGAGTGCGTTCAGTTCCACCCGACCGGGATGGTCTGGCCACTGTCGGTCCGGGGCATCCTGGTGACCGAGGGCGTCCGAGGCGACGGCGGCGTGCTGCGCAACTCGGAAGGAACCCGGTTCATGTTCGACTACGTGCCCGACATGTTCCGGGACGAGACGGCCGACTCCGAGGATGAGGCGGACAAGTGGTACGACGACCACACCGCAGGCCGCCGGCCCCCGGAACTGCTTCCTCGCGATGAAGTCGCCCGATCGATCAACTCCGAAGTGAAGGCCGGCCGGGGCAGCCCCCACGGCGGCGTCTTCCTCGATATCGCCACGCGGCGTTCCGCCGAGGACATTCGCCGGCGCCTTCCCTCCATGTACCACCAGTTCAAGGAGTTGGCCGGCGTGGACATCACCGCTGAAGCCATGGAAGTCGGTCCGACTTGCCACTACATCATGGGTGGCGTCCGGGTCGAAGCTGACTCAACGGCCGCTACGGTCCCGGGGCTCTTTGCTGCCGGCGAGGTGGCTGGTGGCATGCACGGCGCCAACCGCCTCGGTGGCAACTCGCTCTCCGACCTTCTGGTGTTCGGCCGCCGGGCCGGCATCGGGGCGGCCGAGTTCGCCTCGACTCGCTCAGGAGAGATCACCCTCGATGAAGCCCAAATCCAGGCCACCATCGACGCCGCTGTCGCTCCGTTCGAGCGCGAGGACGGCGAGAATCCGTACGAAATCCATCAGGACCTGCAGGAGACCATGCAGAGCCTGGTGGGCATCATCCGCACTGGTACCGAACTCGAAGAGGCACTCGTCAAGCTCGATGCGCTCGAAGAGCGGGCGTCCAACATCGCCCTGACGGGCGGAGTCAAGTACAACCCGGGATGGAACCTCACCACGGACCTACCAGCCATGCTGACCGT
>Ga0194051_1000342_pt1 | contig 27040 bp, 28 predicted proteins | sample SepL2320m_MetaG_FD_161275 | JGI IMG/M metagenome (GOLD analysis project Ga0194051, IMG submission 161275) | Anoxic zone freshwater microbial communities from boreal shield lake in IISD Experimental Lakes Area, Ontario, Canada - Sep2016-L239-20m | ecosystem: Environmental > Aquatic > Freshwater >... | reverse complement strand
CATCCCGAACCCGGAAGCTAAGCCAGCCAGCGCCGATGATACTACCCAACAGGGTGGAAAAGTAGGACACCGCCGAACACCCATTAAGGAACACCCCCCGAAAAACCGGGGGGTGTTTCTTTATACACAGCTAACTGAATAGTGCCGGCATCACCGAAAACCCATTCACTGATATCAGTCTTTGTTGAAAACCGGTGTGCGCTTCTGCGTAAACGCCGTCATGCCCTCGACCATATCGGGGCTGCCGAGAGTGGCGTGAAAGGCTGCGCGTTCGTCGCGCAGTGATTCAGCCAAAGTCTTTTCATCACCGGTCACCAGGCAACGCAATATTGACGCCACGGCGATCCGCGGCATGTCGGCCAACTCCTGAGCGAGGTCAATTGCGCGTTGCTTAAGTTCAGCATTGGGCCAGACCTCGGTCACCAGGCCGAGCGTCAGGGCCTCGGGGCCGGACAGTGTCTTGGCGCGAAGGATGAGATCCACCGCACGATCGCGGCCGATACGCCGCGCCAACCGCGCACTCCCGCCCCACGCCGGCACCGAGCCCAAGTGCATTTCCGGCAGACCGATGCGCGCACCTTCCTGGGCGGCCAGCCGGAAGTGGCAGGCGAGTGGCAGCTCGAGTCCGCCGCCCAAACAGTGACCGAAGAGCGTCGCGATCCAGGGCTTATCCATATTCTCAATCGCCGCAAGCACCCGCAGGCGCTGGTCGAGGATGGCATCGACTCGTCCGGAGTCGCCCAGGGAGCTGATGAGTTCCTTGAGATTCATGCCCACTGAGAAGTTCTGATCACCAGCAGCGGTGATGACGACAGCACGAATGGCACCGTCGGCTGAGATGGTTGCGACGACCGATTCGAGTGAGTCCATGAAGGCTAATGACATCCGGTTGTACGGAGCGTCATCGATCGTGATGACCGCGACGGGGCCACGCTGGGTGTATTCGAGGCCACTTTCGTTCATCGCCAGATCGTACTGGCGGTTACCTATTTAGCCTTGGCAGCGTCCAGGGTCGAGGTGACGCTGGGAGTTCACCGGTGCTAGTTGATAGCGACAATGCCCGTATCGTGTCTGGCGATGGCTGACGACAGAAAAGGCGACGGTGACCGGCGCCCGGTCCGGGGCCGTCCCGAACGGGGCCGACCCGAGGGCTCGGCGCGCGTAAGGTCCGGACCCGCCCAGCCTGGTCGGGCCCAGCCTGGACGGCCCCAGCCTGGTCGGGCCCAGCCGGGACGGCCCCAGCCTGGTCGGGCCCAGTCGCGGCGAGCATCCGATGCCGAATCCGCGCCCCGCGAGAACAGCGGGCCGGCCATCCCGGCGACGGTGGAGGCCAAGCAACTCGCGCCGGAGATCCGGGCGGAGTTGTTCACCCTGGACAAGTCCACCGCGGACACGATCGCCCGCCACCTCGTCGCTGCCGGTGAGCTGCTCGACTCCGACCCCGAGGCCGCACTCGCACATGCCCAGGCGGCCCGCACCCGCTCCGGGCGGATTGCGGCCATCCGGGAAGCGGTGGGTATCGCCGCCTATTACTGCGGCGACTGGGCTCAGGCGCTCGCGGAGTTCCGGGCCGCCCGGCGGATGGGCTCCAAGTCGCAACTGCTGCCGCTGATCGCCGATTGTGAGCGCGGGGTGGGGCGACCGGAGAAGGCCATCGAACTGGCCCGCGGACCCGAGGCCGCCGAACTCACCGGTGATGACGCTGACGAGCTGCGCATCGTCGCCGCCGGCGCCCGAGTCGACCTCGGTCAGCTGGAACAGGCGCTGGCGCTGCTGTCCAGCCCGCCGCCGGATCCCTCGCGCACCGGCTCCACCGCGGCCCGGCTGCTCTACGCGTACGCGGAAATCCTGCTGGCACTCGGCCGATCCGACGATGCGCGGCAGTGGTTCGTCCACGCCGCGACGGCCGATCTCGAAGGCGACACCGACGCTGAAGACCGGATTGAGGAGCTGGCCCCAGGTGACAAAGTCTGACGCGAGAACGCTTGCCCAGCAGCATGATTGCCTGCTGCTCGATCTGGATGGCACGGTGTTCCGCGGCCATGCGCCGACTCCCGGGGCGGTAGAGACACTCGAGAGTGTGCAGTGCCGCGCACTGTTCGTCACCAACAACGCCTCCCGTTCCGCCGATGAGGTCGCCACGCATCTGTGCGACCTCGGGTTCAGCACCACCGCGGCCGATGTGGCGACCAGTGCCCAAAGTGCGGCCCGAATGCTTGCGGCGCGACTACCGGCCGGTGCGGCGGTTCTGGTGGTCGGCACGGATGCACTTGCCGCTGAGATCGACGCCGTCGGACTTATGCCGGTGTCGTTGGTCGCCGATAAACCTGTTGCCGTAGTTCAGGGTCTCTCGATGAGCATGGGTTGGGCAGAACTGGCCGAGGCGGCGCTGGCGATCCGAGCCGGTGCACTGTGGGTCACCGCCAACCTCGACGTGACGCTTCCCACCGAACGGGGCTTGGTGCCGGGTAATGGATCCATGGTTGCCGCACTGCGGGCTGCCACTGATGTCGAACCCCTGGTGGCCGGAAAACCGGCCCAGGCTTTGATGCAGGACGCCCTGGCGCGTGGGCACTTTCAGGCGCCGCTGGTGGTGGGGGACCGACTCAACACCGATATCGCCGGAGCCAACGCCGCGGGCCTGCCGAGCCTGATGGTGCTCACCGGGGTCAACACGGCATTCGATGCCATTGTCGCCACTGCCGATCAGCGCCCCACCTATATCGCCGAGGACCTGCGGGCGCTCAATGGTGATGGCGCCGCACTGCAGATCGCCGCGCATCCGGCCTGGCGAATCGAGGTCGGCCCCGATGCGGTCACCGTGACGGCTACCGGAGCAGATCCTGGCACCGATGGGTTGTCAGTGGTGCGGGCCGCCGCCCGCGCCGTCTGGGACGCCGACCGCACCGGCCCTCCGCTGGCGGTGCGGGCCGGTGATGACATCGCCCGCGCGGCGCTGGAGCGCTGGGAGGTGCTGCGGCCTGGCGATCGGCTAGCGTGAGCGGTGCCATGAACACCGATCCGCAGCAGATTCGCGCTCAGGTCGAGGCCGTGCTGGTTGACCTGCCGTCCCTCGATCTGGAGTTTTCGGATAGCTCAACGGCCGACGTCACCGATATCGACGCCGTGGGACGCCGCCTCGAAGAAGCGCACCAGATTCTGGTCGACGCGCTGGAATCGGTCGAGAAGGGCTGAGCTGCGCATGACGCGGCGTGCCCGGGTTGACGCTGAACTGGTCCGTCGCGGGCTGGCCCGCTCGCGGCAGCAGGCGGCCGAACTCATTGGAGCCGGGCGGGTCACCATCGACGGAATGCCGGCGGCCAAACCTGCGACCGCGGTCGCGGTGACCGCCGCGCTGGCAGTCGAGGACTCCGATGAGAAGACCTGGGTGTCCCGCGGCGCACACAAGTTGATCGGCGCCCTGGATGCCTTCGGGATTGACGTGACGGGTCGGCGCTGTCTGGATGCCGGCGCCTCCACCGGTGGCTTCACCGAGGTGCTGCTGGATCGTGGCGCGCTCGAGGTGGTTGCGGTGGATGTGGGGTACGGACAACTCGCCTGGTCGCTGCGATCCGATCCCCGGGTGCGGGTCTTGGAGCGCACCAACGTCCGCGAACTGACGCCGGAGGCCATCGACGAGCGAGTCGACCTGGTGGTCGCCGACCTGTCCTTCATTTCTTTATCCACAGTGCTTCCGGCACTGACCGCCTGCGCGGCCCCGCACGCCGATATCGTTCCCATGGTGAAGCCGCAGTTCGAGGTCGGGCGCAATCAGGTTGGCCCGGGTGGCGTCGTGATCGATCCGCAACTGCGGGCCGGTGCGGTGCTGGCCGTCGCTCACCGGGCTGCCGACCTCGGCTGGCAGACCGTCGGCGCCACCGCCAGCCCGCTGCCGGGACCGTCGGGCAATGTCGAGTACTTCCTGTGGCTGCGTGCCCAGACTGATAACGCGCTCAGCGGCGATGCCCTCGATGCCGAGGTGCGCCGCGCGATCGCTGAGGGGCCCCAGTGACTGAGAACCCGATGACTGAGAACCGGACCGTGCTGCTGGTCGTCAACCCCGGGCGCGACCAGGCTAATGAGACGGCCCGCAAGATCGGAAAAGCGTTGGATGCCAACGGGATCGGACTGCGGGTGCTGGCAACCGAGGCGATCGATCTCGGCGCCGGCGTCGCAGTGGCAGACGGGGACACGCATGTTGCCGACGGCTGTGAACTCGTCCTTGTCCTCGGCGGCGATGGGACTTTTCTGCGGGCCGCCGAACTCGCCCGCAACGCCGATATCCCGGTCCTGGGAATCAATCTCGGCCGCATCGGATTCCTGGCAGAGGCCGAAGCAGAGGCCATTGACAGCATTCTGGAGCACGTTGTCGCGCGCGACTACCGGATCGAGAACCGGATGACTCTCGACGTGGAGGTCAGCCTCGGCGGTGCGGTGCTCTCCCGCGGTTGGGCGCTCAATGAGGCGAGCCTGGAGAAGGGTGGGCATCAGGGCGTGCTCGGTGTGATGGTGGCGATTGACGGCCGGCCGGTATCGGCCTTTGGTTGTGACGGCGTGCTGGTGTCCAGTCCGACCGGCTCGACGGCGTATGCATTCTCCTCGGGCGGTCCGGTGGTGTGGCCGGATCTGGAGGCCATCATCGTGGTGCCCAACAACGCCCACGCATTGTTCGCCCGGCCGATGGTGACCAACCCCAACGCGGTGATTACCGTCGATGTCGACTCCGACAACCCCGATGCGGTGGTGCTGTGCGATGGCCGACGCGAATCGGCCGTACCGGCCGGCGCGCGACTGCAGGTGACCAAGTGCCAGACCCCGCTGAAATGGGTCCGGTTGGACAGTGCTCCGTTCACCGACCGGTTGGTGCGTAAGTTCCGGCTGCCGGTGACGAGTTGGCGCGAGCAGTAGATGCTCGCCGAGATCCGGATCGACTCGCTCGGTGCGATCAGCGCGGCCACCGCCGAGTTCGACCGCGGACTGACCGTTTTGACCGGCGAGACCGGCACCGGCAAGACCATGGTGGTGACCGGCCTGCACCTGCTCGGCGGTGCGCGCGCCGACGCCACCCGGATCCGCTCAGGCGCCGGCCGCGCGGTGGTGGAGGGCCGGTTCAGCACCGTGGATCTCGATCGCGCCACCGGTGGCGCGATCGACGAGATCCTGGACTCCTCGGGCGCCGATCGCGATGAGGACGGCAGCGTCATCGCCCTGCGTTCGGTCAGCCGCGACGGGCCCTCACGGGCCTACCTGGGCGGTCGCAGTGTGCCGGCCAAGACTCTGACCACCTTCACCACCGGACTGCTGACCCTGCACGGTCAGAACGATCAGTTGCGGCTGATGCGCCCGGATGAACAGCGTGGCGCACTCGATCGGTTTGCCGGTGTCGCGGCCGTACTCGAGCGTTATCGAAAGGTGCGCGATGAGTGGCTCATTGCGCGGCGCGATCTCGTCGACCGCACCAACCGTGCGCGTGAGATGGCCCAGGAGGCCGACCGGTTGAAGTTCGCGCTCACCGAGATTGACGGCGTCGATCCGCGCCCGGGTGAGGATATATCGCTGGTCGCCGAGATCCGACGGCTTTCTGAGCTCGACGCTGTGCGGGAGGCTGCCGCCGACGCCCGCGACGCGCTGTCCGGAGCCGACGAACAGGCAGTCGACAGCCAAAACCGTTCCGCCACCGATATTCTCGTGCGCGTGATCACGCTTTTGGAATCGTCTGATGACACCGCTTTGAGTGAGCTGGGTCGCCAGCTCACCGATGTGCTGACCGTGGTCGGCGATGTCGGCCGCGAACTCGGTGACTTTCTGGCCGCACTGCCCGCCGATGCCAGCGCATTGGAGAACAAGCTCGCCCGTCAGGGCGAACTGCGCACCCTGATCCGCAAGTACGCCGCTGACGTCGACGGGGTGCTGAGCTGGGCGGCGGAGTCGCGGCAGCGGCTGGCGGCACTGGATGTATCTGAGGAAGCGCTGACCGGGTTGTCCCGTCAGGTGGATGAACTCTCCAGCCAGCTGGCCGCGTGCGCAGTCGAGTTGTCCAAGAAGCGGACGAAAGCCGCGACCGGACTGGCCAAGGCTGTGACCGCTGAACTGGGAGGTCTGGCCATGGCCGAGGCCGATTTCACCGTCGCGGTGGCAACGCTGCCCGCGCGCGACGATGACAGCGCCCCGTTGCGGTTGCCGTCCGGGGAGTGGGCACACGCCGGCGTTGACGGCGTGGATGCGGTGGAGTTCGGCTTCACCGCGCACCGCAGTGTCCAGGCCGCCGACTCGGTGCTGCCGTTGAATAAGAGCGCTTCGGGCGGTGAGCTGTCCCGGGTGATGTTGGCACTCGAGGTGGTGCTGGCGGCATCGGCCGAGGGAACCACCATGGTGTTCGACGAGATCGACGCCGGTGTGGGTGGTCGGGCGGCGGTTCAGATCGGTCGCCGCCTGGCCCGGCTGGCCCGAACCCATCAGGTCATCGTCGTCACCCACCTGCCGCAGGTGGCGGCCTACGCCGATACTCACCTGGTCGTGGACAGTGCCACCGCCGACAACGCCGGTGCCGCCAGCGAGGTGCGGCGGCTGGGCGATGAGGATCGGGTCGCCGAACTGGCCCGGATGCTCGCCGGCCTGGGCGAATCCGATACCGGCCGGGCGCACGCCCGGGAACTGCTGGTCGCGGCGCAGAAAGAGCGGCTCGAGCCGTAATCGCCGGGCACCCCGAGCTTTGTTGCCCCTGTGACAGAACATAACTTCTGGGGCTGTTGTTACGGCGCGCCTACCCGCCTCCGGCCGCTTCCGCCGACAAAATCAGGCGCATGAAGATGACAGCGCTGCTCTCGCGTAATGCCACCGCACGACCCGGCGTCACCGGCACCGCCCGCGTCGATAAGGACACCGACCGGCTACTGCGTCGCGTCGGCGCCGGCGATATCGCCGTCCTCGACATTCTCGACCTCGACCGGGTGACCGCTGATGCGCTCGTCGACGCCGGTGTCGCAGGCGTGGTCAACGCCTCACCGTCCATCTCCGGTCGCTACCCCAACCTGGGCCCCGAGGTGCTGGTGGCCAACAACATCACGCTGATCGATAACGCCGGGCCGGAGATCTTCAAGAAGATCAAGGATGGCGCCAAGGTGCGCCTCCACGAGGGCGGGGTGTACGCCGGCGAACGCCGACTGGCCAACGGTGTGGAGCGCACCGACGAGGAGATCGCCGACCTGATGCACGATGCCAAGACCGGCCTCGTTGCACACCTGGAGGCCTTCGCAGGTAACACCATCGAGTTCATTCGCAGTGAGAGCCCGATGATGATCGACGGGATCGGCATTCCTAACATCGACGTCGATGTCTATCGTCGGCACGTCATCGTCGTGGCCGACGGGGTGGGCGCCGAGAATGATCTCAAGGCACTCAAACCGTTCATCAAGGAATATCAGCCGGTACTGGTCGGCGTGGGCGCCGGTGCAGATATTCTGCACGATAACGGGTATCGCCCACAGCTCATCGTCGGCAACCCGGATCAGATGAGTGTTGATGTGCTTAAGTGCGGCGCCCAGGTGGTGCTGCCCGCCGACGCCGGCGGTTATGCCAGCGGACTGGAGCGCATTCAGGACCTGGGCATCGGGGCGATGACGTTCCCGGCTTCCGGTTCGGCCGCTGACCTAGCGCTACTGCTGGTGGACCACCACGGTGCATCACTGATCGTGACGGTCGGGCAGTCGGCGAGTATCGAGGAGTTCTTCGACCGCACTCGGGTGCAGAGCAATCCGTCGACCTTCCTGACCCGGCTCAAGGTGGGGGACAAACTGGTCGACGCGAAAGCCGTTGCCACGCTGTACCGCAACCATATCTCCGCTAGCACCATCGCACTTCTGATAATCGCTGTGCTGCTCGCCGTCGTCGCCGCCCTGTGGGTGTCGCGTGCCGATACTGTGGTGCTCGACTGGATTGCCAACTACTGGAACCACTTCTCCCTGTGGGTGCAGAGCGTAGTCACCTAGGGTGATAACGCTTCGCCACCATGTGATTTCACTGGCAGCGGTGTTTGTCGCGTTGGCGTTCGGTGTGGTGTTGGGCTCCGGTGCTTTCTCCGGCACTCTTGCGTCGGGTCTGCGTGGCGATAAGGCTGATCCGGAGAAACAGATCAGCACGCTCACCGACGATAAGACCGCCCTGACTGAAAGACTTTCCGCGGCAAACGAGTTCGATACCCAGATGGCGCCGCGGATGATCCGTGACGCGCTCATTGGAAAATCAGTGGTGCTGTTTCGCACCCCCGACGCTCAAGACGACGACGTCGATGCAGTATCGCGACTGATCGGGCAGGCGGGAGGTTCGGTTACCGGCACCATCGCGCTGACAAGCGAGTTCGTCGGGGCCAACTCTGCGGAAAAGCTGCGCTCAGTGGTCAACTCGTCGATTCTGCCAGCCGGCACCCAACTGAACACCGCGCTTGTAGACCAGGGTTCCCAGGCCGGCGATCTGCTCGGAATCGCACTGTTGATCAACCGCGACCCGAAGATCGTTCCGGTCGAAGACGAGGCCCGCGACGCCGTGCTGTCCGCCCTGCGCGACACCGGCTTTCTCACCTACACCCAGCGCCTCGTCCCGGCCAATGCGGTCGTAATCGTCAGCGGGGGCGCACTGGCCGATGACGCGGGTAACCAGGGGGCGACCGTGGCCCGATTCGCCGCCGCCTTGGCTCCGCGCGGGTCCGGCACCGTACTGGCCGGCGGGGATGGCTCGGCGGCAGGTGTCGCGGCGGTCGCGGTCACCCGGGCCGATGCGGGCATGGCCGGTGCGGTGACCACGGTGGACGATATCGGGAGCGCGACCGGCCGGATCACCACCGTGCTGGCAGTGCAGGCCCTGATCGGCGGCGGCCCACCGGGCAAATACGGCATCGGCCCCGGTGCAGCCTCGGTCACCGTCCCGAAGTAACCGCGCTCGACGGGCGTGTCAGCGCCGTGGAGTCGGCGTCGGTGTTAGGGTGAATTTCCGTGGGTCGGCAGGCCCCAACCAGACCTTTTCGGCAGTGTCGTCGGAGCCTGAAAGGCCCGGTAATCCAAAGTCCTGCGCCGTCGTCACGGAGGTTGCTCTTGCCCGCATTGCGCAAGCACCAGCAGGCCGCCACCAAGCACATCTTTGTCACCGGTGGCGTCGTCTCCTCGCTTGGCAAGGGCCTCACCGCAAGCAGTCTCGGTCAATTGCTGACCGCCCGCGGCCTGCAGGTGACCATGCAGAAACTCGACCCGTACCTCAATGTCGACCCGGGCACGATGAATCCGTTCCAGCACGGCGAGGTGTTCGTCACCGAAGACGGGGCCGAGACCGACCTCGATGTCGGCCACTATGAGCGCTTCCTGGACCGGGATCTGTCCGGTTCGGCGAACGTGACGACCGGCCAGGTGTATTCGATGGTGATCGCCAAGGAACGCCGCGGTGAGTACCTCGGTGACACCGTGCAGGTGATCCCGCACATCACCGACGAAATCAAAACGCGCATCCTGGCGATGGCAGAGCCGGACGCCGAGGGAAACCGGCCGGACATCGTCATCACCGAGGTCGGCGGAACCGTGGGCGATATCGAATCCCAGCCGTTCCTGGAAGCGGCCCGCCAGGTTCGACACGAGGTTGGCCGGGAGAACTGCTTCTTCCTGCACGTCTCGCTGATCCCGTATCTGGCGCCGTCGGGCGAATTGAAGACCAAACCCACCCAGCACTCGGTGGCGAGCCTGCGCAGCATCGGCATCACCCCGGACGCGCTGATCCTGCGGTGCGATCGCGATGTGCCCGAAGGGCTCAAGGAGAAGATCGCGCTGATGTGTGACGTCGACATCGACGGGGTGATCTCCACACCGGATGCGCCGTCCATCTACGACATCCCCAAGGTGCTGCACCGCGAGGAACTCGACGCCTATGTGGTGCGGCGGTTGAATCTGCCGTTCCGCGACGTCGACTGGACCACCTGGGACGACCTGCTTCGCCGGGTGCACGATCCGCAGGAGACGGTGCAAATTGCATTGGTGGGCAAGTACATCGATCTCTCTGATGCCTACCTTTCGGTGGCCGAGGCATTGCGGGCGGGCGGGTTCGCCCACCGTGCCAAGGTTGAGATGCGCTGGGTGGCCTCCGACGACTGCGATACCGAGGCCGGTGCGGCCTCGGCTCTGGAGGATGTGCACGCGGTACTGATTCCGGGTGGTTTCGGAATTCGCGGTATCGAAGGCAAGATCGGCGCCATCCGGTATGCCCGCCATCGTGGTCTGCCGGTGCTTGGACTGTGCCTGGGTCTGCAGTGCATCGTGATCGAGGCGGCCCGGACGGTGGGACTGGAACAGGCGAACTCCGCCGAATTCGAGCCGGACACACCGGATCCGGTGATCTCCACCATGGCCGATCAGCGGGACGCCGTCGCGGGCGAGGCCGACCTGGGCGGAACGATGCGACTGGGTGCGTACCCGGCTGTACTTGAGCCGGGATCCGTTGTCGCCGAGGCATATCAGTCCACCACCGTCTCCGAACGGCACCGGCATCGCTATGAGGTGAACAACGCCTACCGCGATCGGATTGCCCAGAGCGGACTCCGGTTCTCCGGAACCTCACCGGATGGACATCTGGTGGAGTTCGTCGAGTACCCACGCGAGGTGCATCCGTTCCTAGTGGGCACCCAGGCGCATCCCGAACTCAAGAGCCGGCCCACCCGGCCACACCCGCTGTTCGTCGCGTTCGTCGGCGCGGCCATCGATTACAAGGCGGCCGAACGGCTTCCGGTGGAATTACCCGAAACCTCGATCGGCCCCGAAACCCCCAACGGAACAGAGCACCCCGACGACGCCGGTGTGCAGCCGTTGTCGGAACATGCCCGTGGTTGAGCACGTATTCGAGACCGTTTCCTCCGAAACCCTCTATCGAGGAAAGATTCTCGCGCTGCGCACCGATGAGGTGCGGATGCCCGGCGGTGGCACCGCCGTCCGCGAGGTGGTCGAGCACTACGGTGCGGTGGCCGTCGCCGCCGTCGACGATGACGGCCGACTGGTGCTGGTGTACCAATACCGCACTGCGCTAGGCCGCCGACTCTGGGAGCTTCCGGCCGGACTGCTCGACGAACCGGGGGAGCAGCCGATAGTCGCCGCCGCCCGCGAACTTCGTGAGGAGACCGGTCTTGCCGCTGATGACTGGCGGGTGCTGATCGACGTCGCGCTCTCCCCGGGTTTCTGCGATGAAGCCGTGCGGGTATTTTTAGCGCGGGGTTTGAGCCAGGTCGGCCGCCCCGATGCCGACCACGAGGAGGCCGACCTCACGGTGCACCGGGTGGTACTCGGGCATGCCGTAGAGCAGGTGCTGTCGGGTGAGATCGTCAACGCCACCGCCGCGGCGGGTGTGCTGGCCGCCCACGCCGCGATCATCGGCGGGCGGCCCACCCGGCCGGCCGATGCCCCGTGGCAGGACTGCCCGAAAGCGTTTGCGGCAAGGCAACACCGGTGACGACCGCGCAATTCACCACCCTGGACGGCCAGTTGCAGGGCTACCTCGACCACCTGACCATCGAGCGTGGGGTGGCGGCCAACACCATCAGTTCCTATCGACGCGATCTGCGCCGCTACAGCGAGCACCTGAACCTGCGCGGTATCGGCGATCTGCGCGACGTGACCGAGATCGATGTCAGTGACTTCCTCGTCGCGCTGCGCAAGGGCGACACCGACGCGAAAGCGATGCCGCTGTCGGCGGTGTCGGCCGCGCGGGCACTGATCGCGGTGCGCGGGCTGCACAAGTTCGCCTCCGCCGAGGGCATCATCGACCTCGATGTGGCCCGTGCGGTCAAACCGCCCACCCCGAGTCGGCGGCTGCCCAAGAGCCTGTCCCTCGATGATGTGCTGGCCCTGTTGGAAAGTTCCGGCGGCGATGCGCCCAGCGACGGACCGCTGACACTGCGCAACCGGGCACTGCTGGAACTGCTGTACTCCACCGGCGCCCGCATCTCCGAGGCTGTCGGCTTGGACGTTGACGATATCGACACCCACGCCCGGTCGGTGCTGCTGCGGGGGAAGGGCGGTAAGCAGCGACTGGTGCCGGTCGGTCGGCCGGCGATCGCGGCGCTGGATGCCTATCTGGTGCGGGGCCGGCCGGACCTGGCCAGGCGGGGTCGTTCCACCGGCGCCCCGGGGGGAGGAATCTTCCTCAACGCCCGCGGCGGCCGGCTGTCCCGGCAGAGCGCCTGGCAGGTGCTCCAGGACTCCGCGGAGCGGGCCGGGATCACCGTGGCGGTCTCGCCGCATACGCTGCGACACTCGTTCGCCACCCACCTGCTCGACGGCGGCGCTGACGTGCGCGTGGTGCAGGAACTACTCGGCCACGCCTCGGTGACGACCACCCAGATCTACACCCTGGTCACCGTGACCGCCCTACGTGAAGTGTGGGCGGGCGCGCACCCTCGGGCCTGACCGTCCACCCGACCTCAACCACGGGAAAACCACCACCACCCACCGAATAACTAGGCTAGTATCTATTAATATATTGGCAGCGGTGTGAAAGGACATGCGATGGCGCTCAACTCCTTTATGGATCTGGAACTTGCCGTTCCCGACGCGGCCGCACTGGAGGCGTTCTGGATTCGGCGCGGGCTACACGCCACCTCGGCCGGCGTGCTGGGAACGGCCGAGCGCCCCTCGCAACTACGGTTCCGGGAAGGCAGTTATCGCCATGTCGCCGAGATTCGGATCGGCTGCGACACCGCCGCCGATCTGGACGCCATCACCGGCCGGTTGGACGGGATCGGGGTCGCCTACACCCGGGACGACACCTCGGTTCGGTGCGCCGATCCGGTCCTGGATCACGATGTTGTCGTCGAGGTCGGGGAGGCGGCCAAACTCGCACCAGCACCCGAGCGTCAGTTCAACGGTCCCGGTGATATCTCCCGGCCCAATCGCCGGTCATCGGCGACAGCCCCCGACTGGAACTCGGCTCCGCGACGCGTCGGGCACGTCGTATTCGGCACACCCGACGTGGCGGCCAGTGCGGAGTTCTACCGCCGCGGCATCGGCATGAAACTGTCGGACGCGATCCTCGGCGGTGCCGCCCAGTTCCTGCGCTGCTCGCCCGATCACCACAACATCCTGCTGATGCCCGCACCGGTGCCGTGCATGAACCACTACGCGGTCGAGATGAACGATGTGGACGCCATCGGCCGGATGGGCATGGAGGTCGTCGGCGAGAGCGCCGAGGCCTCGGTGTTCGGCCTCGGGCGCCACGTGATCGGCTCCAACCTGTTCTGGTACCTACTCGACCCGGCCGGCGGCATGTTCGAGTTGTTCTCCGATATCGACCAGATCACCGACGACGCACTGTGGGAAGCCGAGTATCTCCGCGAGGACTGGGACCCCACCCCGGCCGCCTGGGAGCCGAAGGCACCCAATCCCGACTTCTTCCTGCCCACCGATATCGACGCCATCGCCCGCGGGCGCGAAGCGGCCGGCCGCTAACGGTGGATCGCTGACGGTGGACGGCTGAAAATGGATTTAGGAATCGCCGGGCGGCGCGCCCTGCTGTGCGGGTCGACCCGTGGGCTCGGCCTCGCCTGCGCGGAGTCGCTGGCCCGCGAAGGCGTCGACATCGTGATCAACGGGCGCTCGGGCGCCGCCGAGGTCGCCGCAGAGCTCGCTGCGCAGTTCGACGTCTCCGTCGTCGGTGTCGATGCCGACATCAACACCGAGGCGGGTCGCAACGCTCTGCTTGCCGCCTGCCCCAAACCGGACATCCTCGTGACCAACAATGCCGGCCCGCCGCCGTCGATATTCGTCGACACCACGCCGGAGGCGTGGCAGGCGGCGGTGACGGGCAATATGCTGGCCCCACTGCAGATGATCCAGGCCGTTCTGCCCGGGATGCGCGAACGCCGATTTGGCCGGATCGTGAACATCACCTCGGCCATGGTGACCACTCCGAATGTTCTGATGACCCCGTCGGTGGCGGCCCGTGCCGGGCTCACCGGTGTGACCAAGGCGATCGCCGGCGATTGCGCCGCCGATAACGTGACCGTCAATAACCTTCTGCCAGAACGGATTAACACCGGGCGACAGAGACAGATGGCCGATTTCGCAGTCGCTACCCGCGGTATCACGCTTGACGAGGCGTATGCGGAGATCGCCGCCACGATCGCGGCCAAACGCTTAGGCCGGCCCGAAGAAGTCGGCGACGCCTGCGCCTACCTGTGTTCGGTTCAGGCCAGCTTCGTGTCCGGGCTGAATATGCACATCGACGGCGGAAGTTACCGGGGGCTCATCTGATGGCGACCACGGTGATGGACACTACGGTTCTGATTGTTGGCGGGGGACCGGCCGGTCTGCTCACCTCGATCCTGCTGGATCGCCTCGGCGTCGACAACATCGTTGTGGAGCGCCGCGCGGATGCCCAGAGTGCCCCCGCGGCGCACGTCGTCAACGCCCGAACCCTCGAGATCTGCCGGTCCGCGGGCGTCGATATGGCCCGGGTGGCAGCCGCGTGCCAGCCCGTTCACGAGGGCGACGCGGTGCGCTGGGTGACGAGTCTGGGGGGCACCGAATTGGGCACTGTCGGGTTCGAGAACCTGCACCGCCCCGATGAGATGGCCGATTTCAGTCCCACCCCGCTGCGCAACCTGGCTCAGCATCGCTTCGAGCCGATCCTGCGCGACCATGTCGCCAATTTGCGGGGCGGCCAGGAGTGGGTCAGCGCCACTGCGGACGCCGACGGCGTCACGAGCCACTTCGCATCGGGTGATGTCATCCGCAGCCGCTATCTGTTGGGCTGCGACGGCGCCGGCAGTCGGGTGCGTAAGTCCCTGGACATCGCCATGGAGGGCCCCGACCAGCTGCAGGCCTTCATGACGATTCACGCTGAGACGGACCTTCGCGACCTGGTCGGTGATCACCCTGCCACGCTCTTCTTCATGGTCAACGACTTTGGCAAGGGCACCTTTGTCGTTCATGACCTCGGCTCGTGTTGGGTGTACCAGCACCCCTGGGATCCCGAGTCGGAGCCGTTGGAGAGCTTCGACGACGAGTACGCCGCCGAAGTGTTCCGGCGGGCCGCGGGTGCTGAGGTTGACCTGAAAATCCGCCACGTCAAACCGTGGCGGGTCACCAGCCAGATCGCCGAGCACTACCGCGACGGCCGGGTGTTCCTGGTCGGCGACGCCGCCCATCGGTTCCCGCCCAGTGGTGGCCTGGGTCTCAATACCGGCGCGGCCGACGCGCACAACCTGGCCTGGAAGTTGGCCGCCGTCGAGCACGGATGGGCATCGCCGGAACTGCTGGACACCTATGAGTCCGAGCGACGGCCGGTAGCGCAGATGAATGCGCAGAAGAGTTTGGAGAACGGGGTCCGACTGTTCGAGGTGTGGAATGCCGTGGGCACCGGGTCAGCCGAGGACGTCGCCGCCACGCTGGCCGATGAGCAACGCCGGGCCACCCTGGCCGCCGCGATCACCAATCAGGAAGAGCATTTCGACATGCTGGGTCTGCAACTCGGATTCTCCTATCCCGCCGGATCGGGACCCGTGCTCGATGACGGCGAGCCACTGCCGCATCGGGACAACATCGTGCGCCAGTACATACCGTCCACCAATCCCGGTGTGCGACTACCACATCGGTGGATCACCCCGGACATCTCGACGCTGGACCGGATCGCCCTGGACGGGATGACGCTGCTCACCTCGTCGCCGCAGTGGACCGCCGCCGGACTGGCCGTCGCCGATGGTGTCGTGCCGGTTCACGTCGTCGCCGACGAAACCGGCCTGGCAGGTCCCGGTGCTCTCTTGATCCGGCCGGATCAGCATGTGGCCTGGCGTGCCCTGTCCGATGTGCCCGACGCCGAGGCGCAGTTGCGCACCGCGCTGGGCGCGCTGTTCCCCCTATCGAAGGTGACATCATGAAGCTGGCCAATTACGGCGGACGCGCGACAGTACTGCGTGGCGACGGCGGTATCGACGTTGCGGAGGCATCCGGCGGCCGCTTCGGGCCTGGGCTGCAACAGATTTACGAACACTGGGATGAGTTCTGCGCCTGGGAGGCGGGTCTGACCGATGCCCCGGTCAGCGTTATCGATCCTGCGCGACTCGAATCGCCCGCGCCGCAGCCGCCACAGGTCTTCGCCATCGGCCTCAACTACCTCGCCCATGCCGAAGAGTCCGGGATGCAACTGCCCTCGGTCCCCGCCGTCTTCACCAAGTACCCGTCAAGCCTGACCGGGCCCTACGCCGATATCACGCTGTCCGGTGACACCGTCGACTGGGAGGTCGAGCTGGTGGTGGTGATGGCCCACCGGGTGGACAGCGTCAAACCGGAGGACGCCTGGCGGCACGTGGCAGGGCTCGCGGTGGGCCAGGACATCTCCGACCGCACGATGCAATTCGCCGCCGCGGCCCAGTTCGCCTTGGGCAAGTCCTATCGCGGGTATGGCCCCATCGGGCCCTACCTGGTGACACCGAACGAATTGGCAGACCCCACCGCGGTTCGGCTGAGTTGCTCGATCAACGGTGAGACCGTGCAGGACGGCACCACCGCGGACATGGTCTTCTCGGTGGGTGAGCTGATCTCGCGGATCGCCGATATCTGCCCGCTACTGCCCGGTGATGTGATCTTCACCGGCACGCCCGACGGCTGCGGCGTCACCGCGAAACCACCCCGGTTCCTCAAGGCCGGCGACGTGCTCGAGAGCACGGTCGAGGGCATCGGGACCATCCGGAACCTGTTCGTCGGGCGAGAGTGATTCCCTGAGATACGAACTTTGACGGCCATGCCGCCACAGTGGGAGGCACCGGTGGCTAGACTTCGCGTCAATGTTCGCCACGCCGCCGATTCACCCGACCCGGATGGCGGCCGCGTGACCGACGAGTCCGACGACGCGCCGATCGGTCTCACCGGCCGCCCCCCTCGCGCTATCCCAGAACCGCAGCCGCGGAAAAGCCACGGCCCGGCCGTGGTGATTTCGATGTGTAACCAGAAGGGCGGGGTGGGCAAGACCACCTCCACCATCAATCTGGGTGCGGCGTTGGCCGAGTACGGCCGCAAGGTACTGCTGGTCGATCTGGACCCGCAGGGCGCGCTGTCGGCCGGGCTCGGTGTGCCGCACTACGAGCTGGCCCATACGGTGCACAACCTCATGATCGAGCCGCGGGTGGGACTCGACGAGGTGCTGATCCACACCCGGGTCGACGGGCTTGACCTGATCCCCAGCAATATCGACCTGTCGGCCGCAGAGATCCAGTTGGTCAACGAGGTCGGCCGGGAGCAGACCCTGGGCCGTGCGCTGCGCCCGGTGCTGGACCGGTACGACTATGTCCTGATCGACTGCCAGCCGTCGCTGGGCCTGCTCACGGTCAACGCGCTGGCGTGTTCCGACGGGGTGATCATCCCGACCGAGTGCGAGTACTTCTCGCTGCGCGGCCTCGCGCTTCTCACCGACACCGTAGAGAAGGTGCGCGAACGGCTCAACCCCAAGCTGGAGATCAGTGGAATCGTGGTGACCCGGTTCGATAACCGCACCGTCAACGCCCGCGAGGTGATGGCCCGGGTGCTGGAGCGGTTCGGAGATCTGCTCTTCGACACCGTGATCGCCCGTACCGTCCGGTTCCCCGAGACCAGCGTCGCCGGCGAACCCATTGTCTCCTGGGCACCGAAATCCGGTGGTGCACAGGCTTATCGTGCGTTGGCCCGCGAGGTCATCGACCGCTTCGGCAAGTGACCGCACAGGTAGCGCCCGAGACGGGCGCCGAGAAGATCCCGGAAAAGGGCTTCCATGTCACGCTGACCAACTTCGATGGTCCCTTCGACCTGTTGTTGCAGCTGATCTTCGCCCACCGCCTCGACGTCACCGAGGTCGCGTTGCACACGGTGACCGACGAGTTCATCGCCTACACCCGCGAGATCGGCCGGGTGATGGAGCTCGACGAGACCACCACCTTCCTGGTGATCGCCGCGACCCTGCTCGATCTGAAAGCGGCGCGGCTGCTTCCTGCAGGTGAGGTGTCCGACGAGGAGGACCTGGCGCTGCTCGAGGTACGCGACCTGTTGTTCGCCCGGTTGCTGCAGTACCGGGCGTTCAAGCACGTCGCGGAGATGTTCGCCGAACTCGAGGCCGCCGCGCTGCGCAGCTACCCGCGCGCGGTAGCACTGGAAGACCAGTTCTCCGAGCTGTTGCCCGAGGTGATGATCGGTGTCGACGCGCTGAGTTTCGCCGAGATCGCCGCGGCGACGTTCACCCCGCGTCCGATACCCATCGTGTCGACTGAGCATCTGCATGTGTCCCGGGTGTCGGTGCCCGAGCAGGCCGAGCGACTACTGAAGTTCCTCGAGAGCCGCGGGGTGGGGCACTGGGCGTCGTTCTCCGAACTGGTGGCGGATTGTTCGGAACCCATCGAGATCGTCGGGCGGTTCTTGGCGCTGCTCGAGCTGTACCGAGCCCGGACGGTAGCATTCGAGCAGTCAGAACCGCTTGGTGTGCTGCAGGTTTCGTGGACCGGTGACCAGGTGATCAATGCGGAGCTGGTCCGAGCCGAGTGGGAAGAGTGAGTGGGAAGAGTGAGTCGGTGCCTGACAAAGTGGTGACCGACGACCCGATGACCGACGACCCGATGACCGACGACCCGATGACCGACGACCCGGCCACCGACGAGATTCCCACCGAGCTCGAGGAGCTTGACGACGCCGATCTGACCCGGGTGCTGGAGGCGCTACTGCTGGTGGTCGACACCCCGGTGAACTCCGAGACGCTGGCGGCGGCCACCGAACAACCGGTGTACCGGATCAATGACGCGCTGCACCGGATGGTGGAGGAGCTCACCGCCCGCGGCTCCGGCATCGATCTTCGCGAGATGGGCGGTGGCTGGCGGATGTACACCCGCGCCAGGTTCGCGCCCTATGTCGAGCGATTGCTTCTCGATGGCGCGCGATCCAAGCTGACCCGCGCCGCACTGGAGACGTTGGCGGTGGTGGCCTACCGCCAGCCTGTCACCAGAGCCAGGATCAGTGCGGTGCGCGGGGTCAATGTCGACGCGGTAATCCGGACACTGCTGGCGCGCGGACTGGTCACCGAGGCCGGCAACGATTCCGATACGGGTGCGACCATGTTCGCCACCACGGAGCTTTTTCTGGAGCGCCTCGGGTTGGCGTCGCTCAATGAGCTGCCCGATATCGCCCCGCTGCTGCCCGACGTCGATGTGATCGATGAACTGAGCGATAACCTGGACAGCGAACCCCGGTTCGCCAAGCTCTCCAGGGTGGCGCAGGCCGATATTCCTGTCACGCTCGATGTCGATACCGATGTCTGACGCCGAGGGCGTTCGGCTGCAGAAAGTGCTGTCGCAGGCCGGAATTGCGTCGCGGCGGGTGGCGGAACGGATGATCATCGACGGCCGCGTCGAGGTGGACGGTCACCTGGTGACCGAGTTGGGCACCAGGGTGGATCCTGAGGCGTGCGAGATCCGGGTCGACGGCACCCGGGTGGTGCTCGACGATGCCATGGTCTATCTGGCGGTGAACAAACCGATCGGTATGCACTCGACCATGTCGGATGATCGAGGCCGACCGTGTATCGGGGACTTGGTGGAGCACCGAGTGCGCGGGAACAGAAAACTGTTCCACGTCGGCCGGCTCGATGCCGATACCGAAGGTCTGCTGCTGCTGACCAATGACGGCGAACTGGCACATCGTCTGATGCATCCCTCGTACGAGGTACCGAAGACCTATCTGGCGACGGTGGCCGGTTCGGTACCGCGCGGGCTTGGCAAGACCCTGCGGGCCGGTATCGAACTTGAGGATGGCCCGGTCAAACTCGATGATTTCGCGGTGGTGGATTCCGTACCGGGAAAGACGCTGCTGCGCGTTACACTGCACGAGGGCCGTAAGCGGATCGTGCGCCGGTTGTTGGACCAGGTCGGCTTCCCGGTGCAGGCACTGGTGCGCACGGATATCGGGTCGGTGTCACTCGGCGATCAGCGGCCCGGCAGTATCCGGGTGCTGACGCGCAAAGAGATCGGTGAACTGCACGGGGCCGTGGGCATGTGATCGGTGTGGTGATCGCGATCGACGGGCCCGCGGGTACCGGAAAATCAAGTGTGTCCAGGGGTTTGGCGCGGAAACTCGGCGCCCGCTATCTGGATACCGGGTCGATGTACCGGATCGTCACATTGGCGCTGGTGCGCGCTCGCGTAGATCTGGATGATCCGGATGCCATTGCGGCCGCCGCCGAGGTGCCGTTGTCCGTCGGCCACGACCCGGACACCGCAACAGCATTCCTTGGCGACGAGGAGGTTTCGGCACTGATCCGTGGTGACGAGGTGACCCGTGCGGTATCGGCGGTGTCCGCGGTTTCCGCGGTGCGCACCCGGTTGGTGGGAATTCAACGCGAGTTGGCGGCCGGACCGGACAGCGTGGTGGTCGAGGGCCGCGATATCGGCACCGTGGTGTTGCCGGATGCAGACGTGAAGATCTTCCTGACCGCCTCGGCCGAGACCCGCGCCAGGCGCCGTAACGACCAGAACATTGCGGCGGGCCTGCCGGATGACTACGAGACCGTGCTGGCCGATGTGCGCCGACGCGACCACCTGGACTCATCCCGCGCGGTCTCGCCGCTGCGTGCGGCCGAGGATGCGGTGATCGTGGACACCAGTGATATGAACCAGACCGAGGTGATCGCCGCACTGCGGGATCTCGTCGAACAGCGGATGCAGACCCGGCGATGACCGAGGACGGCACCTGGTCCGACGAGAACGACTGGGAAGTCGGCGGCGAGCAGGACGCCGCGGATTCCGATGTCGCCGGCGGTCCGCCGCCGGTGGTCGCGGTGGTGGGAAGGCCCAACGTCGGCAAGTCCACACTGGTGAACCGGATCCTGGGTCGTCGTGAGGCCGTCGTGCAGGATCTTCCCGGCGTGACCCGCGACCGGGTGTCCTATGACGCGTCGTGGACCGGGCGGCGGTTCATGGTGCAGGACACCGGCGGCTGGGAGCCCGATGCCAAGGGTCTGCAGCAGAAGGTGGCCGAGCAGGCCTCGTTTGCCATGAAGACCGCGGATGCGGTGATCCTGGTGGTGGACGCGATCGTCGGCGCGACCACGGCCGACGAGGCGGCCGCGCGGATTCTCAAGCGCTCAGGCAAGCCGGTGTTCCTGGCTGCCAACAAGGTGGACAACGAGAAGGGCGAATCCGACGCGGCCGCGCTGTGGTCGTTGGGCCTCGGGCAGCCGCACCCCATCAGCGCGGTCCACGGACGCGGGGTCGCAGACCTGCTCGACGATGTCGTCGACGCGCTGCCGGAGGTGTCGGAGACCGCATCCCCCGTCGGGGGACCGCGTCGTGTCGCGCTGGTCGGTAAGCCGAACGTCGGCAAGAGTTCGCTGCTGAACCGACTGGCCGGTTCCGAGCGAGCCGTGGTGCACGATGTCGCCGGCACCACCGTCGATCCGGTGGACTCGCTGATCGAGTTGGACGGCCGCATCTGGCGGTTCGTCGACACTGCCGGTCTGCGGCGCCGGGTCGGACAGGCCAGCGGGCATGAGTTCTATGCCTCGGTCCGCACGCACGGTGCCATCGACGCCGCCGAGGTGGTGGTGGTGCTGATCGACGGATCGGAGCCCATCACCGAACAGGATCAGCGGGTGCTGTCGATGGTGATTGAGGCCGGCCGGGCGCTGGTGCTGGCATTCAACAAGTGGGATCTGGTCGACGAGGACCGCCGCTTCCTGCTGGACCGCGAGATCGACCTCCAGTTGGCTCAGTTGCAGTGGGCGCCCCGGGTGAACATCTCGGCCCTGACCGGCCGCGCGGTGCAGAAGCTGGTGCCGGCCATGGAGACCGCGCTGGCGTCGTGGGATGCGCGCATCTCGACCGGGCAGTTGAACACGTGGCTCAAGGAAGTGGTCGCCGCGACACCGCCGCCGGTGCGCGGCGGCAAGCAGCCGCGAATCCTGTTCGCCACCCAGGCCACCAACCGGCCGCCGACGTTCGTGCTGTTCACCTCGGGTTTCCTGGAGGCAGGCTACCGGCGGTTCCTGGAACGCCGGCTACGCGAGACCTTCGGTTTCGAGGGGTCACCGATCCGGATCAATGTGCGGGTTCGGGAGAAGCGGGCGCCCCGCAAGCGCTGAGCCACCCGCGATCCGGGAAGTTAAGCGGCCAGGCCGAAATCGTCCTGGCGTCCGAGTGGATCTGCGCATTCCGGGTCAGCCGGAGCTGGACCGGGGTCATCGGGCCCACCGGACCCACCGGGGCCATCACCGGACCCGCCGGGATCCTCGCCGTTGCGGCCCAACCGTTTGGCGACGGCGATCACCAGGTTGTGGACGGCGAGTACAACCGTGATGACCGTGAAGACGATCACCACAGCCAAGTGCAGCGACGCAACCCAGTCCTGCAGAACCATATTCAGCGCGACGGCCAACCCAGCCATCGAACCCAGTGCCAGCCATTTCACCCGGGCATAGAGATTTTCGGGTTTGTTGTTCTTGGGCGGTTTGTTCTTCAGCATGGGTCGCCTCGCTGCTGTCTGCTCTGGTGTCGGACTTCACGATAGCAACGGCGGTCCGCCACAACCGGAAAATCTCGGTAGCAGGTAGTCATCCGGCCCGTTAACGCGAAGCCACAGACGATCCGCGAATCCGGTCAGACCACTAAATAGTGTCTTTAGGCCCTAGCGGATCGCCCACGTCCGCTGGACATTGAACCCTCGGGGCTGACGAATCGAACTCTTATTCATGGTTAAGACGGATGAGGCCACTCAGATCGCCGAGCTGATTGCTCGGGTAGTGGCGACCTACCCCGATCGCTCCACTGCCGATATCGCGCAGGTTGTTCAGACCCTGCATGCCGGGTTCGACAGCGCGAAGATTCGCGAGTTCGTGCCCCTGCTCGTGGAACGCGAGGCCCGCGCGGTTCTGGCCTACCACCAGACGGGGTAGCCACCTAGCCTCGGCGAGCGGCGCAGCGCTAGAGTCGACGAAATCGTCGGCTACGTAGCCGACCACGACGGCGGGAGAAGTGCCATGGCTTCGTCACTGATTGACGCGCTCGGTTCGCAGACAGGTGGCCTGAACCTCCTGAAGTTGCTCGCCGACAATAGTTTCGATTCGATCCTCGTCACGGATGCCTCCGCCCAGGGGCGGATCATTTACGCGAACAAGGCATTCAAGAAACTCACCGGATACGACCCGACGACCGTGATCGGCAAGGATCCGCGCATCCTCCAGGGCCCCGGCACCGACCGGAAGGTGATCGAACGGATCAGCGCGACACTCAAGTCAGGCGGACGGTTCGAGGGCCGCGCTGTGAACTACCGCAAAGACGGGACGCCGTTCATCATGAACTGGCGGATGTTCCCGCTCAAGGACGCCGGCAAGATCATCGCCTGGGTGGCCATTCAGCGGGAGGCACTCGCGGCGACCTAGCCGCCCGGTGCGGGTGTGTGGGAGAAGCGCACGCCGCGGCACCGCTAGCCGGATCGGCTAGCCCGTCGATTGTTCGTCTCCATGTTCGTGTAATGGCTCAGTCTCGGCGACTGGGTCATTGTTCGGCAGGAGTCGTTCGGGGTGGTGGTAGTCGTTGGTTCCGCCGCGTAGGGGGAGATTCGGCGGTGGTATCCATTCGGTTCGGCCGTCGCTGCCTTTTCGGGTTTGCCAGCCGCTGGGTTTGATCAGGGGGTGTTCTGTTTTGCAGGCGAAGGTGAGTCGGTCGATATCGGTATTGCCGCCGTCGGCCCATTCGTCGATGTGGTGGACTTCTGCGAGGTAACCCGGAACGTCGCAACCGGGCGCGGTGCAGCCACGTTCGAGGGCGTGCAGGACGAGTCGTTGGTCGCCGGTGGCGATGCGTTTGGTGCGGCCGAGGTAGAGCGGGCGTTGGGTGTGTTTTTCGTACACGCACAGGTAGTGGTAGGCGTGTGAGCTCATGCGGATGAGGTCGCGGATGGGTACCAGGGTGCCGCCGCCGGTGACGGCGACGCCAGCGCCGGCCTGGAGTTGATCGAGGGTGGCGGTGACGATCACGGTCACGGGGAGGCCGTTATGTTGCCCCAGTTTCGGATCACCGAGTTGTCCGCGTAGCAGTGCACCAATTGCATCGTGTTGGCGTTGGGCGTGGGTGCGGGTGTCGCGGTTGATCATGTCGTCGGTGGGGTCGGCGGTGACAGAGGGACTCTGGTCCTCGGGGTTGCACATTCCGGGTGCGGCGAATTTGGCGGCCCAGGCCTCGAGCATGGCCCGCAGTTCGGGTGTGGCGATTAACTTTCCGATACTCATGCCATCGGGGCCTTGGCGTCCGCACCAGGTGAAGCCGCGCTTCAGGGCGCGATCGGTATCGCTGAAGGTGCCATCGGGGTTGATCGTCAGGGCCAGCCGGTCTGCAGCCTTTTCCAATTGGTCGGGCCGCAACGCCGCAGCTTTGTCGGCCAGAAACGCCTCGCCCCGCTCCACTTCAGCCGGCGCGATATGTCCGGGAAGATCGCGGATGAACTTCTGAATCACCCGCAGGTGGTCGATATCCAGTAGGCCCGCGTTCCAGGCTTTGGCGGTCGCCGGCAGCTCGGGAGGCATCGGAGCGCCGGTGAGTGTGGTGCGGGGATGCAGTTGTTCGGCGTCACGCAGGCGGCGCCGAGATTCCCTGGGGCTGATGCGCAGCACGTCGGCGATGACCTTGTACAGAATCGGGCCGATCTCGCCGTCGTCATTGCGGTCCAGAGAGCCGGCGATGTCGTGAGAGCAGGTGGTCTGGAGACGCCGGGCGGTCTCGAGCCGGTCAAGTGCGTCGAGGCGTTCCAGCGCGGGGATGTGTTCCCAGTCCAAGGCACTGAGGGCCGCCACCGCGGAGTCGAGCGCGGAGAAGACCTCCTGCACTGGATTCGAAAGCATATTCGAATAATATGACGGGGCACCGACAAGTTTCTGACGGCGCTGGTAGGCCCGACTGGCCGGCCACGTGTCGCTAGCGCTACTTGGCTGCCGCGGACCTGGTGCGGGCGGACCGCTGTGAACTGGTCGTGGCTGGCTTGTCGGACTTGCTTTGACTATTGCCAATGATGATGACGTGGCGGCCGCTGACGGGTGCGGTGCCTGCGGGTGCGAACGGGGGAACCCCGGCGGTGGCCGTGCTGTTGTCGCCGAACACCAGGGCCGAGTTGCGGTCGTTGCCGGTGGGGTTGTTGAGATTACCGCCGGCGCGGGTGAAGCTCAGGGTGCCGACCGTGGCCGCGATGTTTCCGCTGCCGGATTGGGTGTAGGCCTGGCTCAACACACCGATCGTTTGGGCGAAGTTGAGGTTGCCGTTGATAGAAATCGCTGTGGTGTGTTCGCCCAGCGCACGGCTACTCTGAACGCTGCCGTTGATAGCTTCAGCTCGGGCACCGGTGCCGATCGCCGAGGCAAAGTCGAGGTTGCTTTCAAGTGGGTCCGGGTTGCCTTCCACCAATAAGGCCCCGGTAGAAGCGATGGTGTCGTTGCCGAGTGCCGAGGACAGCAGGAAGCGGCCGTTTACGGCGAAGGCTTGGGCGCTGTTACCGAATGCCCGCGCAATGTTGAAGGCGCTGTCGACCCAGCCCGAGCCGCCGAACGGATTTGCACCGGCGGTGGCATTGGCACCGTTGCCGAATGCCTGCGCGATGGTGAAAGCGCCGTTCTTTCCATATCCTCCTCCGGCCCCGGCCAGGCTACCGCTGAGGACCGCGGCGGCGATATTGAAGTTGCCGTCTGTCGCGGCTGCGGTACCGCCGAGCCACGCGGTGGCGATGTTGAAGTTGCTGTAGGTAGCCACGGGTGTGGTGTCGGCGACGCTGCCGTCACCGACGGCCATCGCCAGGTTGAACCAGCCGCCGGCGACGGTGGCGGTGGTGTTGGCGCCGATCGCGATCGCCACCGATAGTGCGCCGCTGGCGGAGCAGGATGCGCTGCCGGATTTCAGCGTTCCCAACGCCGAGGACACGCAGGCGTCCAATGCCTGGGCGGGAGCCGGGGCGACAGTAGTTGCTACTGCGGTGGCGGCCACCGCCCCGAATACACCACCGGCGATCAATACCGCGGCGGCCCGGACGCGGTGGTGGGCAGGTGCGGATTGGGGTGAACGCGTCATGGTGGTCACTAGTCCTCGGGGTGGTCGGCGCTGGAAAGAATGCTGGGCCGATTACACCAGTTCCCAATGATCCACAGCTAGGGTTCCGGGGTGTCCGTCGCCCACATGGTGCTGATCATGGTTGCCGGTCTCGGGGCAGGCGCCATCAACTCACTGGTGGGCTCCGGCACCCTGATCACCTTCCCGACGTTGGTGGCGCTGGGTTTTCCGCCGGTGACCGCGACGATGTCCAATGCCATCGGGCTGGTGGCCGGCGGCGTCTCGGGCACCTTGGGGTACCGCGCCGAGCTGAGCGGACAGTGGCACCGGTTGCGTTGGCAGATTCCCGCGTCGGTGACCGGAGCGTTGATCGGTTCGTTCCTGCTGCTGCACCTGCCGGAGCGGGTCTTTACCCGGATCGTGCCGGTGCTGATGATCCTGGCGCTGGCGCTGGTGATCGCGGGCCCTCGGATTCAGGACTATGCGCGACGACGGGCCGAGGCGGCTGGCCGATCGGCCGAGCGCATACCACCACTGCGAATGGTTGCTCTCGTGGTGGGCACCTTCGCGGTGGGCGTTTACGGCGGGTATTTCACTGCGGCACAGGGCATTCTGTTGCTGGGCGTGATGGGTGCGCTGCTGCCCGAGGATATGCAGCGGATGAATGCGGCGAAGAATCTGCTGTCGCTCCTGGTCAATATCGTCGCGGCCGTGGCCTTCACGCTGGTGGCCTTCGACCGGATCAGCTGGCTGGTGGTCGGGTTGATTGCGACCGGCTCGTTGGTCGGGGGATGGCTGGGCTCGCGGTACGGGCGCCGGTTGTCGCCCAATGCGCTGCGGGCGGTGATCGTGGTGGTGGGATTGATCGGGCTTTACCGCCTGCTGAGGGGGTGAGGCTGATGTTGCGGGCCCGGTTCCCGGATTCGGGATGCCACCGCGCGCTGCGGTAGGCTCATCAACTGCTGCCGGTGATCCCGGCAGCAG
>Ga0194051_1000341_pt1 | contig 27301 bp, 20 predicted proteins | sample SepL2320m_MetaG_FD_161275 | JGI IMG/M metagenome (GOLD analysis project Ga0194051, IMG submission 161275) | Anoxic zone freshwater microbial communities from boreal shield lake in IISD Experimental Lakes Area, Ontario, Canada - Sep2016-L239-20m | ecosystem: Environmental > Aquatic > Freshwater >... | reverse complement strand
CGGATCCTCGCAGCGCCAAGCGAGATCCTCGACTACGGACGATCCGAACGAATAGTCCCACCCGGGCTACGACGACGAGTCACCAAACGCGACCACACCTGCATCGCACCCGGCTGCCAACGACGAGGTAAACACACCCAAGCTCACCACGTCATCCACTGGGCCACAGGCGGTTTCACTTCACTAGACAACCTCGCACTCCTATGCGGACGACACCACTTCGCCGTGCACCACGAACACTGGGAGATCACCCCACGCCCCGGACTCCAACCACACGAACACGACTACTGGCAGATGCAACCACCCCAACCACCCACCTGGTTCGCGCGATAGACCGACACCCAGCTGAGCCTCTTCACGGCCAATTCTCGCGCCAACCCTCGCGTCAATCCTCGCGCCGACCCTCGTGCCGACCCTCGTGCCGACCCTCGTGCCGACCCTCGTGCCGACCCTCGTGCCGACCCTCGTGCCGACCCTCGCGCCAATCCTCACTACGACTCGTACTTCAGCTCGTACTTTCGACGTGATCGCGCAGCCATACCGTGAGTTCCTCGAGCGGCATGGGCCGAGCCCGCAGGAACCCTTGGGTGGAGTCGACCTCGAGCCTTTGCGCCAGTTGTTCTTGTGCCAAATTCTCGACGCCCTCAAGCACCACCTCGGCTCCAAATGCCCTAGCCATGCGCACTGCCGCATCGAGGAGATCCTGTCCGCGTGGCGATGTTTGCACACCGAGCAGGAGGCTTCGATCGATCTTGATCACATCGGGCTTGAGCTCGCCTAGAAGTGCGAGGTTTGAGTACCCGACTCCGAAGTCGTCAATACTGAGTGAGGCGCCAAGCCGGCGGAGCAATGAGATCGTTTCGACTGCTCTGCTTCCTTGCCGAAATAGCGAGGTCTCAGTGATTTCGATGGTCATCCTCGGATAGCCGCCTGCGGGCGGCTCCCACGCGGCAAGCCACTCGAATGTGTCGCGATCATTGAGTTCGTCTGCCGACAGGTTCACTGCAATTTGACGGCCGTCGAGAGCCATCTTCCCAGCGGTACTTTGTAGATCAGCGTCGATGAGTTCAAGGGCCAGCAAGCCGAGCGCCCTGATGCGTCCGGACGCGACGGCGATTTCCATGAACTCGCCAGCGGGGATCAAACGTTCCCGGTCCTGCTGACGTAGAAGGCATTCCAGGGCTCGAACGGCACCGGTCTGCGCATCGAGAATTGGCTGATAGGCGATCGTAAAGTCACGGCCCCGGATGGCGTTGGAGAGTTGCAGCAGGCCAGCTGCGCGCCGTTCGGCTGCCTGGTTCATGGCCGGCTGGAAGTAGTCAATGCGATCCCCGCCGGCTCCCTTTGCTGCGTACATCGCGGTGTCGGCGGCGTGCAGCAAAGAATCAGGATCTGCGCCGTCCGTCGGTGCAAGTGCGACGCCGATCGAGCCCGACGTATAGAGCAGGGTGTCAGCGACGGCGATCGGATCGCGCAGCGCGACAAGCACTCGCTCGCTGATGACGCTCAGCCGGTCGAACTCCTCGATTCCGGTGACAAGAATCGCGAACTCGTCGCCGCCCATGCGCGCTACCGAATCGTCGCGGCGAGCGGAGTTCAGTAAGCGACGCGCCGTCTCGGCTAGTACTAAGTCGCCCACTTGGTGGCCGTAGCCATCGTTGATTTGCTTGAACCCGTCGAGGTCGATCCACAGCAGGGCGAATGAGATCCCGCTGCGCCGCAGACGGGCAAACTCGTCTGTCACCCGAGTGCGGAAGCGCGACCGAGTCATCAAACCGGTCTCCCGATCAAAGGGGTCAGCCGCGATGTTTGCCGACGTGAACGTGCGAAGCCGATCAAAGTTGTGGATCGTGATGACGTGCGCCCCAGCGTGCCCTGACTCGGCAAGCACCGGCCTGGACTCAATCGTCACGAATTGGCGAGCGCCGTCCTTCCCGACGAGCACTCGCTGCATCACTCCCGTACCGATTTCGGTATTTCGATCTGAGCTTGGCCCTAACCCACCGCCGATCGACTCGCCAGGCACCAAGAGCGAGGCCGCGGGCATGCCGATGAGTTCGCCACCGAGGTGTCCACTCATCGCAGAGATGGTCGAGTTGGCCGAGACGATCCGGCCGGAATCGTCAACCAAGACCGACCCGGTTACCTCACTTTCACGAAGCGCCACAAGTGTCGCCCCAAGGATCTGAGCCTGCTGCTGAGCAATCACCGCGTCGGTGATGTCCAACGACGTACCGACCTCGAATGAGGAATCGATCTCATCGGCTGGGAACTGCCGGATTTGCTCGCTGATCCAGCGCGCAGCTCCGTCGGGGCGGGTAATCCGATAGACCAAACTCCGATTGGTGCCGCTAGCCGCGTCGTGGGCGCTCACCCTTGCCTGGTCCTGTAGATGCACGCCTGAACGCAACAGACTTGGATCAGCCAACACGCGCTCCCGGCTCAGACCGATGACTGACTCGATCATCGCATTCACGAACGTGATGTTGCCGGTGCTGTCGCGCAGCCACATCACCTCCTGCAATGCGTCGGTCGAACGGGTGAGCAACCGCAGCGCCCTGCGGGCCTCGCGTTGGGCAGTCGTGAGTTCGGTGGCGTCAGTGATCACGATGATCGCTCCTCTGACCTCCCCGCGACTACCGAGATAGGGCTGGTACGCCACGATGAAATCGTTCGCACCGCCCGAGACAGTCGTCAATGAACTTGTGCGCTGAAGCAGGGCGGAGTTGAGAGACACTTCGAGGTCTGGAATCGGGATAACGGTCGGAATCGCGGTTACTGGACGCCCATAATCACTTGGTATTAGGGGGAATAGCCGAACAGCGAGCGGTGTGAAGCGAGTTATCCGGAGTTCGGTATCGACCAGTACCATCCCGCTGGTCAACGACGTTTCAAGATTCTCGAGGTCGGTCGTGGACTGGGTGAGCGAATCGCTTCTTTCCTGGAGTTCTGCGTTGGTTACCTCGAGTTCCTCGTTGGTGACTTCGAGTTCCTCGTTTGCCGCCTGCAATTCCTCGGCGGCCGCCTGCAATTCCTCGGTCGAGGCCTGCAGTTCTTCGTTAAGCGCCTGCAGTTCCTCGTTCGATGCGCCTAGCTCCTCGATCGTGGCCTGAAGAGTGAAACGAGTTGACTCCAACTCAGACTCGACAATCGCTGCGGGCCGATCCGGACCAGGCGAGACCTCGCTGGCGCTGAGGTCTTCGTCGATCGCGTAGAAGCTCACTGTCGACAGGCCAGTGTTATCCGGTGATAGCGCGCGAATACTGATTCGCACGGCCCCATTCGGACCCGCGACGTCCCGTTCGACGGTTGAGCCGCCGCGTGCCTGCACCAGTAGGTCCCGGACGATTGGCCGCAAACCCTCACGCAAGAGCCCAAGCACGCTGCGACTGGGTTGCCCCTCGGCTACCCAGCACCAGGGCGATACGTCGCCAACTACCTCTACCACCTGCTGGTCCTGATCTATCACGAGCGATGGTGGTGCGAATCGACGGACGAGTGCCTCGCGCAGTGCAGTGCGCTGCCCGAGCAACGCGGTGGTCTCCGCGCTTTGGGGTAGTGGGGGCGCACTGCTCCAGGGCACTACGAAAATGGGTTTGGCCGCCCCGGCGCGTCGCCGGTAAATCCGATGTTTGGTGTCGACCGAGTCGAATAGGTCAGCGCCGTCGATTATCCGTTCGGAGGTACCGAGCATGAGGAGCCCACCGGGTGCCATCGACTGGTGGCAATGCGCGATGACGGTTGACTGCAATTCTGGACGGAAATAGATCAGCAGGTTGCGCAGGGTGATCAGGTGGATTCTTGGAAAACCCGGGTCGGCGATGATGTTGTGTCGTGCGAAGACAACCGTCTCGCGCAGTTCCTGCGATATCTCCCATCCGTGTGGTACCTCGTGCATCCAGCGCTCGCGCAGAGCGTCTGGGATTGCTGTGACAACCTCATCTCGGTAGACACCTTGCCGCGCGATCTCGAGAGCGTGTTCGGAGATGTCAGTGGCAAAGACCTTGAGCCGCTGCGCCAGCTTTGCAGGACTCCCCATCAACTCGGCAGCGAGCATGGCAGCGGTGTACACCTCCTCACCCGTCGCGCAGCCTGGTACCCAGATGCGAAGTAGGCCTAGTGGGTCAACCCCGGAAATCAGTTCCGTTAGTGGCTCTCGCAGCGCCTGCCATGCGTGCGGGTCACGGAAGAACGACGTGACCTCGATCTCCATCGCGCGAACTACAGCTTGGGCCTCGGCGGCATCCTGGTTGAGCAAGTTGAGATAGGCGAATAGGTCTTTGGAACCAGTGATTGCAAGCCGTCTCTCCAACTGTCGGCGCAGGGTGGATTCCTTGTAGCCGCTGAAGTCCAGTCCAGTCTTCCCGCGGACGGTGCTCACAATGCCGCTGAGTAAGTCTTCGGTCGAGAGGCTGCTCGGGTCTGTAAAAGATCGCGATGTCGGCTCTCCGGGTGCGGCTGGGGCGGCCGCGCCAACCCGCATCAGCGCCGCGCCGATCTCGCTGGGCGGCAAAACCAAGTCAACGGCCGCTGAGCCGATGGCAGATTCGGGCATCCCGGCAAACCTTGCGCTGCTTGGTTCTTGTGCGATCGTCAGCCCTCCGGCGCTGCGGATTGCGATGACTCCTTGAGCGCCGTCATTCCCAGTTCCGGAAAGGACGATCCCAACCGATCGGTCACCCCATGAGTCGGCCATCGATCGGAACAGGACATCGGCTCGAGGAGTAGGTCCAATCCCTGACGTGGCGGCGTCGAGCTTGACCGTGTTTCCAAGAATGCGGACATCGTGATCCGGTGGCGCAACATAGATCACGCGAGGTTCGAGGTGCTGTCCGTCGGCGGCGAGCAGGACCTCGAGCGGGGTCTCGCGGGCCAGCAGCTCAACCAGTGCACTCGGGTGGTGTGGATCGCTGTGCTGGGCGATGACGTACGTCAATGGAGGTTCGGGGTCAAGGCACCTCAGCAACTCATCGAGTGCCTCAAGCCCGCCGGCGGAGCTCGCAATTCCCACGACTCTTACCGGTTCGCCGAGCGGCTCCAGTAGCGCACCCGATGGGTCGCTGCCAAGGTCGTTGGCAGCGACCTCGTCAGGTCCCTGGGTTACCTCGGACTTACCCATCTACGACTCTCCAAGACCGCTCATGTCCTGGGGGGTAAGACGATTCCGAGTGTTACTCACTGGCTGGTGATTCAACTATCTGTGTTCGGACTTCTGGCGTGCTCTGACGCCCTGCATAGTGGCCACGCTTGTCACGTTACCGGCCCCCCTGCGCGCTCGCTGAGAGTTCGGCAGTCCTGCTGTGCAGGATGCGGCATTCGTCCGAAATCGGCAACTGCCGCAACGGATTACCGGCTTCTATACCACGCCGCGATGCACGACTATCGCCAATCCCTGGGTCTGCCTCTTGGCGTCATATCCGATCAGGCGCACGTGATCGGATGGATGCGCTGAGTGGCAAAGCTCGACCTCGCTCAGCACGGCCGCGGCGTCGGTCTCACCGAAGAGCGGCAGCTTCCACATGTACCAGTAAGTGTCTGCGGCTCGTGATGGCTCGACGTGCTCGATGCCGCAGGCCCAGCCTTTGGCGATCATGTATTCGACTTGGCGCTTGACTTGCTCAGTCGTGAGTGGAGGAAGGTAGGAGAACGTTCCGAACTTGCGTGCCGCCGGGTCGTCGCGGCGTGACGGGAAATCCTGGATGGTCATGTCAATGCTCCGATTCGCGTGGAGTGCCGATATCTCGGTCGTGGGGTCGTGGGGTCGTGGGGTCGTGGGGTGCGGATATCTCGGTCGTGGGGTCGTGGGCGCGGGAGTTCCGCGCTGCGCACCTAGTTGGTGTCGAGCTTGTCGACGACGTCGTACTCGAACTTGACCTCTTTCCAGGTCTCCATTGCGATCGCCAACTCTGGGCTGTGCGCAGCGGCCTCGCTGAGTACTGAGCGGGCTTCCTGCTCGATCGCTACACCCTCGTTCCGCGCGCGAACACTGGCCTCAAGCGCTACTCGGTTGGCGGTTGCACCTGCCGCATTGCCCCATGGGTGTCCAAGTGTTCCGCCACCGAACTGCAGTACCGAGTCGTCGCCAAAGATCGAGACGAGTGCGGGGATGTGCCATACGTGGATACCTCCGGAGGCGACCGGGAAGACGCCGGGCATGTGTCCGAAGTCTTGGTCGAAGAAGATGCCGCGGCTGCGGTCCTCTGGGATGTATGACTCGCGCATGAGGTCAATCCAGCCCAGTGTTGCTTGCCGATCACCTTCGAGCTTTCCGACGACCGTGCCCGAGTGCAGATGATCTCCGCCTGATAGGCGAAGGCACTTGGTCAGTACCCGAAAGTGGATGCCGTGGTAGGGGTTTCGGTCGAGCACTGCATGCATCGCGCGGTGAATATGAAGCAGCATCCCATTCTTGCGGCACCAGTTTGCAAGTGAGGTATTGGCCGAGAATCCTGCGGTTAGGTAGTCGTGCATGATGATTCGCATGCCGAGTTCTTTGGCGAACTCCGCGCGTTCGAACATGTCCTCCACGGTCCCTGACGTCACGTTGAGGTAGTGCCCCTTGCGTTCTCCAGTCTCGGCTTCAGCGTCCTTGACGGCCTGCGCCACGTTCTCGAATCGGTCGCGCCACCGCATGAATGGCTGCGAGTTGATGTTCTCGTCGTCCTTGGTGAAGTCGAGGCCACCGCGCAAGCATTCGTAGACTGCGCGACCGTAGTTCTTGGCAGACAGACCGAGTTTGGGCTTGATCGTGCAGCCCAGCATCGGGCGTCCGTACTTGTCCATCCGGTCACGCTCAACCACGATGCCGTTTGGCGGGCCACCGCAGCCGAGGACAAAGGCCAGCGGAAAGCGAATGTCTTCGAGGCGCAATGACCGGATTGCCTTGAAACCGAAGACGTTTCCCACTAGTGACGTAAGCACGTTCACGACCGAGCCCTCTTCGAAAAGGTCTAGCGGGTACGCGACGAAAGCGTAGAAGGCGGTGGGGTCGCCGGGTACGTCCTCGATCCGGTAGGCCCGACCCTTGTAATGGTCGAGGTCGGTCAGCAGGTCGGTCCACACTGTGGTCCACGTGCCAGTCGAACTCTCCGCGGCGACAGCAGCAGCTGCTTCCTGACGGGGCACTCCTTGCTGCGCAACGATTTTGAAGCAGGCGAGCAGATCGGTGTCCTTGGGCTGGTATGAGGGATCCCAATAGGTAATTGCGTAGTCCTGCACGCCTGCTGAGTAGGCCTGAGGTGCGGTGGTGATTGTCATCGCTGCTTCTCCTGTCGTGGTCACGATGCGGTGACGCGCTGGTCGAGACTGCCGTTGCGGTATCGCAACGCCATGTCGGCGAGTGGGATCGGGGTGATACGTGATGCGTTACCGGCGGACCCGAACTGTTCGAACCGTGAGCGACACAGTTCGGTCATCGCGTCCATCGCGGGGATCATGAACTTTCGTGGGTCGAACTCAGCGTGGTTGGTCACTGCCACCTTGCGTATGGCTGCTGCCATGGCCAGCCGACAGTCGGTGTCGATGTTGACCTTTCGCACCCCGTGCCGAATTCCCTCTTGTATTTCTTCAACGGGTACGCCCCAGGTCTGCGGCATCTCGCCACCGAATTGGTTGAAGATCTCCTGCAGCTCCTGCGGAACCGATGAAGACCCGTGCATGACGAGGTGCAGATCGGGTAGACGGTTATGGATCTCCTTGACGACCGACATCGCTAGCACATCGCTGTCGGGCTTTCGACTGAACTTGTAGGCGCCGTGCGATGTGCCCATAGCAATCGCGAGTGCATCGACCTGCGTGCGCTGAACGAAGTCCACCGCCTGATCGGGGTCGGTGAGCAACTGGTTGTGCTCCATCTTCCCTACGGCACCATGGCCATCCTCTTGCTCACCCTCACCGGTGTCGAGGCGCCCCAGGACACCGAGCTCACCTTCGATCGAAGCTCCCACTCCGTGCGCCTTCTCGCGCACGGCGGTGGTGAGTGCCACGTTGTAGTCGTAGCTCGACGGGGTCTTGGCGTCCTCTTCGAGTGACCCGTCCATCATCACGCTGGTGTAGCCCTGATCAATCGCCGAGCCACAGGTGGCCGCGCTATTGCCGTGGTCTTGGTGAAGGCAGATTGGAATCTTGGGAAACATCTCTTCGGCCCCATCGACCAGAGCACGCACCATTGCGTCACCTGCATAAGACCTTGCTCCGCGACTCACCTGCAAGATCACAGGTGAGTCAACGGCCTGTGCCGCGCGCATGATCGCGATCACCTGTTCCATGTTGTTCACGTTGAACGCTGGAAGTCCGTAACTGAACTCGGCAGCATGATCGAGCAACTGACGGAGGGTAATGCGAGTCATGATGTTCTCCTGTTCAACCGCGATTCGCAGAGCATCAGTGGGCCCTGCGCTTGTTCTCGAGGATCCGTTCGATGAGTGGTGTCAAGATGAGTTGCATTGCGATGTCGAGCTTGCCGCCAGGGATCACGATTGAGTTCGCGCGCGACATGAAGCTGTCGTGAATCATCGAGAGCAGGTACGGGAAGTCGATGCCCCGTGGGTTGCGGAAGCGAATGACGACCATTGATTCATCCGGCGTGGGAATCGTTCGCGAGATGAACGGATTGGATGTGTCGACCATCGGCACCCGCTGGAAGTTCACGTCCGTCTTGGTGAACTGCGGAACGATGGTCTGCACATAATCGGGCATGCGACGAAGGATCGTGTCGGTGATTGCCTCCTCGGAGTGGCCCCTGCTTCGCTTGTCGCGGTGCAACTTTTGGATCCACTCGAGGTTGATCACTGGTACCACGCCGATCTTGAGATCGCCGTATTGCGCTAGGTCGGTGGTCTCGTTCACCACAGCTCCGTGCAAGCCTTCGTAGAAGAGCAGGTCGGATTCAGGGTCGAGTGGACGCCAGTCGGTGAAGGTACCCGGTGGCCGTCCGTAGAGCTTGGCCTCGAGTTCGTCGTGCACGTAGTTACGCGTTCGTCCGGTACCCGTTTGCGAGAAGTCGGCGAAGACTGCCGCGAGATCATCTAGCAGGTTTGCTGCTGGGCTGAAGTGGCTGAAGTGGTTGTCTCCCTTGGCCCCTGCCTCGGCGAGGGCAACCTTCATCCCTTCGCGGTCGTAGCGATGGAATGCATCGCCCTCGATATAGGCGGCAAGGACGCCTTCGCGCCGGAAGATTTGATCGAAGGTGTTCTTGACTGTCGTCGTGCCAGCTCCACTCGAGCCAGTGACGACGATGACGGGGTTCCTTGCAGACATGTCACGGCTCCTTAGGTCCGGAAGAGTCCACGCTGTGAGAACAGCGGCGACTCCTCTTGATTGGCGGGCGGATCCAGCAAGTAGCGACGAACCCGAGCAACCTTGCTCGTGGAGCCGAAGATGAACGGCACTCGTTGGTGCAACGAGGTTGGTTCCATATCCATGATTGCCGTGATGCCATTGGTGGCTTCACCACCAGCTTGCTCACAGAGGAACGCGATCGGATTCGCTTCGTAAACAAGGCGAATGCGGCCCGCCCCGTACCCTTCGCGCTGGTCGGCTGGGTAGAGATAGATCCCACCGCGCAGCAGGATTCGGTAGGTCTCGGCAACCAATGAGGCGATCCAGCGCATATTGAAGTCGCGATCGCGCGGCCCTGTGCTTCCGCTGACAAGGTGGTTGACGTACGCGCGAATGCTGGGGGTCCAGTGCCGGGCGTTGGAGGCGTTGATTGCATATTCCTGCGCCTCGATAGGCAGTGCCACCTTTGCGTGGGTCTGCACGAATGCACCTGTGCCGGGGTCGAGGCAGTAGAGGAATGTGCCCTCGCCCCAAGTCAGGGCCAACACCGTGCGTGGCCCATAGACGATGAACCCTGCCGCAAGTTGGGCTCGCCCTGTTTGCAGGAGCGAGTCGGTGGCGTCACCGTCGAGCATGGGCAGGATCGAGAAGATCGTGCCAATCGGTGCGTTGGTGTCGATGTTGGATGACCCATCGATGGGATCGAGCGCCACCACAAGTCGGCCGCCGGCGTTGACTGGGATTGCTAACTCGGTCTCCTCCGAGCAGACCGCCGCGACGTCGCTGCCGGCGAGTGCCTCAACAAATAGCAGCTCGGCTTGCACGTCGAGTGCCTTCTGGGTGTCACCGCTCGCGTTGTCACCTACGACCGCTGAGTCGACTCCGGGGGCACTTCGCGCGATCAACGAGGCGACCGCCACCCCACACGTCGTCAGCGACGCGAGGACGTCGGCCACCGCACCATGGAGCGAATCAACCTGGCGCAGCGCGCTTAGATCGTCGTCGAGAGTCGTGGTGGCCATGTTTGGAGTCTGGCGAGTGCACGAACAAAAGAAAAGACATTGTTTCTTGCCTATCAGCAAACATTTACTAGGGTACGGACATGAAGGACATAACCTTGAAGCAACTGCGGTTCCTGGCCGAAACCGTTCGCGCTGGGTCGCTGGCTGGAGCCGCCGCGCAGCTGCATGTGACTGGGCCCGCGATCGCGCAGCAAATTCGTTTGCTCGAGCGCCGCGCCGGTATGGCGCTGATTGAGCGCGGCCCGCATGGGCAGCGACCCACCGAGGCCGGCCGAATCCTGGCCGATACGTGTGCCCGGATCGAGGCCGAGATCGCCGTATGCGCTGAGTCGCTCGGGTCGTTACGTTCGGCCCACACCGGACACGTGCGCGTCGGTGCCGTGAGCACCGCGAAATACTTTGCCCCGCACGTGATCGCATCATTCCAGCGAGCGAATCCGGGGATCACGGTCAGCCTGGCGGTGGGCAACCGCGACCACATCCTGGCTGAGGTCGAGAACTATGCGATCGACGTCGCGATTATGGGACGGCCACCGCGGCGACTGGACGTTGTCGCCGAAGTCTTCGGTGAGCATCCCTACGTCATCATCGCGGCACCCGATCACCGCTTTGTTGGACGATCTGAAGTACCGCTGTTCGAGGTTGCGGAGGAGACCTTCCTAGTGCGAGAGCCCGGGTCAGGTACTCGCATGCATGTCGATGCCCTCTTTGCCGCCACTGGCAAACAGTTGCTGGTGGGCATGGAGATTGCGTCGAACGAGACCATCAAACAGGCTGTGATCGCTGGACTTGGTCTGGCCATGATCTCAGCCCACACGATCGCCGCTGAGGTGCACGATGGTCGCCTAGCGGTGCTTGATGTCGAGGGTTTGCCGATTAGACGCGACTGGCTGATGGTGCGAATGGCATCGCGTTCAGTCTCACCGGCCACTACAAACCTGTGGGACTTCTTCGTTCACCAAGCCCGTGCCCAATTGCCCAAAGTTGATGTGTGACAGCTTTCGCTGATTGTCGCCAATTCCAGCGATCGCTCTGTGCGATGAGGCGCAGAATCGCTATGATCGTGTTTCTGGGCCGTGAACCGCGACCCTGTGAGCCGTGAACGGGGCCATATTCAGGCGCCCCTTACGGCGCTGAAAACCTAGGAGTCGCAGTGAATTTCGGCCAGGTCTTACTCTCGATGCTCTTCATCTTTTTCGCCATTTGTTACTTCATGATGCTTTTCAGCATTGTTGTGGATCTTTTCCGCAATCACGACATGGGTGGCGTGGCAAAGGCCATCTGGATCATCGCGCTGATCTTCGTCCCGCTGATCACGATGCTTGCCTACGTCATCGTCAACAGCAAGGGCATGGCCTCGCGCAACAAGGCGTCAGCTGACCAGATGCAGAAGGCGCAGGAGGACTACATCAAGTCTCTCGCTGGCTCAACTTCGGCAACCGACCAGATCGCCAAGGGTGCTGAGCTGCTGAGCTCCGGTGCGATTACCCAGGCCGAGTTCGATGCGCTCAAGTCAAAGGCGCTCGCAGGCTGACCACATCGACCCTGACCACATCGACTCTGTGTCGATGGCACTAACTACCAGGCCGGTCACGTTCTTCGGAGCGTGACCGGCCTTCTTTTTGCCCGGGCGTTTCTTTGCTCGGGCTCGCCCCAATCTGAAGTCGCCCAAATCTCTATTACCGTTTCTATCCCAGTCATTGCTCGGTTTATCGGCTGGGGTTAGTTAGCCTCTGGCCATGAAGTCACAGCCGATTCTTCGCATGAGAACTACTGCCGTTGTTGCTGTCGCGGCCCTTGTCGTCGCCCTGGTGAATGTGGTCACGGCGATCCCGGCGGACGCCGCTGTGATCAAGGCGTTCAGCCCCCGGTTCCAGATCAACACCACCGGTGCGATCGAACTCATCGGCAATTCGGTGATGACTTGTTCTGATGCTCGCGGTGCCCTCAATGCATCCACATGTGACGCTGCCCGAACCTCAGCTGCCATGTCAGGGCTCACGCCCGCGCCGACAAACAACAACTACTTCATGACCAATATTGACCGCGATTCCGATCCCAGCACCTTCAATTCGTCGCGCTCGACCCTGACCCTGCCAGCGGGTGCGAGTGTGGCCTTCGCTGGGCTCTATTGGTCTGGCTACCGCATTGCTGGGGCCGACGGTGGTGCGGCCGCCCCCGATGCAGCGGCCGCGCTGTCGGTGAAGTTCGCCGCTGGATCTGGTTCGTACACCGCACTTATCGGACAGTTCGTGGGGCAGGAAACCACTGGTGGCAAGTCATATCAAGCCTTCGCCGACGTCACGAGTCTTGTCGCCCTGCATCGCTCCGCCGAGTACACCGTCGCGAACGTGCAGGCGGGCACGGGCTCTAACCAGTACGGCGGTTGGGCGTTGGTGGTTGCGTACGTCGACCCAAGTGCACCAATGCGCAACCTCACCGTGTTCGACGGATACGCCAAGGTCGCTAGCGGTGCGAGCGACAAGCAGGTCGATATCGCGGTCTCGGGATTTCGCACCCCTACCACCGGGGTGGTCAACACCCAGGTGGGTCTGGTCAGTTATGAGGGCGACCGCACCCTTACCGGTGATGGATTCTCGATTAAGGGCAATAAGCAGAATGTCTTTACCCCAATCTCCAATGCTGTCAACCCGCAGAACGATGTCGCAAACTCGACCGTGTCGCGCGATGGTGTCTTGCAGAACGATGCTGCTAACTCCAAGTACCCCAACACGTTGGGCTTTGACGTTGACCGCTTCGCGCAGCGATCGGACTTGCTGACCAACGGTGAAACTGCTGCGGTGCTGCGGGTCACGACCAGTGGCGAAACCTGGTTCCCGGGGGTGATCACTTTTGCGGTCGACGTTTTCGCACCGAATGTTGAGTTGGCTAAGACGCAGACGAACATCACAAGCGGTGCGCGCGGTGATCAGCCGCTGCCCGGCGATGTCCTGCAGTACACGGTCGCGGTCGAGAACAATGGCAGCGCCAGCAACAGTGACACCGCCACTGGTGTCGTCCTTACCGATGCGATCCCGGCCGGTTCGTCGTACGTGCCGGGCTCGGCGAGCATTGCGAGGGGTCCGTGCGCCCCTGCCGCAGACTCCGGCCGCAATGTCACTGTTGCTGCTGACGAACTCACTGCTCGGCTTGGCACAGGAGCCAGTGCCAGCCTTGGCGGCAGCATTCCGCCGGGCTGCGCTCCTGGCCCGGCTTACACGGTTACCTTCCGGGTGCAGATCGATGCCGATGCGGTGAGCGGTCAGGTCATCACCAATCAGGCGGGCGCGCTCTACCAAGGTCTTGATACGGGCAACAACTTCTCGTCGTCGAGTAATGAAGTGCGGGCGACGATCCTCGCGGTGGCCGATCTAGCTCTGAGCAAGACTCTTGCAACGGTGAACCCGATCGCTGGCCAGGACCTGACTTACCTTCTTGCAGTGGCCAATGTGGGCCCATCCGCTGCATCTGCGCCGATCACCATCACCGACACGCTCCCCGCTGACCTCTTCTACGGTGGTGTCGATTCGACGAACTCGCCCGGCTGGGGTTGTGCCGCGGTCGGTCAGGAGATCACCTGTACATACGGCACCAGCCTTAACGCCGGATCGAGTGCGCCTGATCTGTTCCTCATCGCCACACCGTCCGGTCTAAGTTCCGGCGTCGCGCAACTCAACACTGCGATGGTGTCGTCACCGACCCCAGATCCCGTGCCGGGTAACAACACCGACACCGTTACTTTGTCGCCGCAAGCCCAGGTGGATCTAGCGATCACCAAGTTGACCACGTCGTTCACCGCGGGGGGCACGGGCTCCTACTCGATGATCGTCAGCAACAACGGCCCAAGTTTTTACAGCGGGCCAATTGTGGTCACCGACACCTTGCCCAATGGCCTCACCTACACCGGCCCCGACCCGACTGGGTGGACATGCACTGGCAGCGCGACCGCGGTGTGCACCCTGACAGCAGGTGAACTCGCGGTCGGCGATGACGCCGCGCTGGTGTTGCCCGTGGCAGTTGATCCTGCGGTCGTTAGCCCGATCACCAACACGGCCACGGTAACGACGCCTGCCTCCGACCCGATGACCGCGAACAACACAGCCACGTCCGAGTCGGAGGTGAGTCACTCCTCCGATCTGTCGATCACCAAGGCCTTGGCTCCCGCGACGGATCCGGTGCTGGCTGGATCGAACACCGTGTGGCGATTGACTCTGACCAATAGCGGGCCATCGGCCAATGCAGGGCCAGTCGTAGCACAGGATGTGTTGCCACCGGGGATGCGCTATGTCTCGTCGGTGGTACCCACTGGCTGGTTGTGTTCGGCGAATGCCGTGGCGGCCGATCAGTCGCAGACAGTCACATGCACCCTGGCCGGGACGCTGGCCAGTGCCGACACCGCTGATCTCGATCTCACCGTCTCGCTCGCCTTGTCGACGGCAGGTGTCGTGCTCACCAACTCGGCAACCGTGAGTGGGCCCGACGAAAGCAACTCGGCCAACGACTACGCCAGCGTGACTGTGACTCCCGGGCGCGGCACGTTGCAGGTGTCGAAGGTGGTTCTCGCGGGCAACGATTTCCGCGCTACTGCGGCCACGATCTCGGTTAATTGCCCGGCAAATGCGGCGCTGGACCCCGGCCATTGGCCAAGGCTTGTGACCGTTGGTGTGGCTGCATCCAGCGCAGGTTCAGGCATCATTCCCATCGCAGTTGCCGATACATGCACGGTCACCGAGACCGCTTCCGGAGCCCCAGCAGCACCGGCGAACGCCGGCTCGATCAGCCCGACCTACAACGGCAATGCGTGGCCGGTGGGCACCACTCCCACTTTGAATTACGCCAAGTCGGCCAACGTCGCAGCGTCGGCTAGCTCGGGTGAGATTGTGACGGCGACTGCCACCTCCCCCTGCCGCGACAAGGCTGGCACCGTGACTGCGTCGAGCGGCACCGGTTCGTGCCTGCTGCGGTTCTTCACCACGGGCAACACCACGGTTTCGGCGGTTGCCAGTTACGCGGTCAATGGTGGCTCCGAGCAGGTGGGCACATCGACCACGGTCAGCGTTGACCCAGCAGTTGCTGATATCGCCAATCAGTCAGTCGAGTTCCGCAACTCCTACTTCGCCAGTGCGCCGATCATCAGCACCACCCGCAAGGTGCTGTTAGCGAAGGTGTCGATCCCCCTGACGGTCACTGGTCGTTCTGGTACTTCGGCGCTGCCCATTCGTGGGACCAGAACAGTGGTCATGAAGTCGAGCTCTCCCGGGACGGTAAGCGTGAGTGTCTCGTGCACGGTGCCCGCCATCGGCGTCGGCATGAAGAGCGCCCTTCAGCACTGCACCTGGAAGTTCACGCCGCTGACGGGCCAGCTCATGGTCACGACTCTGGGAGTGCGCAGCGTCGTGGTCACGGTGACCTATACCTCGACCCCCACGCCGAGCCAGTCGTCCAAATACACGCCAACTACGTGGAAACGCAGTTGGAAGGTGGCCTAGCCACGGGCGTTTGGCAGCAGCATCATTTGCTCCCAGTTGCCCGTGGGGCTGGAAACGTTCTAACAGCAGCCCTACTGTTGGCGGTATGACAGAGGTAATTGGCGCTTCACACGACGTCATGATGCGCGCGAAGCACGATCTCGCAGCATCATTCCGTGCCGCCGCCATGCATGGGTTGAACGAGGGCATCGATAACCACTTCTCGTTGGCGGTTCCTGGTCGCCCAGACCTGTTCTTGCTCAACCGCTTTGGGCCGCACTGGTCCGAGATCACGGCCGACGACATCCTGACAGTCGACTTCCATGGCAACGTAGTTGGTGGTGAGGGTGCGTGGGAGACCACCGCGTTCATGATTCACCGCGGTTGCCACCGTGCGCGGCCGGACGCCAATGCTGTGTTCCACACGCACATGCCCTACGCCACTGCTTTGTCGATGACAGTTGGTGGATTCGACACTCGAATTCACCAGAACTCGATGTACTTCCACGATCGCATAGCCCGGTTGCCCTATAGCGGGCTGGCCGATGGGCCTGCAGAAGGTGACCGCATTGCGAGCGCCGTCACCGGCGGCGCCACCGTGGTCATGCTCGACAATCACGGTGTCATCGTGATTGGAACTGATATCGCAGATGCTTGGCACAAGTTGTACTTCCTGGAGCAGTCGGCCAGATTGCAGGTGCTCGCGCAATCAACCGGGCAGGAATTGATTCGCGTGACCGAGGCAGTGGCCCAGCTCACCGCTCAGCAGTGGATAGACGACGACCAGGCGGCACCGAAGCTGTTCGCCGCGGTGAAGCGGCAGCTTGGTTGGCTCGACAGCTAGTTGCGCATCGGGCTAGTTGCTCTCTGCTACAAGGCTTTCCGGGGTTGACGCACCCACCACGTGAACGGTGATCCCCGTGGCGCGGATGGCGTTAAGCGCCTGCGGGTCCGCGCTCGAATCGGTGACCAGATCGTGCGCCGACTCGAGCGCACAGATGCGCGCGAGCAGCACCCGTCCGATCTTGGAGCCGTCGGCCACCACGATCACCCGCTTGGCGCGCGAGACCATCGTGCGATTGGTGTGGGCCTCGACCTCGTCGTGAGTGGTGAGTCCGGCGGCCGCACTGATGCCATCGACCCCGACGATCGCAACCTCGAGGTGCAGTGCTTGCAAGGTTTGCTCAGCGAAAGGCCCGACCAACTCATAGGACTGTGAGCGAGTGACTCCGCCAGTGAGGATCAACTTCAGCCGTGGCCGCAGGGCGAGTTCGGTGGCGATGTTGAGTGCGTTGGTAACTACCGTGAGATCGACTCGCTCGGCGATAAGACGCGCGACCTCGCTCGTGGTGGTTCCGCCTGCTAAGCCCATGGTCAGGCGGCCCTTGGGGAGCAGCTCGGCTGCCTTGATTGCGATGGCACGCTTCTCGTCTCGGTTACGCCCACCTCGGTAGCGCACGGGTAGCTCATACGCGACGTCATGCGCTAGTGCGCCCCCGTGCGTCCTGGAGAGCAGGCGCTGATCCTCGAGCATCTGGAGGTCGCGTCGCAGTGTTGCTGCTGATACCCCGAACTCCAGCGCGAGGCTCGCTGCATTCACCGAGTGGGTGGTGGCCAGCCGATCCAAGATCGAGGACACTCGGTCTGCCCGTCGGAGGGAAACGCGGGCCACGGCACTCCCTCTCGCTCGGTTTCGAGCGTTCGCTCACTTTGACTTGCACATATGCGCGCCATTGTCGTCCGATCGTGCGCGCTTTGGCCAGTGTGGGGCAACACTTCACCCATGTCCCCTTCAACGACGATCACCTTCCTAGGCGCCGGCAGCGTCGTCTTTACCCGTGAACTGATGAGCGACATCCTGGGTTTTGACGATCTTGGCCCACTACGAATCTCCTTGCACGACATCAATGCGGAGCGGCTCGAGACGGCGGTAGCAATCGCCGAGGCCACCGCTTCGCAACTGGGTCGACGTGTTGAGGTGGTGTCGTCTCTGGATCGCCGACGCGCACTTGAGGGTGCGAAGTACGTGGTGAACTCGATTCAGGTGGGCATGCACGCTGCCACGTTGCGCGATATCGAGTTGCCCGCGTCGTTTGGTCTGCGGCAGACCATCGGTGACACCCTCGGGGTCGGCGGGATCTTCCGCGGCCTGCGTACCTTCCCTGTCCTCGACGGTATTGCGCGCGACATGCTCGAGATCTGCCCGGATGCGTGGCTGCTCAACTACACCAATCCGATGGCTATGAACATCGCTTACCTGCGTGCGGTAGCGCCGGGGCTCAAGGTGCTCGGCCTGTGCCACTCGGTCTACTGGACCGTGCGCGGCCTCTGTGAAGTCATCGATGTCCCGTTCGAGGACGTGTCGTACTGGTCAGCGGGGGTCAATCACCAGGCTTGGCTGCTGCGCTGGGAACGTGAGGGGCAGAGCCTCTATCCCTTGCTCGATGCGCGGATCGCCGCTGATCCTGAGCTCCGACGTCGGGTGCGAGTCGATATGTATCGCCGTCTTGGCTATTACCCCACCGAGACAAGTGAGCACTCGAGTGAATACGTGCCGTGGTACTTGCACCACGACAGTGAAATCGAGCGCCTGCGGATTGAGGTGGGCGTCTACATCGGGATCAGCGAGGATAACTTGCGCGAGTACGACGACGTTCGCAACTCGCTAGCTGCAGGTGAGCCACTGGCGATGGATCGCGATTCGACCGAGTACGCACCGCAGGTGATTCACTCGATGGAGACTGGGACCAAGCGGACCATCTTCGCCAACGTGGCTAACCGCGGCTACATCACCAATCTGCCCAATGAGTACGCGGTTGAGGTGCCCACCTCGATCGATGAACTCGGCGCTCACCCGATGCACGTTGGCGACCTGCCCTTGCAGTGTGCGGCGTTGAACCGATCGTTCGTCAGCGTTGGCGAACTCACCGTGCGGGCCGCGGTGACCGGTGATCCACAACTTGTGCGAAATGCCGCGATGATTGACCCCAACACCGCGGCCACTCTCACGGTGGATCAGATCTGGAACCTATGCAATGCGCTGACTGTTGCGCATGGAGATCTGCTGCCGGAGAGTCTGCGAGTGTCACTTGCCTGACCTTGCCCGTATGGAGATTCGATGCCGCTAGTACCGACCGTTGACCTGATCGATGACGCGCGCGCACTGAGTCGAGCCATCGGCGCGTTCAACGTGATCTGCCTCGAGCATGCAGAAGCCATTGTGGCCGGTGCCGAGGCAGCCGGACTTCCCGTCATCATGCAGATCAGCGAGAACGCTGTGAAGTTCCACGGGGGTCGAATCGCGCCCCTCGCTGCTGCGTGCGTGGCTATCGCGAATGGCTCAAGTGCTTCTGTCGCAATGCATCTCGACCATGTTGAGAGTGCACCGCTTATGTATCAGGCGGCCGAGCATGGATTCGGCTCGGTGATGTTCGATGCCTCAACGCTGTCGTATGCCGACAACGTTGAGGCAACCCATTCCGCGGTCGTGTGGGGTCACGAGCACGGCCTGTGGGTCGAGTCCGAACTTGGTGCGGTGGGCGGTAAGGATGGAGCGCACGCACCTGGTGTGCGTACCGATCCGACTGAGGCCGCTGGCTTTGTGGCTGCCACTGGTGTCGATGCGCTTGCAGTGGCGGTGGGAAGTTCACACGCCATGCTCGACCGCAGTGCCGCTCTCGACCACGAGCTCATTGCTGCGATTGCCGCGGCGGTCCGTGTTCCCCTCGTTCTGCACGGTTCGTCTGGGGTCTCAGATGACGAGCTTCGACGCGCTGTGCGCGCTGGCATGGTGAAGGTCAATATCGGCACTGCGCTGAATATCGCGTTCACTGGTGCGGTGCGCGAACGACTCGTTGCCGATGCGTCGGTCGTTGATCCACGTAAGTACATTGCGCCAGCGCGTGATGCTATGGCTGCCGTGGTTGCTCACTTCCTGCGTGTGCTCGGGGGCTGAGCGATGCGTGGGCTGGCCGGCAAGGGCGTGCTTGTCAGCGGGGGCACTAGCGGGATCGGGCTGGCGGCGGCGGCCCGTTTACTTGGCGAAGGGTGCCGCGTCTTCGTCACTGGCCACGAGCAAGCTGGCCTTACTGGCGCCTTGGAGACTTTGGCCGCAGCCGCTCCTGCCGAAATGTTCGCCGGCGCGGTGGGTGAGGTGAGTTCGCCGCAATCTGTAGCCGACATTGTTGCTCTGGCGGAGGAGTTCACGGGCGGGATCGACGTCTTGGCCAACAACGCGGGCGTCGCCTGGCAGGAGCCGTTCCTTGACCTCACAGTGGAGGCCTGGGACCGCATGATTGCGGTGAACGTGCGCGGGATGTTCCTGATGGGCCAGGCCGTGGCTCGTCTAATGGTTGCCAACAAGCGCCGCGGATCGATTATCAACATGGCGTCGACGAACGGCCTTGCAGCAGAGGCGCTATACGCGCACTACAACTCATCCAAGGGTGCGGTTGTGCAACTCTCACGTTCGATGGCGGTCGAGCTCGGAGCACACGGTATTCGTGTTAACACCATCTGCCCCGGGTACATTCAAACGCCGATGAACGTCGAAATCGCCAGGGCTGCAGGCAATCCCGACAAGGCTTTGGCATATGCCCGTGACTTCATCCCGCTAGGTCGAGCCGGCGACGCGGACGAAGTTGCCGCTGTCTATGCCTTCCTGGCCAGCGACGAAGCGTCTTTCATTCATGGTGCCGAACTCGTTGTCGATGGTGGGCAACGAGCTGTGATGTAGCGACCACGTCACGGCTTGACGGACAGCGGGCCCGACAGCCTGGCGGCCCGACACAAACTCAGCTCACATCATCGAAGGGAGGCCGACATGGCACGACAAGCGGCACACGCAGAGGGAACCCCACCGCCGGCTGGGCCCTACTCACCGTCTGTGCGTATCGGCGCCATCGTCGCGGGATCGGGCCAGGTGGGTATTACCGCCGACGGAACCGTTGTCGAGGGTGTCGGTGCGCAGACCACTCAGGCGTTGACTAATCTGCTTTCGCATCTGGCCGCTAGCGGTGCACATGAGCGCGACGTAATCAGCGTGCGGGTGTTCCTCACCGAGGTCTCGCAGTTCGCCGAGATGAATCAGGCGTACGAGCAAGTCTTCACTTCGCCCTACCCCGCGCGCAGCACCATCTATGTCGGCCTACCGCCGGGGCTGCTGGTTGAGATCGACGCACTCGCAGTAGTGGATGGCCGATGAGCGCCGACTCTCGTCGCGGCGAAGCGCCGCCCTGGCGGCAGCCGGGCTTTGTGCCCGGTGGATCAGACGGCTTGCCCGCAGACTTCAAGGCTGCGCTCGTGCTGCAGCCGGCGCGTGCAGGGTTGCCCCTGTTGCTCGACCTCGCAGAATCACCGCTGGCGATCCTGCGTGAGTCAGCCCTCCTGCACAACGTCGCGGCGATGAACGACATCTGCGACAGCGTCGGCTTCTCGATTGCGCCACATGCCAAGACCACGATGTCGCCTGAGTTGATAGATCTCCAAACTGGTTCTGGTGCATGGGGTTTTGCCGCCGCTACGTCGTACCAGGTGCGCCGGCTATTCGATTTCGGTGTCACACGGGTGATCTGCGCGACCGAGTTGGTCGATGTACCAGCGCTGGTCGACATCTTGCAGCTCGTGGCTGAGGTGCCTGACCGCGAGTTCCTGCTGTTCGTCGACTCGTTCGACACATTGCGGATCGCCGAGGCAGCCGCTGAGCAAGCGCCTGCGGGCGCAGTTCTGCAGGTGCTGGTGGAGGTAGGCCACCTCGACGGCCGTACCGGCATCCGTGGGGTCGAAGGAGCGATCGCACTAGCCGAGGCTGCAGCAGCCTCGCCATCGTTGGTGCTGCGCGGCATCGCTGGGTACGAGGCCACCGTCCCGGGGATCCGCACCGCAGAGGGCTTGGCGTCGGTTGATGAGTTCCTCGACCAACTCGCTTTGATCACTCGTCATGCGTTCAGGGCTGGCTGGTTGTCGACCGATCCGATCCTGACTGTCGGCGGCAGCATGTACATCGATCGGGTACAGAGCCGGTTGGCCGCGCTTCCCGGTGAAGGGATCGAGGTAGTGCTGCGCAGCGGGTGTTACCTCACACACGACCACGGTCTGTACGAGACCGCGAGCCAAATCACGCCTGCATCACAGCCACAGTTACAGCCAGAGCCAGAGCCACAGCCACGCTGGCAGGCAGCAGTGGAAGTGTGGGCGCGGGTGATCTCACGGCCCGAGCCTGATCTAGCGATCCTTAACGCCGGACGTCGTGACCTATCGCATGATCAAGGGCTGCCGACCCCCGTGGCGACCTATCGCAACGCGGGTGAGGTGGCGCGCACCGATGAGTTGACTGCCTTTGCGCTCAGCGATCAGCACACCTTCGTGCGGCTGTCGCCAGGCGCCGACCTGCGGGTGGGAGACCTTGTCGCACTTGGGATTTCGCACCCGTGCACGACTTTTGATAAGTGGCGTGTACTGCATGTGGTCGATGACGACTACCGAAGTGTCGGAGTCTGCACCACGCACTTCTAGATCACGGCGCCTGCTTGATCACGGCGTGTGCTTGAAGCCAGCGAGTTCAGGCAGCGAGTTCAGCCTGCGAGTTCAGCCTGCGAGTTCAGGCTGGCATGTCCAGGATCCGTCGGGCGTTGTCGGCGTACACCGCGCGCAGGTGTGCGGCCGGCAACGCGGCACCGGAGATGTCCCACCGACCTTGCGGCGGAATTTCGCACCCAGCCGCGTAGTCGAAGCACTCATCGTCAGTCTCGAGGAAACGCGCGTAGGTGAGCACGGTGTCCTCGTCGAGTGGGAATGAGTCGGTGCCGAAAAGAATTCGGTCGGGATGCCGTGCTACGAGGCGAGCGAACCGACGCGGCTGACGGCCGAGTTCGCCGAGTCGACCACCGATGTCTGCGTTGAAGTTGGGGCACTCGTCCATCAGGGCTGACACCCAGTCGAGATCCTCTGCCGCACAGCCGACATGCGCGCCGATGAACGTGGTGCCAGGGGCGCGGCGAACCACATCGCTGAGCGCGTCCATGAGCCGGTCGAAGGTCGGGTGCTCGGGGCCACCGAACCACCATGAAGGCATCTCTTGGAGCTCGTCGATTCGTTCGTTGTGTCGATCGAGTGGGGTGAAAAATGCGACCGGATCAGCGGTGTGGATCAGAATCGGCAGCCCGAGCTCGCCGGCAGCGATGAAGACCTCGGTGAGCCGTGGATCATCTGGCAGCACTCGGCCGCCGCCGGCATCGGTCACTGCAAGGCCAAGGTCCTTCCAGACCTTGAGACCGCGAGCGCCTTGGTCGACCGCTCGATGCAGGTCGGCGATCAGCGTCTCGGTCGGGCGAGCGCCTTGTAGACGCGACCAATCGAGATGGCAGAAGGTGAGGAATCGATCGGGATGTGCGGCGTCGAGGCGAGCGATGTTGTCGTCAAGATCGCTGCCCCACCGACCGTCAAGGTTGACGATGGCGCTGATGGCCCTGCGGTCCATCGTGTCGATCAATGCGCCCACATCGTGGGCCATCCATCCACCTTCGTCGTGCAGCCAGCGACCGAGGTGGTTGTGCACGTCTATCGCGGGTACCGCGAGCCGATCGATGGGCGTGAGCGGACGACGAATCGAGCGGATGGGCGCGTACTCAGCCAGCGGGAGTGTTGCGAATCGACGATCAGGCGTGCCGGCTCCGGGGATCAAATCGCTCATCGAAAATGTCCACTTCCTGCAGGGTTACGCCACCAATCGCGCATAGATGACCATACTCACGCCATGGAACTTCGAACAGCAACCGACCGCGAGATAGCTAGTCAGCCGCAGATGTGGGCGCGTGGTCTCGAGTTCACCGATCGGGTGCGCGATTTGCTCATCGCCCCAGGTGAGCGCGTACTCGCGATTGGTTGCGGTACTTCGGCTTTCGTCTCGCAGGTCTACGCGCACTTGCGCGAGAACGCTGGATTCGGCGAGACCGACTGGGCGTTGGCATCTGAGATGCCAACCCGTCGCCGTTATGACCGGGTCATCGCCATCACCCGGTCCGCAACCACCACTGAGGTTGTCGACGCGTTGGCCGCACTGGCTCCGGGCGCACGCCGAATCGGCGTTATCGCCGTGCCGGGCCAACGCATCGATGACTATCTCGACGATCGAATCCTGCTGGATTGGGCTGACGAAACCAGTGTTGTGCAGACCCGTTTCCCGACCACGCTGATCACGATGATTCGTGCAGCGGTTGGCCAGGACGTATCGGCCTCGATCGCGCAGTGCGAAGCGGCAGTGGTTGACCCGCTCCCAGTAGTGGCCTCCGACTTTGACCACCTGGTCTTCCTGGGCACGGGCTGGACTTTGGGCCTGGCGCATGAGGCGGCGCTGAAGACTCGCGAGTCGGCTCAAGCGTGGGCTGAGTCCTACCCGGCGATGGATTATCGGCATGGTCCGATTGCGGTGGCTGGGCCGCGGTCACTGGTCTGGATGTTCGGTGAACCACCCGCCGGCCTCGTCGACGACGTACGCGCAACTGGTGCCACTGTGGTCACCGACTCACTCGACCCCCTCGTACAACTTGTTCGCGCGCAACGCCTGGGCGTGGATCTGGCTGCCTCTCGAGGTCTCAATCCGGATACACCGCGTGCACTTTCCCGTTCCGTCGTACTTACTACTGGTAACTGAACTGGCGATACCTGAAGTGCAGGCAATTGAGCTACTGACAACTGACGAGACAGATCCCGGCGAACTCGCGAGAACAACAACAACTCACAGTAACGACAACCCCAGGTGGTCTTCATGCGCGCTTCTTCACGCTCCGTGTCTACTTCCCGTCGCCGCGCGTTAGTAGGTGTTGCTGCGCTCGCAGCCGTGACACTCGGGCTCGGTGCCTGTTCGTCTGGCGGTTCCACTGACACGGGCACGCCCGGCGCCTCATCGGCTGCCCCCGTCGACTCAACCTCCCCGGTCACGCTCACCTGGTGGACGGGGCAAACTGCCGAGGCAGAGAAGCTCCTCGAAGGCTTGGCCGCCGAGTACACGAAGGCGCACCCGAACGTGACTTTCAATGTGTCACCGGGGGCCCCCACCACTGACGAGCTCAAGCAGAAGATCGCGGCCGGGTTCGTCGCCGATAGTTACCCCGATCTGTCCTACGCGTTCGGTAGTTGGGCCACTGAGCTAGGGATGAGCGGCCACACCCTCGACTTGGCCCCTCGCGTCGCTGACCCTGCGGTCAAGTGGGACGAGTTCCCCGAGGCAGCGCGCAAGACTGCGACTGTTGAGAACCGAGTGATCGGAATGCCGGCGCTCGTCGACAATCTCGGGCTCATGTACAACAAGACGGTCTTCGACGCCGCCGGTGTTTCTTACCCCACCGACCAGTGGACCTGGGACGACTTCCGCGCGGCGGCCAAGAAGCTGACCGATCCCGCAAAGGGCGTCTATGGCACTGCCTATTCGGTGTCAGGCAGTGAGGACACCACCTGGCACTTCTGGCCCTTGCTCTGGCAGAACGGTGGTTCGGTGCTCTCTCCAGATCAAAAGAGCGCTGCCTTCAATTCCGATGCCGGCGTGAAGGCGCTTGAGACGCTTCGCGCGATGGCCGTCGACGACAAGTCGATGTACCTCGATCAGACCGATGAGAAGTACGGCCCGCTCATGTACGACGGCAAGGTCGCGATGATCATCGGCGGACCATGGCAGTTGTACGACCTCAAGGACCGCAAGGTCGATTACGGCGTAACGATCCTGCCCGGCACCAATGGCGATCACCAGACTGTGTCAGGCCCCGACATCTGGGTTGCGTTCGATCATGGTGACGCCAATCGTGCAGCAGCAACTGAGGACTTCCTCCTCTGGCTCACCAGTGCTCCGATCGATGAGCGATGGAACCTTGCCTATGGCAATCTGCCGATTCGCTCATCCGAGGAGTCGAGTGCCGCGTTCCAGACCTGGGCCACCGATTACGCCCCGGGCGCGACCGTCTTCTTCAATAACCTGAAGAACGCCAAGACGCCGCGCCCGACAGTCGAGGGATACACCGAGATGTCGAAGTACGTCGGTGAGGCGATCGCTGCAGTGCTTCAGGGCCAAGGAAATCCCAAGGATGCACTAGATGCGGCAGCGGCCAAGTCCGCTGATGCGCTGGCATGATCCGCAGGCTAGGCGCCGCCACTGCAGTAGTGGCGGCGCTCGCCCTCGCCGCGTGTTCGTCGGCGCCGAGCCCGGCTGGTTCGAGTATGCCGTCGGTTGTCGACTCGTCGGCACCGGTGACGATCACGGTGTGGCATGGTCAGACTGAAGATGCGGCGAAGGCAATGGAGACTCTCGCTGCAGAGTTCACGACCACGCATCCGAACATCACCGTGAAGGTCGAGCCGGGGGCGCCCACGACGGACGAGCTCAAGCAGAAGATCGCAGCAGGCTTCGTTGCTGATAACTACCCCGATATGGCTTATGCCTATGGCAGTTGGGCGGGTGTATTGGCCCAGAGTGGCAAGGTGCTTGACCTAACTGAGTGGGTCAAGGAGCCGGCGGTCGGCTGGGACGGCTTGCCCGCAGCCTCACGTGCCACAGCCACTGTCAACGGCAAGGTCTTCGCCATCCCGGCGATCGTCGGCAATCTCGCGGTGATTTACAACAAGGATCTCTTCGATGCGGCTGGGATCGCTTACCCGAATCCGGATTGGTCGTGGAACGACTTTCGAGCCACTGCACTCAAGCTGACGAATTCTGACAAGAAGATCTTTGGCACTGCCTACTCGGTGTCGGGCAATGAGGACACCACGTGGCACCTGTGGCCGTTGCTGTGGCAGAACGGTGGCGAGATCCTTTCGGCTGACCAGAAGTCGGCGGCATTCAACTCCGACGCGGGCGTGAAGTCGCTGGAGTTCTTGCGCGCCATGGCAATTGACGATAGGTCCATGTACCTCGACCAGACCGGCGAGAAATACGGCGCGCTGTTCCTCGATGGCCGCATCGGGATGCAGATCAGCGGGCCGTGGAACCTGTACGACCTGCAGCAGCGCAAGGCTCACTACGGTGTCGTCCAACTTCCTGGCACCAATGGTGATCATCAGACGATTTCCGGCACCGACATCTGGGCCCTGTTCGATCACGGGGATGCCAACCGCGCACGCGCGACTTTTGACTTCGCGACCTGGCTTACCCAGCCGGAGCAGGATGCGAGATGGAACATCGCTCTGGGCAACCTGCCGCTTCGCGAGTCGGAGAAGGGCACTGCCGCGTTCGCTCAGTTCATCAAGGACTATCCAGGAGGCGACGTCTTCGTCGACAATCTGGCCAACGCCAAGCAGCCGCGGCCAACCGTTGCGGGGTATGACGAGATGTCGCAGCAGGTCGGCACTGCGATTTCCGAAGTGCTACAAGGCAAGGGCACGGCTAAGGAAGCGTTGGACAGGGCCGCCGCCGCATCGGAAGATGCCCTGGCGAGCTGAACGAGAGTCGAGCTGAACGAGAGTCGAGCTGAACGAGCAAAGGCAGGATCTGCACCGTGACGATCGAGATTGGTACCGCCTCAGCCTTCCGGCCGGTGGCAACTGACG